>Ga0209370_1001332_pt1 | contig 22356 bp, 18 predicted proteins | sample AgamicAtPrz_FD_187164 | JGI IMG/M metagenome (GOLD analysis project Ga0209370, IMG submission 187164) | Agave microbial communities from Guanajuato, Mexico - At.P.rz (SPAdes) (version 2) | ecosystem: Host-associated > Plants > Phyllosphere > Phylloplane/Leaf | place: Guanajuato, Mexico... | reverse complement strand
CGACGCGTCCGCCCGCAAACATGGCCGAGCCACTGCTGCCGCCTTCGGTCACGCCCTTGCTCCAGCCGACGTTCACAAAATCGCTCTGGGCATTGCCCGGGCTGCAGGTGATGCTGCCGGCGCCCAGACTGCAATTTCTGTAGCTTTGCACCTGGCCTTCGCTGTATTTGAGCAAATCGCCCTGCGGGTGATGCAGTCCGTAGATGGCCGTCCCCGTCACCGCCGTTCCTCTCGCATCCCAGCCGGCCAGCGTCGCGCCGGCAGGTGGCACCTCATTGAGTCGCATCAGCGTGGCATCGGTCACAGCGGTCGAATACAGCAGCGTGGCACCGCGCTGCAGCGCCGAGGTACTTGCATTCGGCTCGAAGCTATTGCAGCTTGCCGAGCGGAAAAACCAGTCTGTGCGCAGCGAAGTGGCGGCTGCCTGCGTCGAGATGCAGTGATTGGCCGATAGAAAGTACGGCGTGTAGTCCCGCTTGGTATTGTTCAGCAGGGAGCCCGTGCAGTAGTAGTAGCGGTTGTCGGGGCCCACATACGTCATGCGCGCCACGGCATTGCGCTCGACCGCGTACTGATCGGCGCAGCTGGCATCGAGCTCGCAACCCGCGGCATCGCCCACATTTCTGGGCACAAGGCTATCGCGCAGCTCCAGCTCCACGGGCAGGGCCAGGTTGACATAGGCATGGGTGAGTGTGGGAATGGCAATGCGCAGCTGCGATGTCGACAGTCCCGCAGGCAGTGCAATCTCCAGCGTGACCTCATCGGCGCCCAGGTCGGGGGTCCACCAGATGCCAGCCGCCCGGGTGTCGCCGTCGACACGACGGTTGCGCGCAATGGCCTCGTTGATGGCCTTGCCCGTGGTCTCGAACCCGGTCTTGCTGCGATCCTTGCGGTACAGCCTGAGCTCGGCGGCATCGGGCATGGCATCGACCACCAGCCCCAGCCGCAGGCCATGGGCGCCGGTCGATGTGATGCTTATCGCCGCCACCTGTCCGCCATCCGGTGCCCCGGCCCATCGCAACGTACGTGCCATGTCGCCAGTGGACTGCAGCGAAGACAGCGCCCGCGGCGCCCCTATTTGCATGGGCACACCAGGCATGGGCATGACCGGCAAAGGCGCGTCGTTCCACTGCGGCAATGCCAGATCGACGGCCTTGGGTCGCACGGCCACGGATGCCACAGCCACGCCTCTGGCCGAAGCCGCAGTCTGGGCGACAGGCACTATCAGCGAATCCAGCACATAGGCCGTGGGCGGACCCGGTGGAGGACTGGTCTCTGCGACGCCCGCACCATTGCCGCCGTTACCGACACCTGCGCCGCCAGGGCCCGGGTCCGGAACACTGCCTCCGCCCCCTCCGCCGCCGCAAGCGGTCAGCACCACCAGCATCAGGCTTGCGCATAGAGAGGGAATGCGCCTGCCCTGTATCCACCAATGCATATCGTGTTCTCCTGCAGTTCACGATCGGACTGGCACAGGGCCAGCGAAGCTATTTGGTCAAAGCCTTGAGCGCGAGCTTAATGCCCTCGCTCACCCCTACATCGGGTGGGAGTTTCTTGAGGGCGGCCGATGCTTCCTTGTCCGAGTAGCCCAGCGCCATCAGTGCCTGCTGAATATCGTTCTGGTCGTTGTTATTGGCAAACAGCGACTGCGCACCGGTATCCGCGCCAATCTTGCCCTTGAGCTCCAGCAGCAGACGCTCGGCGGTCTTCTTGCCGATGCCGGGCACCTTGACCAATCGCCCTGCTTGCTGCTGCGATACCGCGTCCGCGAGATCATCGATGCTCATGCCGCTGAGCACGGCCAGTGCCATGCGCGGTCCTATGCCGGTGATCTTGATGAGTTCGCGGAAGGTCTGGCGCTCGCGGGCCGTACCGAAGCCGAACAGCAGCTGGGCGTCTTCCCGCACCACGAAATGGGTCAGCAAGGCTACCTTGGCACCATTGGCCGGCAGGTTGTAGAAGGTGCTCATGGGCACCTGCACCTCATAGCCCACACCGGCACAGTCCACCAGGACTTCGGGCGGGTTTTTTTCCAGCAGCGTTCCAGTCAATTTGCCTATCATTGAAATCCTTTGCCGCACCGTGCGGCGATTCTTTTGAGAAATTATCCGCGTGATCCTGCGCCATACCTTCACACCCCATAACAATACGCGCCTGACCCATCTCTGCGGCCCGGCAGATGCGCATCTGCGCACCATCGAAATCGCGCTGGGCGTCAAGATCGCTCACCGCCACGAGCAGTTCAAGATCGACGGCCCCAAGGCCAAGGCCAATGAGGCGCTGGAGCTGCTTCAGGCTCTCTATGAGATCGCCGACTACGTGATTGCGGAAGATACGCTGCAGCTCATGCTTGCCGGCGATGTCGAGATGCTGGAGGCCGACCTGACGGCTCCGCAATTGACTACGCGCCGTGCCGATCTGCGCGCCCGCACGCCCAACCAGGCGCTGTATCTGGAAAACATCGCCAATCACGACATCAGCTTCGGCATCGGCCCGGCCGGCACGGGCAAGACCTATCTGGCCGTGGCCTGCGCCGTGGACGCGCTGGAGCGCAGCGCCGTGCAGCGCATCGTGCTGACCCGGCCCGCCGTGGAAGCCGGCGAACGCCTGGGCTTTCTGCCCGGCGACCTGACGCAGAAGGTGGACCCCTATCTGCGCCCGCTGTATGACGCGCTCTACGATCTGATGGGTTACGAGAAGGTGCAGAAGGCCTTCGAGCGCAATGCGCTGGAGATCGCGCCGCTGGCCTTCATGCGCGGACGCACGCTGAACAACGCCTTCGTGATCCTGGACGAGGCGCAGAACACCACGCCCGAGCAGATGAAGATGTTTCTGACCCGCATCGGCTTTGGCGCCAAGGCCGTGGTCACGGGCGACGTGAGCCAGGTCGACCTGCCCAAGGGAGCACCCAGCGGACTTGTCGATGCCGAGCGCGTCCTCAAACGCGTCAAGGGCATCTCCATCAACCACTTCACCAGCGCCGACGTGGTGCGCCACCCGCTGGTGGCCCGCATTGTGGACGCCTATGACGCACGCGGCCGGGTGTCCGAAGGCACTTCGGCGCCCAAGCACCGCAGCAGCCCCCGTACGGCCCGCCCACTGCCAACGGCAGACGAGCTTTAATCAAAATTAATAGCTACTAGCGCTTACCTCATAAGGGCTAAAAGCCAAAATGACCTTAAATCAACTGCAACTATCGCTGCAATTCGGTCCCAGCGCAGAGGCCGCCGCCCATCGCGAACTGCTGAGCCGCAGCCGCGTCACGCGCTGGATCCGCCATGCGCTGGCCGTGGATGCCGAGATCACGGTGCGCATCGTCGATGCCGAGGAAGGCCGCAAGCTCAATCGCGAGTACCGCAAAAAGGACTACGCGACCAATGTGCTGACCTTCGACTATCAGCAGGAGCCGACCGTGATGGCCGATCTGGTGCTCTGCGCCCCCGTGGTGGAGCGCGAGGCCCAGGAGCAGAACAAGAGCCTGGAAGAGCATTACGCCCATCTGCTGGTGCATGGCACGCTGCATGCCCAGGGCTGGGACCACGAGACCAGCGAGGAAGACGCCGAAGAGATGGAGGCTTACGAGACCGACATCATGAAGGAGATGGGTTACGAAGACCCTTACGCCAAATAATCCGCGACAACACCGGCCATGATCATCCCCCACTGGCGCCGCCCCCTGGCCTGGCTGATGGCCTGGGCCCTGGTGGCCATTGCAGGCGCAGGCTGGCTCGTGCATGCGCGGTTGCAGGCCCTGGAGGATGCATTCGTGACGGATGCGCGCATCGTGCACCGGCTGCTGAGCCAGCGTGCCGTGCAGCACGATGCGGTAATGGCCATGCTGCCCCTGCTGCAGCCACCTGCGGAAGGCCGCGGTGCCAAGGTAGCCTTGCCGCTGCCGCGCCTGCCCGCCGCCTATCCGCAGATCATCGAGGTACTGCGCCGCCTGCCGGACAGCAACTGGCCGGCTGACTGGCCCCATGACCTGGGTGCCGCGCTGGATATGGCAGAGGCCCGCTCGCTGCAAAGCGGCCATGCCGAACTGGCCCGTGCCGACCTTCCCAGAGGCCGGGTATGGCTTGCGCTTGCCGGCCCAGCCGCCGACCACGCCCTGCAGCTGGATCTGCATGCCACCATTCCCTGGGACGAGTGGCCCATGGATGCCCGGACCAGTCCAGTGCGCGTGCGGCTTCAGTATCAGGGACAGGCCTTTACCGTGCAGGCCGGACGGCAACTGGAGCGCGGCAGGCATTACGAATTTCACAAGCTGCTTGCCTCGCAGAGCCAGCCCTTCGATGTGGTGCTGGAGCGCGACGTGGGCTGGAGCGAGCTGCCCTGGGCCATCATGCTGGCCTGGGCGGCTGCCAGCGCTGCAGCACTGGCCGTACTGCGCACCCTGCTGCGCCAGCGCGTGGCCGCACGCAGGGCAGAAGAGCTGTTGCGTCTGGGCCAGGTCGCCCGTCTCAACCAGCTCGGCGAACTGGCTGCGGGCATGGCACATGAAGTCAACCAGCCGCTGACGGCGCTGCTGGCCAATACCCAGGCGGCGCAGCGCCTGCTGGGCGATGAGGAGCCAGATCTGGACATGGCACGCCATGCCATGAATCAGGCCGTGGCCCAGGCAAGGCGCGCCAGCACCGTCGTGGGACGCCTGCGCCGCGTGGTCGAGCGGCCCGACCTGTCAGGCCAGGTCCAGGCTCTGCCCCTGTCCACCGCCGTGCATGATGCACTGCACCTGCTGGAGCCCGAGCTGCGCCGCCGCAGCATTGCCGTGCAGGTGGATGCTCCCGCAGACCTGCCAGCCGTGCGCGCCGAGCCTGTGGCCTTGCAGCAGATCATCCACAACTTGGTGATGAACGCGCTGCAGGCCATGGAGCAGACCGAGCCCGGCCGGCGCCGCTTGCGCCTCACCCTTAGCCCCCAGGGCGCGCGAGTCCTGCTGAGCGTGCGCGACACCGGACCCGGCGTGGCGCCCGAGGCGCGAGCGCGCCTGTTCACGCCGTTCTACACCACACGCTCCGGCGGCCTGGGATTAGGCCTGTCGCTGTCGGAAAGCCTGGCGCAGGCGATGGGAGGCGAGCTCACTTTGGCGCCATCCTCTCCTTCGCCTGCCGACGGGCCTGGGGCCGAATTCCATCTGCAGCTCCCGCTGGCACACCAGCCTTGAACGCGACATGACCTCTTCCCTCTCGCCCCTGATTCACCTTGTGGACGACGATGCCGCCGTGCGCGACAGCCTGGCACTGCTCATAGGCACGGTAGGCCTGCGCGTCCAAACCTGGTCCGACCCGCATGTCTTTCTCGCCGAGTTCGACCGCAGCGACGTGGGCGCCATCGTGCTCGACGTGCGCATGCCTGGCATCAGCGGGCTGGCGGTGCTGGACAGGCTGGTGGCGCAAGGGGTGGATCAGCCTGTGATCATGCTCACGGGCCATGGAACCGTGGAGATGTGCCGCCGCGCCTTCAAGGCCGGGGCTGCGGAATTCCTTGAGAAGCCGGTCGATGACGAGCTGCTCATCGAGGCGCTGCAGGCCTCCGTGCGCCAGCATGTACGCTCGCGCGAGCGCCACCAGGCCGACCGGCAGGCGCGCGAGCGTTATGCACAGCTCTCGAGCCGCGAATGCGAGGTGCTGGGCCTGATCGTGGAGGGGCTCACCAACAAGGAGATCGGCCGCGCGCTGTCGCTCTCGCCGCGCACGGTGGAGACCCACCGCGCCAACCTGTTCGCCAAGCTGGAGACCGACTCGCTGGCCATGCTCATCCGGCGCTACGCGGCCCTGGTCGAGGACGCCGCTCCGTAGTTCTACGGAGGTAGGCGCGTAGCCTGCCGCATGGACGCCCGGGTGGCGTTTTTCTACAGTTGCGTTCATACCCATCCACCCGGAAAAACGTATGAAACGCACTCTGACACTCGCCGCCCTGACTCTGGCCACCCTGACCGCCGGCACCGCCAACGCCCAGGCCGTGCGCCCGGAAAAGAATATGTCGCTAGAGCTGGCCAACCAGATCGCCGCCCAGTCCGTCTCGGCCTGCACCGCCAACAGCTATGCCGTGACCGCCACCGTGGTCGATCGCGCCGGCAGCGTGCGCGCCGTGCAGCGTGCCGACAACGCCGGCCCACACACCGTGGAAGCCAGCCGCGAAAAGGCCTTCACCTCGGCATCGGCCAAGGCGCCAACGCTTGCCATCATGGAGAACTCCCAGAAGAACGCCGGCGCAGCCAACCTCAAGGACATCCCCGGCTTCCTGCTGCTGGGCGGCGGCGTGCCCGTGAAGGTGGGCAATGAGGTGATCGGTGCCGTGGGCGTGGCCGGTGCGCCCGGCGGCCATCTGGACGACCAATGCGCACAGGCCGCCCTGGCCAAGGTGCAGGACCTGCTGAAGTAATCGGATCTAGGATTTTTCGTGAAATTTCAACGCCTTGCCTCCCTGCTGATCCTGGCTGCCGCAGGCAGCGCTTTTGCCGACGATAGCTACTACGGCGCCCTGCGGATCAATTCCGCACGCTACCAAGCCCACGACATGGACTCCAGCGCCCGCCCCGGCCTGGGCCAGTTCGTGCCTGGCGACGAGTCGAATACCGCCACAGGGGGCTCCCTGGCCCTTGGCTATCAACTCCCGTCGAACTGGCGCGTGGAAGCCGAGTACACCCTGCCCAAGAACAATGAGTTCACCAGCGGCTCCACCCGCTTCCCCACCAGCTTCAACCACCACCAGATCCGCTCGCAGCGCCTGATGGTCAATGCATACAAGGATTTCCCCCTGAACGCCCGGTTCTCGCTGTACGGAATGGCCGGCCTGGGGCTGGCCCGTCTGGAGTCCAGCGGCTGGCAGGGCAATCCGGGCCGTCAGTACATCAGCGACACCCAGAGCAATCTGGCGTATTCCGTGGGTTTTGGCGTCAGCTATTCACCTATCCAGAAGCTCAGCATCGATCTGGGCTGGCGCTATGTCGACATGGGCAAGGCCAAGAGCGGTGACAACAACTTCGCTAACGTCCGCGGCCTGCAGGACGAGCAGATGCGTGCCAAGCTGACGGCCAGCGAAATCTCGATCGGCCTGCGCTACAGCTTCTGACCCAGTCCCCTAGAGCAAAGGAAAAGCGGCCCTCGGCCGCTTTTTCTGCTGGTGCGTAAGCCGTTTACTCGACGCTCAGGCCAATGCTGCGCACCAGTTGGGCAACGCGCACATCTTCGGTCTTGATCTGCTTGGCAAACACTTGTTGGCCCTCCCCCACGGGGGTGATGCCTTGCTGCAGCAGACTCTTGCGCAGCTCGGGGTCCTTGAGCGCCTTGTCCGTGTCCTGGGCGATGGCCTGGACCACGGCAGCGGGCGTGCCCTTGGGTGCGAACAAACCGAACCAGGCACCAGCCTCAAAGCCCTTGTAACTCTCGGCCAGGGTCTGCACCTGGGGCAGCAGTGCATGGCGCTGCAAACCGGACACGGCCAGCGCCGTGAGCTTGCCGCTCTGGATCTGGGTAAGCGCCGGAGCAATCGCAATCAGCATCACATCGACCTGGCCGGCCAACACATCCTGCAGGCCCTGAGGGCCGCCGCGATAGGGAATATGCGTGGCGAAAAAGCCTGCGCGCTGCTTGAACTGCTCCATGGCCAGATGCTGGGCGCCGCCCGTGCCCGAGGAGGCATAGTTGATCTTGCCCGGGTGGGTCTTGGCATAAGCCACAAAGTCCTGCAAGGTCTTGAAGCCCTTGCGGGGATTGGCCACCAGCACGAAGTCGGACTGGCCCAGCTTGGTCACCGGCACCAGGTCGTTCTTGACGTCATAGGGAAGGTTGCGCTGCACATTGGGCATGATGGTGATGGCGCTGTCGCCGCCCACCAGAAGGGTGTAGCCATCGGGCTGGGCCTTGACCACGGCATCCACAGCCGAGACACCGCCAGCCGCGCCCTTGTTTTCCACCACGATGGCCTGCTTCCAGTCCCTGCCCACCAGATTGCCCACCTGACGGGCCAGCAGATCCGGGACGCTGCCGGGGCCGTTGGCCACCACCAGCCTGACGGAGCGCGCAGGAAACTCCGGCTGCTGAGCCATGGCTGCGCCCGATACACAGCTTGCAGCCAGCATGGCCCAGGCGGTGCGGGAAAGTAAACGGGGCAGATTCACGGCAAAACTCCTTAACTAAGGAGTTGATTGTCAAAACAATCACTTATTCCTCAAAATACTGCTTTCATATTCTTTTATTTCCAAAAATAATTAACCACACAAGAAAAAGAAAAGAGGCGACGCGGGCCAGCGCCTAAGATCGACCCCAACCACAAGGCGCAAAGCCGATAGAGAAAATCAGGAGACAAGAACATGGAGAACCTGGGCCACCTCGCCCTTTTGCTGGCCGCAGCTTTCACGGCCGGCGCGCTCAATGCCGTCGCCGGTGGCGGCAGCTTTCTGACCCTTCCCGCGCTGGTCTTCACCGGCGTGCCACCCGTGATTGCCAATGCCACGGGCACCGTGGCCCTGCTGCCAGGCTATATGGCGGGCGCCTGGGGCTTCAAAGACGATATGCAGTCCCCGCCGGGCCTGTCCATGAAACAGGTGGTGGCGCTGTCCCTGATCGGCGGCTCCGCCGGTGCGGCGCTGCTGCTGTTCACGCCCGACGCCACCTTCCGCAAGGTCGTTCCCTGGCTGCTGCTGGCCGCCACCGCCATGTTCGCCTTCGGGCCGCAGTTGCGCGCCTGGGCCTCGGGCAAGAATGCCGCCCATGCCACCCCATCGGCGGCCAAGGCCGCTGCTGGCATGCTGATCGTGGCCATCTATGGCGGCTACTTCAACGGCGGCCTGGGAATTTTGCTGCTGGCCTTGTTCGGCCTGCTGGGCCAGACCTCGCTCAACGCCATGAACGGCATGAAGAACCTGGTCTCTGCCCTGCTGACGGCGATTGCCGTGGTGATCTACGCCGTGGGCGGCATTGTGGAATGGAAGCAAGCCATCGTCATGATGGTGGCCGCCACCCTGGGCGGCTATCTGGGAGCCCGCGTGGCGCGCAAGATTGCACCCCATGTCCTGCGCTGGGGCATTGTGGCCACGGGGCTCGTGATGGCAGGGCTGTTCTTCGCCAAAGGCTGAAGCGCTGCCCAAAGCAAAAAGCCTTCTCGGACCGAGAAGGCTTTTTTTGTGAGCACGCAGCGCTTGATAGATAAGCGTCAGAGGCCAATTTGACTGATATTTTCAGAGCAGACGAGCCTTGACCGTCTTGCCCTTGACCTTGCCTGCATTGAGCTTTGCGCAGGCCGCCGAGGCAATCTTGCGATCCACGGCCACATAGGTGGAAAAGTCGTTGACGCTGATCTTGCCGATCTGCTCGCGGCTGTAGCCGAAGTCGGCGCACATGGCGCCCATCACGTCGCCGGCGCGGATCTTTTCCTTGCGCCCGCCAATGATCTGTATGGTCATCATGGGTGGCAGCAGCTCGCCACCGGCGGCAGGCGTGAGTTCGTCAACGGGGAAGAATTGCGAAGCACGGCCTTGCAGTTGCTCGATCTTTCCCACGCTGCCCATCTCGTCCATGCTTACCAGATTCAGCGCCAGCCCTTCGGCATCGCCACGGCCCGTGCGGCCGATACGGTGGATATGCACCTCGGGGTCGGGGGTGACATCCACATTGATGACGGCAGACAGATCGGCGATGTCCAGACCGCGCGCCGCCACATCGGTGGCGACCAGCACGCTGCAGCTCTTGTTGGCAAACTGCACCAGCACCTCGTCGCGCTCGCGCTGCTCCAGCTCGCCGAACAGGGCCAGAGCGCTGAAGCCCTGGGCCTGCAGCTCGCTCACCACGTCGCGGCATTGCTGCTTGGTATTGCAAAAGGCAATGCTTGATTCGGGACGGAAGTGTGCCAGCAGCTTGGCCACCGCGCTCACTTTTTCTCTAGCACCGACTTCGTACCAGCGCTGCGCGATCTTGCCCGCGCTGTGCTGGGTCGCGACCTTGACGGTCTGCGGATCGCGCATGAAGCGGCTGGCCAGCGAGGCAATGCCATCGGGGTAGGTGGCCGAGAACAGCAAGGTCTGACGGTCCGCCGGGCATTGGCGCACCACGGTTTCGATGTCGCCGAGAAAGCCCATGTCCAGCATGCGATCGGCCTCGTCCAGCACCAGGGTCTTGAGGTTGCCGATGTCGAGCTTGCCGCGCTCCATCAGATCCATCACGCGTCCGGGCGTGCCGACGACGATGTGCGCGCCGTTTTCCAGCGAGGCGATCTGGTTGCGCGAGGGCACCCCGCCATAGACTGTGACGACCTTGATATTGTCCTGCGCGCGCGCCAGGCGGCGGATTTCGGTGGCGACCTGGTCGGCCAGCTCGCGTGTGGGGCACAGCACCAGGGCCTGGACGGCAAACCAGCGCGGGTTCAGGCGGTCGACCATGGGCAGGCCGAAGGCAGCCGTCTTGCCGCTGCCGGTGCTGGCCTGGGCGATCAGGTCCTTGCCCTGCAGGGTCAGCGGCAGACTGGCGGCCTGGATGGGCGTCATCTGCGCATAGCCGAGCTGCTGAAGGTTGGCCAGCATTTCGGGGGACAGGGGCAGCGCCGAGAAAGCGGTGGAATCAGAGGCCTGGGCGGCGCTGGTGGAGGTGTTCATGGGAGCGGATTATCCCGGGCCTGCGCCGCAAAAGCCTTGAGCCATCGCTATTCACGGTGCCATTTGCGGGTTGCCCCTCTTCAATCCGGGCCGGCCATGCTCCTAGTCTGAAAGCGCGCTCTCCATGAGCCGCTTCTGTTTGACGCCAACCACAGACCCAATATGCACCCAAGCCTCACTCGCAAGTTCTGCATCGCCGCCGCGCTGGCCGCCAGTCTGACCTCGACCCAGGCCGCAGAGCTGGATCCCCAGCCGCTCAAGCCCCAGCTGCAGCAGCTGATCGCCAAGATGTATCCGCAGTTGCGCGGCATCTACGAAGACCTGCATGCCAATCCCGAGCTGGGTTTTCAGGAAACGCGTACCGCCGCCAAGCTGACTGCCGAAATGCGCAAGCTGGGCTTCGAGGTCACCGAGGGCATTGGCAAGACCGGCCTGGTCGCCATCTATCGCAATGGCGCGGGTCCCACCGTCATGGTGCGCACCGAGCTGGACGCCCTGCCCATGGAGGAAAAAACCGGCCTGCCCTATGCGAGCAAGGCCAAGGCCCAGTACAACGGCAAGGAGAGCTTTGTCGCCCATAGCTGCGGCCACGACATGCATATGACCAGCTGGCTGGGAACGGCCCAGGCACTGCTGGGCCTGAAGAATCAATGGAAGGGCACGCTGATGTTCGTCGCCCAGCCTTCCGAGGAAACCGTGACCGGCGCCAAGGCCATGCTGGCCGACGGCCTGTTCAAGAAGTTCGGCAAGCCCGACTACGCCTTTGCGCTGCATACCGGCTCCATGCCTTATGGCATGGTGGGCTATGTGGCCGGGCCGGCGACCTCCAATTCGGACTCTCTGGACATCACTTTCCATGGCCGTGGCAGCCACGGCTCCATCCCGGACAAAGGCATTGACCCGGTGCTCATGGCCTCGCGCTTTGTGGTCGACGTGCAGGGCGTGATCAGCCGCGAAAAAGACCCCATGGAGTTCGGCGTGGTCACCGTGGGCGCCTTCAATTCGGGCAGCGCGGGCAATATCATTCCCGACCAGGCGCGGCTGCTGGGCACCATCCGCAGCTACAAAAGCGAGGTGCGCACCAGAATGCACGAAGGCATAGAGCGCACAGCCAAGGCCGAAGCCGCCATGTCGGGCGCTCCTGCCCCCGAGATCAAACTGACCAAGGGCTCGGACGCCGTGGTCAACGACGCGGCGCTGGTAAGCCGCACGGTCAGGCTGTTCAAGGCCGCGCTCGGCGACCGGAACGTGATCCCCATCCCGCCCATCACGGCCAGCGAAGATTTCTCCGACTTCATCAACCAGGGCGTTCCATCCATGTTCTACACCCTGGGCGTGTTCGATCCCCAGAAGGTGGCCCAGGCCAGCCAGCCCGGCGGCAAGCCGCTGCCCTTCAACCACTCGCCCTTCTTCGCTCCCGAGCCAGAACCCACGCTCAAGACCGGTGTGGAAACCATGACGATGGCCGTCATGAACGTGATGCAGTAACCGCAAGCCTGCCCCGCCATCGGGGCTGCGGCTTGTCTGCCGTTCATCACTGCATTTGCTGCAGATTGCCGATGCGCACCAGCATCTCGGTGAACATCTGCATGTCCGTGCGCAGATCCGGCAGCTCCTGGTACTCCAGCGCATTGTGGGCCGTGTATTTCTTGCCAGGCATCGCCGGGCCGAAGTTGATGGCATTGGGCATGAGCTTGGCCGTGGTGCTGCCTGCGGTAGGCACGGGCCTGGCGTCCAGACCCGTGGTGTCGCCAAAGATATTGAGCAAGGTGCTCAGCCACGCCCCCTTGGGATCGCGGGCCATCCAGTTGCCCTGGGTGTATTGCACGCTGACCGGCACCTTGGCCGCTTCGCTCCAGCGGGCAATACCCTGCTCCACCTCGGCGCGCAACTGCTCCGGCGTCTTGCCCCGCGGCATACGCGCATTGGCCGTCACCTCCAGCTTGCCGTCCGCCGACCTGATGAGATTGGGTGACAGCGTGAGCGGTCCCATGAAATCATCGGCATAGGCAATGCCCAGTTGCCGGCCCAGATAGTCCAGGCCGAACACGCCATTGATATAGCGCACGGCCTGGCTGTACTGATTGGGCTGCAGCAGCGCCGCGCCCTGCTCCGGCATCAGGCTCTGCTGCAGAAACAGCGCCAGGCGCGGCACGGGATTGACCCCTTCCTCAGGGCGCGAGCCGTGAGCGGAAGCGCCGCTGACCTTGACCGTGACCTGGCCCTCGGCGCGCTGCACATCGATGGCGAACTTGCCCAGCGCCTCGTGCCGACGCACAAACTCGTCCTTTTCCTGAGACAGGCTCTGCGCAATCTGATCCAGCGCAGCCGCATCAGTGGCGGAGACGGTGGCGGAGGCCGTCTGCGCAATGGAGTTGGCCGAGGCGGCGCCGCTCATGGCGGTGATGGCGGGCTTGGCTGCATCCACGGTGACATCCGCAAACAAGGCCTTGAGCGCGCCCGAGCCCTTTTCAGCGACCACGGCCGGGTACTTGCTGTCCAGCACGATGTTGTACTGCGGCAGCGCGGTCTTGCTCTGGTAGTACTTCATGGCATCGCCGCCGGTTTCCTCGGTGGTCTCTATCATCAGGCGAATGCTGCGCGACAGCGGAAGACCGCTGTCCTTGACCGCCTTCATCGCATACAGCACGGTGGCGATGGAGCCCTTGTCGTCAATCGTGCCGCGCCCATAAAGCCGATCGCCCACGCGGGTGACCTGAAAAGGGTTGATCTGCCTGCCGTCCAGCACCCACTCTGCAGCCACCACCGGCACCACATCGGCATGGGTCAGGATGCCGAACTCGGTCGCCTCGCTGGCGCGGCTCGCCGCATTGGCAGGCAGTGTCACCTCAAAGATGCGATTGTCCACATTGCGAAAGCGCAGCCCGAATTCGGCGGCCATGGATGCAACGAGCTTGCCGAAGTCCAGGATGGCCGGACTTTCATGCGGAGGCACCTTGGGATCACGCACCGTGGGCAGCGCCACCATGCGCTGCAGGCTCTCCAGCACCGCTGTCTCCTGCGTCAGGCGGTTGTACACACCCAGCAATCGCGCGATATCCGCGAGCTCGCCATCCGACAGCGTCTGGCCGCGCATGTATCGCTGCACGGCTGACGCCAGGCCCGGCTCGGCCCTGGCAGCCTGCTGCGCAAAGGTCTTGAAGGATTCGGGCGGGGTCGGGGCGGACGATGCGATCAGTGCGTCCAGCGCGGGTTTCTTCAAGGTCTGCGCCTGGATGGGCAGACTGGCGCCTGCCAGACCCAGAATCAGGCCGGCGGCTATGAGGGACAAGGAGGAATTGCAGGATTGCTTCATGGACAGCTCTTGTAGGAATCGTGGTGACGAATGGGGTCGCAGGCCCGGCTCTGCCTAGGCCTGCGGCTCCATGCGCATGGGAATGGTGACGGGCCCGTCATTGACCAGGTGCACCTGCATGTCGGCGGCGAACTCGCCGGTCTGCACCTGAGCGTGGGCAAGCCTGGCCTGGTCCACAAAGTATTCGTAGAGGCGTCGGCCTTCGTCGGGCGCGGCGGCGGCGGTAAAGCTGGGGCGATTGCCGCCCCTGGTATCGGCCGCCAGCGTGAACTGGCTGACCACCAGCAGCCCCCCGCCAACGTCCTGCAGACTTTTGTTCATCTTGCCGGCCTCATCGCTGAAGATGCGCAGCTTGAGCATCTTGGCCAGCAGCTTGTCGGCCTCGGCCTCGGTATCGCCGCGCTCGGCACAGACCAGCGCCAGCAAGCCCTGGTCGATCTGGCCCGTAATACGGCCGTCGACCTCCACGCGCGCCTGCTTGACGCGCTGAATCACACTCATCATGTACTCAAACCTTCCTTGGCCGCGCCCTGTGCTTCGCCGCCCTGCTCTCCATCGGCCACTTCACTGACCGTGTTCATACCCATGGGCAGCAGCTCGATGCGGGCATACAGGCCTGGAATGGCCTGCAACAGCGCGGCTTCAATCTCCGAGCGCAATTGTGCCGCTCGCTGCACGCTCCACTGGCCGGGAACATGCATGTGGAAGTCCACAAAGCTGCGCTCCCCCGCCTGACGGCTGGAGATATTGTCAAAGCTCACCCCCTCGTTGCGCTTGGCATAGCCGTCCAGCAAAGTGTCAATCTTGAGACGCTGCGGCGCGTCCAGCGCCTGATCCATCAGTCCTTGCGAGGACTGCCAGACCAGTTGCACCCCTTGCACGCAGATATGCACAGCCACTGCCAGAGCCACCAGTGCATCCATCCACAGCCAGCCTGTCAAGGCGGCGGCCAGCAGACCCACCACCACGCCCACCGAAGTCCAGACATCGGTCAGCAGATGCCGCGCATCGCCCTCCAGCGCCATGGAGCGGTATTTGCGTGAAGAGCGCAGCATGACCCAGGCCAGAAGCCCGTTGAAGACGGTGCTGAGCAGCGACAGCATCAGGCCCCAGCTCAATTGCTCCAGTGGTTGCGGGTTCCACAGCCGCGACAGCGCCGCCCAGGCAATCGCCAGGCTCGCGCCTATGACCAGCACGCCTTCGAAACCGGCCGAGAAGTACTCCGCCTTGTAATGTCCATAGGGGTGCTCGGTATCCGCCGGTCGCTTGGCCACGGTCACCATGGTCAGTGCAAACATGGCTCCGGCCAGATTCACAAAGGACTCCAGCGCATCGGACAGCAGGCCTACCGAACCGGTCAGCCACCAGGCCAGAGTCTTGAGCACAATGGTGAGCAGCGCCACCACCACGGACAGGCGCAGCAAATTATGCGGCTGCAGCCATCGTGAATATGTTGAGACGTCAGATTTGGACATGTTCAGGTTCTACAGCCTCTATATCACCAAGTGCTTTGATGCATCAATAGTCTTTGCAAGTTGTCTATAAAGCAACCCAGAATCCCTTATCGTGATGGACATGTCATGGTCGAGGCTGACCTGATTCCTATATAAATACTCCCAGAAAAAAGGGAGGCGCATGCCTGATACGTTGATAGCACAGCAACCGAGGGATGAGGACGCCATTCTTCGACTGGTGGCCGATACAGCGCCCGCTATGCTGGCCTATTTTGACGCCGACACACGCGCCTGTCGCTTTGCCAACGCGCGCTATGCAGAGCACTTTGGCCACACCATGCAAACCATAGTGGGCATGGATGTGCGTGACATTGTGGGCGAGCTGGTCTGGACACAGATCGAACCTTATCTGGACTCCGTGGCCGTCGACAACACTCAGACGCTGCGCTACACCCGCCAGGTCGAAAACGAGACTGGCCGGCTGCAGCACATCGAGGCAGTGCTGCGCCCTCATGAGGAAAAAGGCGTACTCAAGGGCGTTGTGGCGCTGATGACCGATGTCAGCCACCACCATCTGGCGACACAGCAGATACGCGACAGCGAAGAGCGCATGCGCAAGTTCGCTGCCATCACCACCGAGGCCATCGTGCTGCATCGTGACGGCATCATCACGGACGGCAATGACGCACTGGCCCGGCTGGTTGGCTACTCGCTTGGCGAACTGCGCGGCACGCCGGTTCTCGATTACGTGGCACCTGAAGCGCGCCTGCGGGCGCTGCAGAACATGCGCAGCGAGCGAGAGGATCGCCTCGAGTCCGTGATCATTCACAAGAACGGCCAGCTAATCCCCGTAGAGATCGAGGCCTGCACCATGCCTGGAGAAAAGGACAGGCATCGCATCGTCCTGCTGCGCGACCTGACAGCAAGCCTTCAGACCCGGCAGCACATGGACTATCTGACCCAGCATGACCTGCTGACACATCTGCCCAACCGAGCGCGTCTCAACCATCTGCTGGCCGATGCCATCGCCAGGGCTGCCGGCGAGCAATCACGATTGGCGGTGCTGTCACTGGACCTGGACCAGTTCAAGGCGGTGAACGATTCGCTCAGCCATCAGGCAGGGGATCTGCTGCTGTGCGAGCTTGCGAAGCGGCTCCGAAGCACTGTGGGTGCTCAGGACATCGTGGCCCGCACCGGCAGCGACGACTTTGTGGTCGTGCTGCCCGACAACCCCGGCCTGCTCGAGACCGAGGCCCTGCTGACGCGACTTCGGGCCACAGCTGAGGCGCCCTATCTGATCGAGGGTACCCAACTGGTGATTTCCGTGAGTGTCGGCATTGCCATGTATCCCAAGGACGGGAAATGTCCGGCGTCCCTGCTGAGCAATGCCGAGGCCGCCATGCAGATGGCCAAGAGTCGCGGCCGCAGCTTCTCCCAGTTCTACACTCCTGCGCTCGAAAGCCGGGCCACACGCATGCTGATGCAGGAGCAAATGCTGCGCAACGCCGTGGAACGCGGTGAGTTCGAGCTGCATTACCAGCCGCAGACCCTCATGCAGACGGGCGAGCTTTCAGGCTTCGAAGCCCTGGTGCGCTGGAAGCACCCGCACCGCGGCCTGGTCTCGCCCGACGAGTTCATCGGCTTTGCCGAAAACCGGGGGCTGATCGCAGCCGTGGACCGCTGGGTGCTCTATCAGGCCTGTCGTCAAGCCCGTGCCTGGCAGCAACAAGGCTTTCCCGCCATTCCCGTGGCCGTCAACCTGTCGGCACAGGAATTCCGCCAGCGCGATGTAGTCAAGGAAGTGGCGCAGGCACTTGCCGACACGGGGCTGGACGCCTGCTTTCTGCACATCGAGGTCACAGAAACCACGCTGATGCTCTCGGGCAACCAGATGCAGCAGACTCTGCATGCCCTCAAGGCACTGGGCGTGGGACTGGCGATCGACGATTTCGGTACCGGCTACTCGTCTCTTGCCTATCTGCGCAAGCACCCCATAGACCGGCTCAAGATCGACCGCTCATTCGTGACCGATCTGCCCCACAACCCGGATGCGGCCGCCATTGTCAATGCCATCGTGCAGATGGGCCGTAGCCTGCATCTGGAGATTCTGGCCGAAGGTGTGGAAAGCACTGAACAGCTGCAACTTCTGAGAGAGATGGGCTGTGCCATGATGCAAGGGTTTCTCGTGTCAGCGCCATTATCTGCCGAGCAAGCCTCGGCATGGATGTCGCAACACTGTCAACTGCTACAAAGACAATAGTGCATGGCCTCGAATACACCGACACCCTCTCATAAAAGCAGCAGCATGTTTCATACGGATGCCCCTCAGGCATTGGCCCATGTGCAGCAGCTGTACCGCGAGCAAATCGACCATCTGCGAGCTGCCATGCAGCGTTTCGTGGCGGGTGAAACTCCGGCCGCGCCCATTCATGCCTACTACCCGTTTGTACGCATCAAGACCACCACGGTGGCGCAAGCCGATACCAAGCTGACCTACGGCTTTGTGGAAGGCCCAGGCACCTACGAGGCCACGCTGACCCGGCCCGACCTGTTTGCCAGCTACTTCGGCGAGCAACTGCGCCTGCTGATCCTGCACCACCAGGTCCCCATCGAAGTAGGCCTCAGCGACAAGCCCATCCCGATTCATTTCTCGTTCGCCGACAACGACCATATCGAAGGTTCGCTCTCGCCAGAGCGCCGCATGCTGATGCGCGATGTGTTCGATCTGCCGGACCTGGAATCCATGGACGACGGCATCGCCAACGGCACCTGGCGCGCGGCGGCCGGCGAGGCCCTGCCTCTGTCGCTATTCACCGCCCCGCGCGTGGATTACTCGCTGCATCGCCTGCGCCACTACACAGGCACGGCCCCCGACTGGTTTCAGAACTTCGTGCTGTTCACCAACTACCAGTTCTATATCGACGAATTCATCCGCCTGGGCCACGCCGAAATGGCCAAGGAGGACAGCGAATACATTGCCTTTGTCGAACCCGGCAATGTGGTGACGCGCCGTGCCGGCCTGCCCGCGGAAGCCGTCGACGAACTCGGCACGGCGCCGCCGCGCCTGCCGCAGATGCCGGGATACCACCTGGTGCGCGCAGACAATAGCGGCATCACCATGGTCAATATCGGAGTGGGCCCGGCCAATGCCAAGACCATCACCGACCACATCGCCGTACTGCGCCCTCATGCCTGGATGATGCTGGGCCACTGCGCGGGTCTGCGCAACAGCCAGCAGCTGGGCGACTATGTGCTGGCCCACGCCTATGTGCGTGAAGACCATGTGCTGGACGAAGAGCTTCCTCTATGGGTGCCGATTCCTGCGCTGGCCGAGATCCAGGTCGCGCTGCAGCAGGCCGTGGCCGATGTCACGCAGATGGAGCGTGCCGATCTCAAGCGCATCATGCGCACCGGCACCGTGGCCAGCACCGACAACCGCAACTGGGAACTGCTGCCTGACAACCTGCCCCAGCGCCGCTTCAGTCAGAGCCGAGCCGTGGCGCTGGATATGGAGTCGGCCACCATTGCCGCTAACGGCTTCCGCTTCCGCGTGCCCTATGGCACCTTGCTGTGCGTAAGCGACAAGCCGCTGCACGGCGAGATCAAGCTGCCTGGCATGGCCAACCATTTCTATCGAGAGCGTGTGGACCAGCACCTGCGCATCGGCATGCGTGCCGTCGACATACTGCGCGAAGGCGGCTCCGACCGCCTGCACAGCCGCAAGCTGCGCAGCTTTGACGAAGTGGCCTTCCAGTAAAGCCCAGCCATGCCGGAAACCGACCAGTTTTCCATGACATTGATGGTGGCCGTCAATTTGATGACGGTCGCTTTTGCACTGCCATGGTTTATGGGTCAGCAAATGAGCCGGGCGACCAGAAATGCTCAGCAATTCCTGCTTTTGCAGGGGCTGGCCTGGTTGCTCGTCTTCTGCGCCGGGCATGTACTCCCCTTCACATGGAATGCGCTGCTGTCGATATCCAGTGCCGCGGCTGCAACCGGCGCACTGTGGCAGCTGCATAAAGCACTCAAGGGTTGGCTTGGACCTCGCAACAAGATACTCACCCGCTCCCTGGCCTTGCTGTGCCTGCTGACACTTGCGGGCGTGCTGGTTCTGATCGAAAGCAAGCCCTACCGGTTGGCTTGGTTCAATATCAGCTACGGCTTGAGCCTTGTCACTCTGGTCTGCCTGACCTTATCGCCGCAAACCAACTCGGCCACGGCCTGGCGTTATCTGCTATTGGGTGCTGGCCTTTGCGTCGCAAGCATTCTGGTCATACGCGGCTACTTCACCTTGTACGCTCCTTGGCTGCACAGCTTTGCAGAGGAACCCAGCCCACATATGCTGCTTTCGTGGCTGATCCCCATAGGTTCCGCCATTTTTTTCGTATCGATCCTGATGGCCTGCCGTGACGAAGAAGTCCGCCAGCGATCCGCAAACGCACCAGAAGACAGCCTGACCGGCCTGCCGCTGCGCCAAGCCATCAAGAACCAGGCCCGCTTCATGCTGAACAGAGCTCGACGCGAAGGCCTGCCGCTGGCCTTGATTCTGATCGACATGGATCACTTTTCCCGGGTCAACAGCCGCCATGGCTATCAGGCCGGAGACGCGGCGCTGCAGCTCATGTCACGCACTCTGCGAAAGCAGATGCGCGGCGACGAGGTCGTGGCCAGATGGCAGGGTGAATCCTTTTGCCTGCTGATTCACGCCGATCAATTGGGTGTCAGGTCGCTGCTGACTCGCATCCAGTCCGCATTCCAGATCGGCGCGCAGTACGAACTGCAGATGGATCTGGACTTCAGCGCGGGTTGTGCCCTGGTCCCCTCGGCCTGGAAGAGCCTGAGCCTCAACGAGCTGGCCAGCCATGCCGACACCGCCCTGCAACAAGCCAAGAATCAGGGCCGGGGAAGGGTCGAATGCACCACTCTGACGCCTCCGCCCGGCGAGGATCATGCCCCCTCCGACCTGGCTCCGCTGACCTGAGTCAGCACTCGGCCTTGATCAGATCTGCCGCCTTCTCGGCAATCATGATGGTCGGCGCATTCGTATTGCCGCTCACGATGCGCGGCATGACCGATGCGTCGACCACGCGCAGCCCTTGCACGCCATGCACCCGCAAGCGTGCATCGACCACATCCTTCACGCCAGGCCCCATGCGACAGCTTCCCACTGGGTGATAGATGGTGTCGGCGTAATTGCGGATGAACTGCTCGATCTCCGCATCGCTGCGCGCCTGTGCCGAATACTCCAGCTCCCGCCCCTCGAAACGAGCCAGCGCAGGCTGCCCGAGAATTTCGCGCATGCGGCGTACGCCGCGCACCAGGCGCAGCATATCGTCAGCCTCGGCAAAGAAGGCAGGGTCTATGAGCGGCATGGCTCTGGCATCGGCAGAGGCCAGCTTCACGCTGCCCCGACTCCTTGGCTGCAGCAGACAGACATGGCAGGAGTAACCGTGGCCCAGCACCGTCTTGCGACCGTGGTCGACCAGCTTGCCCACCACAAAATGCAGCTGCAGATCGGGCGCACGCTCCTGCGGCCCGCTGCGGATAAAGCCGCCGGCCTCGGCAAAGTTGCTGGTCAGCATGCCCCGGCGCTCACGGCGCCAGCGGCCCATGCCCTGCCAGACATTCCTGAGGCCGGCAAACGACAGGCCAAAGCTGTCCGTCATCTGCGGGCCGTCCACCACCTGCACCACATCGGGGTGGTCATGCAAATGCTCGCCCACACCGGGGAGGTGATGCACGACATCAACGCCTGTTTGCTGCAGATGCTCGCCCGGCCCTATGCCCGAGAGCATCAGCAGCTGCGGCGACTGCAGCGCCCCGGCACAAAGCAAGACCTCGCGCCGGCAGCGTAGCTGCCGGGTCTGACCACCCTGCACATACTCCACTCCGACAGCTCGGCGACCTTCCATCAGTACCCGCAGCACCTGCACACCGGTCAGGATTTCCAGATTGGGCCTGCTGCCGCGCACCGGCTTCAGATAAGCCTTGGCCGCACTGCAGCGCTCGCCCTTGTGATGCGTGACCTGATACAGACCCACGCCCTCCTGAGCGGTGCCGTTGAAGTCGAGGTTGTGCGCATGACCGGCCTGCACGCCTGCGCGCACAAAGGCCTGGGCCAGCGGGTTCGGATCGCAGAGATCGGAGACATGCAAAGGGCCGCTGGCACCATGCAGCGCATCCGCGCCGCGCGTATTGCATTCGGCCTTCAGAAAATAGGGCAGAACATCGCTCCAGCCCCAGCCTGGATTACCCTGGGCGCTCCAATATTCGTAATCCGCAGGCTGGCCGCGCAGATAGATCATGGCATTGATGGAGCTGGAGCCGCCCAGCACCTTGCCGCGCGGCTGGTAGCCCCGCCGGCCATTGAGGCCGGTCTGCGGCACCGTGCTCATGGCCCAGTTGAAGTTTTTCTGCTTGGCCATCAGCGCCAGCCCTGCCGGGCAGTGGATCAGCACGCTTTTGTCTTCGCCACCCGCCTCCAGCAAGGTCACGCTGACCTGCGGGTTCTCGCTGAGCCTGGCTGCCAGAACCGCACCAGCGGAGCCGCCTCCCACCACCAGATAGTCACGCATGTCCGCCCTCCTTTTGCCGCAAATTCTGACCAGAGGTCTGCAGCAGCGAAACGAGGAAAAACACGGTCGTGCAGAAAAAACTGTCATCGTGATGACTCCTAACACGCCAACCATGCCCGACTAGGGTCAAACCCGGTCAGAACCGGGATAACATTTTCCTGTTCAACCGCACTCAACTGAATGGAGACAAAAAGATGGCAATCCAAACCGTAGGCATCATCGGCGCCGGCACCATGGGCAACGGCATCGCGCAGGCTTGCGCCGTGTCGGGCATCGACGTGGTGATGGTGGATATCTCCGAGGCCGCCGTGCAAAAAGGCCTGGCCACCGTGGCCGGCAGCCTGGACCGCCTGATCAAGAAGGAAAAGATCAGCGAAGCCGACAAGAACGCAGCGCTGGCACGCATCAAGACCTCGACCA
>Ga0209370_1001331_pt1 | contig 22365 bp, 22 predicted proteins | sample AgamicAtPrz_FD_187164 | JGI IMG/M metagenome (GOLD analysis project Ga0209370, IMG submission 187164) | Agave microbial communities from Guanajuato, Mexico - At.P.rz (SPAdes) (version 2) | ecosystem: Host-associated > Plants > Phyllosphere > Phylloplane/Leaf | place: Guanajuato, Mexico... | reverse complement strand
CCTCCCACTGGCCCTTGAGGATGCTGATCACGCTGGGCGCGTCGCGGAACATCACCGTGCTCATGATCGCGGCGCCCGCCGAGGTGCCGGCCACGACGCCGCCCTTGCGGTAGACGTCCCAGATGGCATCGAGCATCGGCGTCGAGTGGCCGCCCGGGAAGAGCACGTCGACGATGCGTTCCTGCGAGCCGCCGGTGAAGAAGATGCCCTTGGCGTTGCGCACCTTGGCGATCAGCGCGGCGTCGCGCACCACCTTGTTCAGGTCGACCCACGAGAACTTCGGCGCGACCGGCAGCGCCTCGGCGACCGCACCGCGGCGCTGCAGCTGCTCGACCACCTGCTTGGCGCTGGCCTCCGGGTCCTCGGCGGCCGTGCCGAAGACGACGAACCGCGCGCCGCGCCCGCCCGCCAGCGCGATCAGGCGGTTCCAGACCTCGTCGTTGTCCGCCTTCAGGGCGCCGCCGATCGCCATCGCGTGGCCTTTAATGGGGACATCGGCGCCAGGGCCAGGCGTTGCCTGGGGAACGGACGCCGCGGGCACCGCGGGCACTGCCGGCGGGGGAGCGACGACGGCGGGCTTGGTCGCGGCCGGTCTGGCGGGCGTCGGCGCGCCGGGGGCGGTGGGAGCGGCCGCCCGGGCCGGCATCGCGGCCAGGACCAGCACCAGGCCGAAGGCGCCGGCTACGCGGCGCAGGGAACAGCGATCGAACATCGTCAAGGCCTCACGCCGCGCACCGGCGGCATCACGTAACCGGAGGAAGCCGCCCCATGACGGGGCGGATCGAACGAAGGGGGGAGCGCAGGAGGGGACGATAGCGTCGCGCCCCCACCGGCGGGTGACTGTTGGTCACACCGCAGTTGCTTCGTCGCGACTGTCCCGGGAGATCACCCTTGCCGGTGCCGGGCCGGTCCCTAGACTGGTCCGTCAGAGCCATCCCCCAACGGCCTCAGGGAGCCCGCCATGACCGTCCCTTCCCCCCGTGTCGCCAAACGTCCGCCGTGTCCGCCGTGTCCGCCGTGCCCACCGAGCCTGCCACGAGCCTGCGCGGTCGCCGCGCTGGGCGCGCTCTGCGGCCTCGCGCAGGCGCAGGTCGCCGCGCCGGAGGCCGCTGCCTCCGCCCCGCCGCAGCAGCTGCAGCGGGTGCAGATCACCGGTTCCGCGATCAAGCGCATCGCCGACGAGGGGGCGCTGCCGGTGCAGGTGCTGACCCGCAACGACATCGTCAAGGCCGGCGTCACCACCGCGGCCGAGCTGATGGCGACGGTCTCCTCGCTCAGCAACAACCTCACCGACGGCGTCAGCATCGGCACCGGCGGCTTCCGCGACCAGATGGGCTTCAATTCGGCCAACCTGCGCGGCCTGGGCACCTCGTCGACGCTGGTGCTGCTGAACGGCCGGCGCATGGCCAACTTCGCCTCGCCGGGCGACGACAACGGCGTCGACCTCAACAACATCCCGGCCGCGGCGATCGAGCGCGTGGAGGTGCTGCTCGATGGCGCGTCCGCGATCTACGGCACCGATGCGATCGGCGGCGTCATCAACTTCATCACCCGCAAGGACTACCAGGGCGTGCAGCTGGACGTCTACGCGGGCAAGTCCGGCGAGGGCGGCGCGGGCAAGCGCACCGCGTCGATCGCCGCCGGCCATGGCGACCTGGCGCGCGACGGCTTCAACCTGATGGGCGTGCTGGACCTGCAGAAGACCGGCGCGCTGCGCACCTCGCAGCGCGACTTCATCTCCGACCTGCGCATCCCGGAGCGACTGCCGCACCTGCTGTCCTCGGCCAGCTTCCCCGGCAACATCCGGCTCTCGGGCGACCAGCGCGACTACCTCGAGTCGCAGGGCTTCGCGATCAATGGCCGGCCCATCACCACGCGCACGATCAATCTGAGCGCGCCGACCTGCCAGCCGCCGCACTCGCTCTACCTGCCTGACGGCATCGGCGGCGTCGACGGCTGCACCTACGACTACATGCGCGACCTGGAGCTCTATCCGAAGACCGACAAGGGCAGCTTCCTGGGCCGCGGCGTGCTCAAGCTCGGGGACCGGCACGAGGCCTTCATCGAGGCGGCCTACACCCGCAGCAAGAGCTGGTACGTCGGCACCAGCAACCGGATCGACGCGGACCTGGATGTCTCGATGATCCCGGCGCTGGCAGCGACCGGCCTGGGCGACGCGCTGCCGGACGACCGACTCATCACCGTGCGCACCCGCATGCTGGAGGCCGGCCCACGCGCGAGCGAACTCACCAGTACCGGCAGCCGCATCGTCGTCGGTATGACCGGCACGCTCGGCGCCTGGGATTACGACTGGGGCTACAACCACAGCGTCAACCGCGTGTCCGACCGCGACGTGCGCGGCTACCTGCCTGAGGACGCGACGATGGCCGCCTACGCTGACGGCCGGCTGAACCCCTTCGGCCCGTCGAGCGCGGAGGGCTTGGCCTTCCTGCGCGACAACAACATCAACCAGGAAGTGCGCCGCGCCCGCGGCACGATGGACAGCCTGGACGCGAAGGTCACGCGCAGCCTGATGGCGCTCGGCGGCGGCGATCTGGCGCTGGCGCTCGGCGCGGAACTGCGGCGCGAGAAATCCACGTCGGCGGCCAGTGATCTGCTGATTTCAGACAACATCCTGGGCGACTCGTCGCCGGGCGACGCGCAGTTCACCAGCAACTCGCGCAAGGTTTGGGCCGCTTATGGCGAGCTGCTGGCGCCGATCACCAAGCAATGGGAACTGCAGTTCGCGCTGCGCCATGACCACTACCAGAAAATCGGCGCGACCACGAACCCGAAGATCGGCCTGCGCTACGCGCCGATGGACCAGTTGACCTTCCGCGCCTCTGCCGGCACCGGCTTCCGCGCGCCGTCGATGAACGACCTCTACCGCTCGGTCAAGGTCAGCGAGACCGCCACCCTGCCCGATCCGGTGTGCATGCGCGAGAACGACAACGACCTGGGCTTCTGCGCCAACAACTGGGAGACGCGGACCTATTCGAATGCCAACCTGAAGCCGGAGAAGTCGCGGCAGTTCTCGATCGGCATGCTCGCGGACCCGACGCCGGAATGGAGCTTCGGCCTGGACTACTGGCGCATCGAGAAGCGCGACCTGATCAGCACGCTGGGCGACGACGTGATCCTCGCCAACCTCGACAAGTACGAGCCGCTGGTGCACCGCTACAACGAGGACGAAGGCATTGCGGGCTGCGACTACGACCCCGACGACTCCGAAATCTGCTTCATCGAGTTGCGCAAGGAGAACCGCGGCAAGCAGAAGGCGTCCGGCCTGGACATCACGCTGCAGTACCGCTCGCCAGCGACCGCGATGGGGCGCTTCGGCGTCAAGCTGGTGGGGACGTTGACGCTGAGCTCGAAGAAGCAGACCGGCGATGGCGATCCCTATATCAGCAACCTCGGGCGCTTCGTCACCGATGGCGTGGTGCAGCGGTGGCGGCATCGGGTCAACTTCGACTGGTCGCGCGGTCCGTGGAGCGTCAACCTCGCGAACTCGTTCTATAGCGGCTACGACGACCAGAACTCGGCGATCGATACCAACACGGGGCTGGTGGTGGGGAAGAACAAGGTCAAGGCGTATTCGCTGTGGGACCTGTCGGGCGGCTGGGAGGCGACCGCTGCCCTCACGCTGCGGGCGGGGGTGAAGAACCTGTTCAACACGGCACCGCCGTTCTCGAACCAGGCTTACTTCTTCATCTCGGGCTATGACCCGAGCTATACGGATCCGCGGGGGCGGTTCTTTTACCTGGCGGCGTCGTATCAGTTCAGGTGAGCGGGAATGGCGTGAGGTGCGGGGTGTCGAGACTGGCTGAGGCGATGGTCGGTCGGCAGGCGTTTCAGCGGTACTACGGTTCCTCGTACAAGGCTAGCCCGCAAATCGAAAAGCGAGCACAACAGATGACCGCGTTATCCCGTTCTGTAGCCAGCCTGAGATTGATCGGCGATGACCTGATACCGGAAGAGATCTCAAGGCTCCTCGGCGCAACGCCGACGGCCTACGAGACGAAGGGAGCGCAGAGCCAGCCCAACGCGGGAGGCCGCACATTCACCGCTCGAACCGGTAGTTGGCGTCTGAAAGTGCCGGATCGCATACCAGGCGATCTCAATGGACAGATTGCGGAATTGCTTGCGCAACTTACCTGCGATCTGGGCGTGTGGCGAGAACTAGCGGCGCGATTCCGCGTCGACATCTTCTGCGGGCTCTTCTTGAACGAGGGCAACGAAGGCATTGATCTGACCCCAGCAACACTTGCCTCGCTCGGCGAGCGTGGCATCTTGCTCGATCTGGACATCTATGCAAACCAAAGCTGAGCGCTGGCGGAACGCGCGTTCGCTGGTGACTTTCGGACGAGGCAGGCTCCAGCGGCGCCCATAGACTCGGCCGCAAAGATCAATCGCAGGGAGCGATTCATGGCAAGCGGACAGAGCCCGTACGAGGGCGATGAGTTGAACTCGTGCCTGAGAAAGGCCTTCGACTTCCGACTCACCTCGGCCGTCGTGGTGAGCGGCGATACAGGCAACTTTTGCGGCCACATGCTGCTGAAGGTCGGTGGCGCTGACGGCTATTACTTCCACACCGCCGGCGGGGTCCACTCCCGTCCCAAGATGATGAACGAGCTGGGCTACCGCCGCTACCTGCGCGAGACGCGCAAGCGAGAGCTCTATCGCCGCATGGTGGAGATCAAGGACCCCGAAGGCGCCCAGCGCAAACTGGACGAATTGATGGCCAAACGCTGGCTCTGGCTCATGCTTCCCAGCAACTGCGCAAACTTCGTCGAGACAATCGTGCAGGCAGGCGGCAGCGACGCGGGCTTGTACCTGAACTGCCCAGCCTGGGAAAACTTCGCATGAAGAAACTGGCCCTCGTGTTGCTGTCTATCGCCGTCCCGCTGGCGCTCGCGTTCGCCGGCATGGTGCTCATCCTCGTGGCCAATCCGGATGCGAATATTGAGCGCGAGGGCTGGATCCTCGGCTGGACCGGCCTGGGCCTTGGCTTCACTGCCGGCGCAGCGATCGTCTGGGCATTCTGGCGACGCCGCCAACGCGCCCGGGCTTAGATCGGTGCCCCAGACGAGGGTTGCGCTCGGCCGTGGGAGGCCGCGGCGTCGTAGGAGCGCTGAGGTCAATGAATGGCTGTCACCAGGGCACTTCAACTGCGCGGACCAGACGCACGCTGTCGTCGCCAGTGCCGGACAAAGGCGTCCCGCTGGTATCGGCCAAATGCCATTCCCCGCCGACACACGCCAGCGACCAATACGGATCGCGTGGGTCTACGTCTTCGAGAAAGGGGTAGGTGTGACACAAGGAACTGACGCCGAAACGTTCCCACAAGCGCTTGGCGAGCGCGAGGTCTTCATAGGGGGCGATGTCGAAGGAATCCCTGCATGTCACCGTCAGAAGGCAAGGCCAGTCCTGATCTCGACTCGGGCGAAGGCGAGCCCATACGGCGCCCAACTCGTCCGGAAAGTCAGATTGAACGTCGACCCGCGAGCCAGGTGGAATCAGGTCGACCAACGCGGCCTGGATCTGCGCTGGGGTCAGATTCTCGGAGAGAGTGATCTCGAAGTCGGTGTACGCCAAGGAGAACTCCAGGAGACGGCGTCGGCGGGAGGGGTTCTATCAGCTTCCGGCCCAAATGTGAATCTTCAATAGGAAGCGGACCTCACATTTAGACTGCGGCACATGGGACTAGACGCTCAAGTTATCGCCATCGGGCCGCTTTCTGAAGATGTGCTCGACTGTTTGGAGTACGGTCCTCTCTTCTACGCCGAGGTGGAGCAAGGGGCAACGGTCGTGACCAACCTGTTCATCGCTTGCACGAGTGAGGCCAGTCACGCTTTGGCGAATGCCTTTGGAGTCGGGGCGATGGAGCTGGGGAAGCACCATCTGAACCCAATCGGAACAGACACGGCGCTACTGCGTGAGCATTTTGGGGACGGCGATGTGGCCAGTTTCGAACGCCTGGCAGCGCACGGCTTCCAGTTCTATTACCTTCCCAACGCTTAGGCCTCAAGCGAGCGACTCAAAGGCCGCTTCAGCCGAGGCTGCGTGAAAACTCCTCCAACGTTTGGTTTCCTGGCCCTCGACACGATTGGCGATTGCTCCGGCCTGATAGGTCAAACCTCACGCCCTAAGCCGCGAGCTCGCCCAACCAGCGTCGGCCATATCACTCGAATTCCAACGGGACCGACCGCATGTCCGAATCGAACTCCGCGATGACGCGCCTGCCGCTCGGAGGCTAGTCGACGCTCCATGGCGGCAGTGGCCCTGTCCACTCCCCGCGCCGAGGCCATTCGGAAGATTCCGCCTAAGGACCGCATCGGTACGGGAATATCTGGAAGTCCGATGCGAGCCTGATCACGCATCATTCCGCGCCCGGCGCTTGTTTCCTGAATGGGTTCCACGCGTCGCGAGAAGCCGACTCCACGATCTCTTCCCCATGAACATCCGATTTCTGGCTGAGGCTCCTCGCTCCGCCATCGCCTTGGCCGCTGTACGCCTGCTGGTGCCCGTTGCCTGTTGGACGGCTTTCGCCGTGTGGAGCAACTACTCAGCGGTGCTCATCGCCGGCGTTGCCGTCTCGTTCTCCGCCCTGTCTCTCTGGGCAATCGCATCGCGTGGCCGGTGGCGGGAGGTCGAGCTTGGCGCCGATGAGATAGCCCTCACGGACAGCAAGTCGACGGTGCGGGTTCAGCGCAGGGACATCGTCGCGCTTACCGTGCGTGACGCTGGCATTGCCATCAAGTGGACCTCGCCGCTGAAGCCTCGCGTCGCCATACTCGCCAAAGAGCGCTTCAGCCCCGACGCCTGGGCCCAATTGAAGACGGCGCTTCAACCATGGGCCACTCGGCCCTGATCGCCATCCGACCACTCATGAGCGCGAACCCGTACGCATCTCCAGACTTCCAAGTCGCAGACCTTCCTTCCCGACAGGCGTCCTCGGAGCCCCCGTTCTTTGCCGTCTCGCTGTCCAAGCTCGTCATCATGAGCGTCTGCACGCTCGGCCTGTATGAGATCTACTGGTTCTATCGCAACTGGAGATGCATCAGGCACCGGGAGCAAAGCAACATCGCACCGGCGCTGAGAGCGCTGGTCGCGCTCTTCTATTGCTACCAGTGCTTCGCTCGGGTTCGCGCTTACGACATCGAGAGAAACGGCAGCTCGCCCCTCGCCGCCGGGAGCTTGGCCGTCGGTTGGATCGTCGCCACCTTGCTCTGGAAGCTTCCAGATCCGTACTGGTGGCTCTCCCTGCTCGCGTTCGTGTTCCTCCTTCCCGTGCAGGCGCGCGCGAACAGATTGAATGCGCAGGTGAGCCCGCTCCACAAGCGCAATGCGTCCATCCGCGGCTGGGACTGGCTGGCCGTGATTCCCGGGGGCGCACTGCTGCTGCTCGCGTTCCTTGGAACACTTCTGGCCCCTTGACCGGAGTGAGCGTACCTAGGACTCGGTCCACCCCTTTCATCGAGCGGGAGCCCCGCCGCTTCGCGCCGGTCAAGCCGCCGGTCATCCACGTGACCGGCTCGCGACGGCGCCCTACCCCCTCAACCGCTCCACCGCCAGGTCAATGAACGCCCTCACCTTGCGCGACGCTCGCTTCCCCTGATGCTGCAGCGCCTGCACCGGCACGGCGGGCGGCGCGAACTTCGAGAGCACCTCCACGAGCGCCCCTGAAGCGATCTGCTCTTCGACCATGTACGACAGCACACGAGTGAGGCCAAACCCATCGCACGCCGCGGCAATGGCGTGGTCATTGCTGTTGGTGGCGAGTCGAGCGCGTATCGGCACGGCGACGGTCGACGCATCCACGCCCGCGCCCTCACGGAATTTCCACTCCGATCCCGGCTCCAGCCCAAGCGCCGCGATCACCGAGTGCTTCGCGAGATCCTTCAGCTGCTTCGGCGTCCCGTGCTGCTTCAGGTACGCGGGCGACGCGCACAGGATGCGCCGCACCGAGGCCAGCGGCGTCGCGTGGAAGGAAGCATCCGGCAGGTCGCCGATGCGGATCGCCACGTCCACGTCCTCGCTCAGCAGGTTGACATTGCGATCCAGGAAACGGCACTCGACCTCGGTCTCCGGATAACGCGACAGGTAGGCCAGCACCACCTCGTTCAGCTTGAGCCGCCCGTACATCACCGAGGCGCTGACGACGAGCTTGCCGCGCACCGCGCCGTGCGAGCCACTCGCCGCCTGCTCGATCTCCTCCAGTTCGCCGAGCACGCGCCGGCAGTCCTGCGCATAGCGCTCACCGACCTCGGTGACCTTGACCACGCGCGTGGTGCGCAGCAGCAGGCGCACGTTCATCGCCGCCTCGAGCTCGCTCACCGCGCGCGTGACGACCGGCGCGGACACGCCGAGCCGCCGCGCCGCCGCGGAAAACCCGCCCTCCTGAACGACGGCCACGAAGATGGCCATGGCATCGAGCTTGTCCATATCTTTTCTGATCCAGAAAGAGTCATTTCCCAGCCGCGCCGATTCTCTCCGCGGACCGCGAGGGCCACCATCCGCTCACCCTCAACCCACCGGAGAAACGCCATGAGCCGCATCCACGTCGTCGAACCCGCCACCGCCACGCCCGAGCAGAAAGCCCTGCTCGACGCGATCCACGGCCAGCTCGGCATGGTCCCCAACTTCCTGAAGGTCTTCGCCAACTCGACCACCGCGCTGCAGGCCTTCCTCGGCCTGTACGGCATCGCCAACGGCGGCAGCCTGGACCCGCTGGACCGCGAACGCATCGCCCTGGCGCTGGCGCAGCAGAACGGCTGCCAGTACTGCGTCTCCGCGCACACGGCGATCGGGCGCAAGACCGGCCTGTCGGCCGAGGAGATCGCCGCGGCCCGCGCCGGCACCAGAGACGACGACACCTCCGCCGCGATCCTGAAATTCGCGCGCAGCCTGATGGACAAGCGCGGCGAGGTGTCCGCGCTGGAACTGACCGAGCTGCGCGCCGCCGGCGTCGACGAGGCGCAGGTCGTCGAGATCATCACGCACGTCGGCATGAACTTCCTGACCAACATCCTGGGCAAGGCCAGCCTGGTCGAGATCGATTTCCCGAGCGTCAAGCTCGAACTGCCGACCGCGGCCTGAAGGTCCACATCCTCACCGGGAGCTCATCATGGGACGCGCCTATTCGGACATCACTTTCACCCCGACGGTCCGCGAGGTCCAGGCGGAGAAAGGCAGCCGCGAGCAGTACGCCTTCCTCGACACGATGAGCGACCGCGGCGAGGCGCTGACGCCCCGCGAGGCGCAGTTCCTCGCCGAGGCCGACCACTTCTTCCAGGCCACGGTCAGCGAGACCGGTTGGCCCTACGTGCAGCACCGCGGCGGGCCGAAGGGTTTCCTCAAGGTGCTGGATTCGCGCACCATCGGCTTCGCGGACTTCCGCGGCAATGTGCAGTACCTGAGCGTCGGCAACCTGCGCAAGGACGATCGCCTCTCGATGATCGTCGTGGACTATCCGAATCGGCGCCGGCTGAAGCTGCTCGGACGCGTGGAGCTGGTCGAGGCCGGCGTCAGCCCGCAGGGCGACGCGGCCATCGCCGCGGTGAGTGATCCGGCCTACGGCGCGACGGTCGAGCGCGCCTTCCTGATCCGCATCGAGGGTTGGGATTGGAACTGTCCGCAGCACATCACGCCGCGCTTCACCGAGGCCGAGGTTGCGTCGCTCACCGCCCCGCTGCGCGCGCAGGTGCAGAAGCTGAAGGCGCAGTTGAGTGACGCCAAGGCGGCGCTGGCCGCTTCGCAGGCGCCGTCGGCGTCAATGCCGCCGCCATCGCTCGGCGACGGGCCGCTCGCGCTGACGATCTCCGGCGTGCGCCAGCTCACGCCATCGGTGCGGGCCTTCGAGTTGAGGACCGCCGAGGGATCGCCGCTGCCGGCGGTGGTCGCCGGCGCCCACCTCGACCTACCCGTGCGCCTGGCCGACGGCACCGACTCGACCCGCAGCTATTCGATCGCCTCGAGCCCGCATCGCACCGATGCCTACGAGATCGCCGTGCAGCGCGAGTCCGAGGGACGAGGCGGCTCCGTCGCCGTGCACGAGGACTTCCGGATCGGCTTGCGGCTCAACGCCTCGATGCCGCGGGCGCTCTTCTCGCTCGCCGAGGCAGCGCATCGAGCGGTGCTGGTCGCTGGCGGCATCGGCATCACGCCGATCAAGGCGATGGCGCATGCGCTTGTCGCGCGAGGCGCGGCTTTCGAGCTGCACTACGCGGTGCGCTCGCGGGCGCAGGCACCGTTCCTGGGTGAGCTGATCGACGCCTTCGGCGAGCGCGTGAAGGTCCACGCGAAGGACGAAGGGCAGCGCCTCGACGTCCAGGCGCTGATGCTCGGCCTGGGCGACACCGATCATGTCTACGTCTGCGGGCCTTCGCGCCTGATCGACGCGGTGTCGGCGGCCGCGCGGGAGGCTGCCGTGAGCGCCGCGCGTGTTCACGCCGAGAAGTTCAGCGCCGACCGCGCCAAGCCCGGCGACCGCGAGTTCGTCGTCCACCTGGTCCGCAGCGGCAAGGACCTGCTCGTGCCGAAGGACCGCTCCATCCTCGAGGTCGCCGAAGCGCAGGGCGTGCGAGTGCCGGCCTCATGCCGCATCGGCAACTGCGGCACCTGCGCCACGCGCGTGGTCGCCGGCACGCCGGCGCATCGCGACGACGTGCTCACCGACGCGCAGAAATCGGATCAGCAGTTGATGTGCGTCTGCGTCTCGAGAGCGGACGGCGATGAACTGACGCTCGATCTGTGAGCGATGTTCACGGCTACAGTGCGCTCGTCCCACGACCTCGCCGGCCGCAGCGCGCGCAGGAGCACCCCGATGAACGCATCCCGATGGGCGGTTCCCGCCTCCTACTTCAGCATGGTGCTGGGCCTGACCGGCCTGGGCAACGGCTGGCGCGTGGCCTCGCGACTGTGGGGCTTCCCCGCCTGGATCGGCGAGTCGGTCATGGCGGTCGCGGTGACGGTGTGGGCGGTGCTGCTGGTCCGATTCGCGATCAAGTGGATCGCCGCGCGCGAGGAGGCCCTGGCCGAGGCCGCCCATCCCATCCTCTGCTGCTTCATCGCGCTCGTGCCGGTGGCGACCATGCTCGCCGGCATCGGCGTGCTGCCGCATGCGCAGGGGGTGGGGACGGCGCTGATCCTGCTCGGCGCGGCGGCCTCGCTGCTCTTCGGCCTGTGGCGCCACGGCGGCCAGTGGCGCGGCGGACGCGACCCGAAGACGACGACGCCCGTGCTCTACCTGCCCACGGTCGGCGCCAACCTGGTGTCCGCGATCGCGCTATCGGCGCTCGGCTGGCCGAGTTGGGGGCAGCTGTTCTTCGGTGCCGGCGTGCTGGCCTGGATCGTCCAGGAGTCCATCATCCTGGGCCGCCTGCTGACCGTCGATCCCTTGCCGCCGGCGCTGCGCCCGACGGTGGGCATCCAGATGGCGCCGCCGGCGGTCGCGCTGCTGGCCTACGCGGCCGTCACCGTCGGCCCGCCGGACCTCATCGCCCGCATGCTGCTGGGCTACGCGATCGTGCAGGCGCTGATGGTGTTGCGGCTGATGCCGTGGATCCGCCAGCCGTTCACGCTGTCCTACTGGGGGTTCACCTTCGGCGCGACCGCGATCTCCACCGGCACCATGCGCTTCGCCGAGCGCGGCCACGACCCGGTCTTCACCACGCTCGCGCCGGTGCTCTTCACCATGAGCAACCTGGTCATCGCCGGGCTGTCGATCGCTTCGGTGCTGTGGGCGCTGCGGCCGAAGCCGGCGTCCGCCAGCGCGCCCGCGCCGGTGGCGCCGGCGGCCAGTTGATTCGGGGTGAATCAGCAGCGCGCCGCGGCGCGTCCTGACGCCGCGGTGGACCGCGGTGTCGCGCTCAGTCGAGCTTCCAGCGCAGCGCCTCGCCGCCACGCAGCGGCTTGAGCTGCGCGGCTTCGCCGAAGGGGACGGACTCGGGCAGCGTCCATTCGGTCTTGCGCAGCGTGACCTGCGTCGTGTTGCGCGGCAGGCCGTAGAAGTCGGCGCCGTGGAAACTGGCGAAGGCCTCAAGCTTGTCGAGCGCGCCCGCGGCCTCGAAGGCCTCGGCATAGAGTTCAAGCGCGGACAGCGCGGTGAAGCAGCCGGCGCCGCACACCGAGTTCTCCTTCATCACCGACGCATGCGGGGCGCTGTCGGTGCCGAGGAAGAACTTCGGGCTGCCGGAAGTGGCGGCCTGGATCAGCGCCAGGCGATGCTCCTCGCGCTTGAGCACCGGCAGGCAGTAGTAATGCGGCCGCAGCCCGCCCATGAAGATCGCGTTGCGGTTGTAGAGCAGGTGCTGCGGCGTCACCGTCGCGCCGGTGAAGCGGTCCGCCGCGGTCACGTACTGCGCGGCTTCCTTGGTCGTGATGTGCTCGAAGACCACCTTCAGCTCGGGGAAGTCCTTGCGCAGCGGCGTCATCACGCGGTCGATAAAGAAGGCCTCGCGGTCGAAGACATCGACGTCGCCATCGGTGACCTCGCCATGCACCAGCAGCAGCAGGCCGGCCTTCTGCATGGCCTCGAGCGTGGCGTAGGTCTTGCGGATGTCGGTGACGCCGGCATCGCTGTTGGTCGTGGCGCCAGCCGGATAGAGCTTGAGCGCGACCACGCCGGCCGCCTTCGCGGCGGCGATCTCCTCGGGGCGCGTGCGGTCGGTCAGGTAGAGCGTCATCAGCGGCTCGAAGTCCACGCCGGCGGGCACGGCGGCGAGGATGCGCTCGCGGTAGGCCTGTGCCTGCTCGGCCGTCGTGATCGGCGGCTTCAGGTTGGGCATCGCGATCGCGCGCGCGAACTGGCGCGCGGTGTACGGAACGACGCTCCGCAACGCGGCACCGTCGCGCAGGTGCACATGCCAGTCGTCGGGGCGGGTCAGGACAAGGGTTTCGCTCATGGGGCGGGATTGTCGCACCGGGTCATCGACAGACCTCGCGCGCCTGCGTCGTCGCCGCCAAGGGCAATGCGGCTGGCCGGCTACGGCGCGCTGGCTGCGCCGGCGGGCCTGACTGGCACCGTCGACGACGAACTCGGTGCAGGAATGGCGCTATTTCCGGCAGGAGGGAAACGGTAGGCCGAGATGATGCTGGGCACCTGGGTCACGATCGCCATCAGCGCCATCGCCGTGCCCACCACCCATTGCGTGGTCGTCAACGACCCCCTCAGCCCCTCCACTTCCCCTTTGATGCCTTGGATCTCCCCCTTCAAGCCATCGATCTGACCCTTGATGCCGGTGATCTCGCCTTCGACCTTGCCGAAGCGCTCCACCATATCGCCACGAAACGTCGCGATGTCTGAACGCAACATGGCCCACTCGGCGCGAACCAGTTGCAGCAGCGCATCGTTCTTCGCGTCGTGCTCGACTCGCGTCACGAAGTCCTCCTTCGATTTCCAGCCTGGGCGGCGAGCTTGCGCCTTCGGCCTCCCTTGAACCTTGTGCCATGTGCTCATCAACCACACCTCCCTGCCGCCTCGAATCGGAGCACGATCCAGCCGCATGAGCGAATTCCCGCACGATGCCGCCACGCGCCGTGCGACTCGCCGCACAGTGCAGTCGGATCGCGAAGACGTCGATTGTTGGGAGGCGACGCTCGCGCGTCACTGACCTCGACCAGGAGTCTTTTGGGCATCCATGCCGTGGACGAGTGAGCACCGCGCGGGAGTCATCGACAGCCGGAATGAAGAAGGCCCGCACCTTGCGGAGCGGGCCTTCGAGCCGATGCGGGGGACGCCCTGGGGCGCCCGCGATCAGTGCTGCAGGATCTTCGCCAGGAAGTCCTTGGCGCGCGGCGAGCGCTGGTCCGGGTTGCCGAAAAACTCGTCGCGGGTGCAGTCCTCGACGATCTTGCCGGCGTCCATGAAGATCACCCGGTGGCTGACCTTCTTGGCGAAGCCCATCTCGTGCGTCACGCACATCATGGTCATGCCCTCGTTGGCCAGCTGGACCATCACGTCCAGCACCTCGCCCACCATCTCGGGGTCCAGCGCCGAGGTCGGCTCGTCGAACAGCATCACGATCGGGTCCATCGACAGCGCCCGGGCGATCGCCACGCGCTGCTGCTGGCCGCCCGAGAGCTGGCCCGGGAACTTGTCCTTGTGGGCCATCAGGCCCACGCGCTCCAGCATCTTCAGGCCGCGGGTCTTGGCGTCGGCCATGTTGCGGCCCAGCACCTTCACCTGCGCCAGCGTCAGGTTCTCCGTCACCGACAGGTGGGGGAACAGCTCGAAGTGCTGGAACACCATGCCCACGCGCGAACGCAGCTTGGGCAGGTTGGTCTTGGGCGCCGTCAGGCTGGTGCCGTCGACGACGATGTCGCCCGCCTGGATGGGCTCCAGCGCGTTGACCGTCTTGATCAGCGTGGACTTGCCCGACCCCGACGGGCCGCATACCACCACCACTTCCCCCTTCTGGATGGTCGTGGAGCAATCGGTCAGCACCTGGAACGGGCCGTACCACTTGGAGACGTTCTTGATTTCAATCATGGGGCGGACCTCAGCGGATGATGGCGATCTTCTTCTGCAGCCGGCGGACCAGCATGGACAGGCTGAAGCAGATCACGAAGTAGACGACGGCCGCGACCAGGTAGGTCTCCATCGGCCGGTTGAAGTTCTTGCCGGCGACCTCGAAGCCCTTGAGCAGGTCGTAGGCACCAATCGCGTAGACCAGCGACGTGTCCTGGAACAGCACGATGGTCTGCGTCAGCAGCACCGGGAGCATGTTGCGGAAGGCCTGCGGCAGCACCACCAGGCCCATGGTCTGCTTGTAGTTCATGCCCAGCGCGTAACCCGCGAAGACCTGGCCCTTGGGCACCGACTGGATGCCCGCGCGCATGATCTCGGAGTAGTAGGTCGCCTCGAACAGCGTGAAGGTGATCAGCGCCGTCTTCTCCGCGCCCAGCGGCCCCGCGATGTAGGGGATCAGCAGGAAGAACCACAGGATCACCATCACCAGCGGGATCGAGCGCAGCGTGTCGACGTAGATCGCCGCCGGCCGCTCCAGCCACCATTTGCCCGAGAGCCGCATCAGCGCCAGGATCGTGCCCAGCACGATGCCGCCGATCATGGCCGAGAAGGTCAGCTGGATCGAGAACCACAGCCCCTTGGCGACGAAGGAGGACAGGACCTCCCAGGTCAGGAACGAAAAGTCGAGTTGCGTCATGTCACTTCGCCCCCAGGATGCCGGGCACGCGGACGTACCACTCGATCACCTTGGCCACGCGGTTGATCGCATAGGCCGAGATGAAGTACAGCAGCGTCACGGGCAGGAAGATCTGCACGAAGCTCGACTGCTCGGAGGCCTGCAGCGCGAACTGCGCCAGGTCGGGGATGCTCACCGCGAAGGCCACCGCCGAGTTCTTGACGATGTTCATGCTCTCGCTGGTCAGCGGCGGAATGACGATGCGGAAGGCCATCGGCAGCAGCACATGGCGATAGGTCTGCGGCAGCGTCAGACCCAGCGCCTGGCCGGCGTAGCGCTGGCCCTTGGGCAGCGTCAGGATGCCGGCCTTGACCTGCTCCGAGATCCGCGCCGAGGTGAACAGGCCGATCGCGATCACGACGAGCACGCTGGGCGGCAGGTCCAGGATCGGGAACAGGCGCGGGATCACGTGATACCAGATGAAGAGCTGGACGATCAGCGGGATGTTCCGGAACAGCTCCGTCCATGCCTCGCCGAACATCGCCAGCTTCCTGTTGGGCACCGTGCGCAGGATGCCGATCAGCGATCCGGCCACCAGCGCGACCAGCAGGCCCAGGACCGAGACGAACATCGTCCAGCCCCAGCCGTGGATCATCGCGTCCAGGTAAGTCTCATAACCGGGGGCGCCGAAACACTTCGGCGCGACCTCCTCGGTCACCATGTCTGTGCAGTACAACTGCCAATCCCAGCTCGCCATGGCGTGCTCCATCCATCAATGCGAAGGGCCGCCCGCATGCGCTGCCGCGGCCCTTCCAGTCTCCGGTCGCCCCCTTGCGACAAGGCGCCCCGCGGGGCGCCTTGCGCTCAGGGAACCGTGCTTACTTCTTGGCGTATTCCTCGACCGGCTTGTCGTTCGGGTTCGCCCAGGCGTCCTTGGTCGCCGCCGTCGCCGGCAGGCCCACCTTGGTGTTGGTCGGGGGGATCGGCTGCATGAACCACTTGTCGTACAGCTTGGCGATCTCGCCGGACTTCATCAGGCCCTTGATGCTGTCGTCCACTGCCTTCTTGAAGGCCGGATCGTCCTTGCGGATCATGATGGCGATCGGCTCGACCGACAGCACTTCGCCGACGATCTTGAAGGCCGCCGGATTGCGCGACTTGGCGATGTTGCCGGCCAGGATCTGGCCGTCCATCACGAAGGCGTCGGCGCGGCCCGACTCCAGCAGCAGGAAGCTGTCGGCGTGGTCCTTGCCCAGCACTTCCTTGAAGTCCACGCCGTTGGCGCGCTCATGCTTGCGCAGCAGCTGGACGGAGGTGGTGCCGGTGGTGGTCGCGACGGTCTTGCCGTTGAGCTGCGCGATCGAGGTGATGCCCGAATCGGCCTTCACCGCGATGCGCACTTCCTCGACGTAGGTCGTGACGGCGAAGGCCACGTCCTTGGCGCGGGTCATGTTGTTGGTGGTGGAGCCGCACTCGATGTCCACGGTGCCGTTCTGCACCAGCGGCACGCGGTTCTGCGAGGTCACCGGCAGGTACTTGATGTCCAGCTTGGACAGACCCAGGTGCTTCTGCACGTCGGCCAGCACGCGCTGGCAGACCTCGACGTGGTAGCCCACGTACTTGCCGTCGCCGAGCGTGTACGACAGCGCGCCCGAGGACTCGCGCACGCCCATGGTCACGCTGCCTGTGTCCTTGATCTTCTTCAGCGTGTCGGCTTGCGCCACGCCAACCAACGCCGCGCCAAGGGCCAGGACTAGCAATGCCTTCTTCATAGTTGCTCCTGCTTGTTCGGATTCAAAAGCGGATTCGAGGGAGGCTCGACCGGTGAGCCGCCCAACCGGCAGAGCAGACCATGAGCGGCTGCTTTGCAGGGTAGGGAGTATCACGCATCTCGAGGTGTTGCACGGCTTACATATGCAGGTTTCATGCCTGCCCGGCGGCGGCGTGCGTCAGGAAATTCCAGAGCGCCTGCGCGACCGGTTTCACGCGGCGCGCCGAGCCCTGGCGCTCGCGGTACATCCGCAGTTCCATGTTCAGTTCGTACTGGCCCGGCTCGGCCGCGCGCACCAGGCGGCGCGCCTTCACTTCCTTCTTCACCGAGCTCGCCGGGAGGAAGGCCAGGCCGTGGCCCTCCAGCGCCATGGCCTTGAGGCTCTCGGCCATGTCGGTCTCGAAGACCGATTCCAGGTTGAGCGGCTGCGCCGCGTCCTTGACGATCAGCTCCACCAATCGCCCGAGGTAGGCGCCGGACGCGTAGCTGAGGAAGGGGATCTTCTGGCCCGGGTGTCCGGAAATCCGGAACATCGGCGCGCCGCCTGTGTCAGCTTTCGCATAGGCGGCCAGGGTCTCGTGGCCGAGCGAGACCGATTCGTAGCGCTCGGGATCGAGCTGCAGCGGCTGGCTGGGGTGGTGGTAGACGACCAGCAGGTCGCAGTTGCCTTCGCTCAGCTGCAGCGTCGCGTCATGGACGTTGAGCGCGTTGAGCCGGCATTTCACCTCGCCGAAGCGCTGGCGCAGCTCCATCAGCCAGTGCGGGAAGAAGCTGAAGGACAGCGAGTGCGGCACGGCGAACTCGATCATGTCCTGCCCCGCCGACTGGTGGCTGCGCAGCATGTTGCGCGTGGCCTGCAGGTTGCCGAGCAGGTCCACGGCCTGGCCCAGCAGGGTTTCGCCGGCCGCGGTCAGCCGGGTCGGGTAGGACGAACGGTCGACCAGATCGACGCCCGCCCACGCCTCCAGCGCCTGGATGCGGCGCGAGAACGCCGGCTGCGTGACATGCCGCAGCTGGGCCGAGCGGGAGAAGCTGCGCGTCTCCGCCAGGCTCACGAAGTCTTCAAGCCATTTGGTTTCCACGGCGCGGGAGTTTAGCCGTGAGGGGCCGCCGACGCCGCCACCGCGTCCTGCCCATCCTGCTGCAGGGCCCACATCTGCGCGTAGCGGCCGCGCCGCGCCAGCAGCGCCGCATGGGTGCCGCGCTCGACGATGGCGCCCTGCTCCATCACCAGGATCTCGTGGGCATCGACCACCGTCGAGAGCCGGTGCGCGATGACCAGCACCGTCTTGTCGCGCGCGGCGGCCTCGAGCTCGGCCTGGATGGCGCGCTCGTTGCGCGAGTCCAGCGCCGAGGTCGCCTCGTCGAAGATCAGGATCGGCGGATCCTTGAGCAGCGTGCGCGCGATGGCCACGCGCTGCTTCTCGCCGCCGGACAGCTTGAGCCCGCGCTCGCCCACCATGGTCTGGTAGCCCTGCGGGAGCGCCTGGATGAACGCGTGGATGTGCGCGGCCTTGGCCGCGGCCTCGATCTCCTCGGTCGTCGCCTCGGGGCGGCCGTAGGCGATGTTGTAGGCGATGGTGTCGTTGAACAGCACCGTGTCCTGCGGCACGATGCCGATCGCCCGGCGCAGGCTGTGCTGCGTGACCTCGGCGATCGACTGGCCGTCGATCGCGATGCGGCCGGACTGCGCGTCGTAGAAGCGGTAGAGCAGCCGCGCCAGGGTGCTCTTGCCCGAGCCGCTCGGGCCGACCACGGCGACCTTCCTTCCCGCCGGGATCTCCAGGCTGACGCCCTTGAGGATGGGCCGCTGCGGCTCGTAGGCGAAGTGCACGTCCTCGAAGCGCACCGACGCGCCGTTCACCCGCAGCGGCTGGGCGCCGGGTGCGTCCGCGACCTCGCGCTCCCGGGCCAGCAGGCCGAACATCTTGTCCAGGTCGGTCAGGCTCTGCTTGATCTCGCGGTAGATCACGCCCAGGAAGTTCAGCGGGATGTAGAGCTGGATCATGAACGCGTTGATCATGACCAGGTCGCCCAGGCTCATCTGCCCGGCGACGACGCCCTGCGTCGCGCGCCACAGCATCGCCACCAGCGCCACCGCGATGATCACCTGCTGGCCGCTGTTGAGCAGCGACAGCGTCGTCTGCGACTTCAGCTGCGCGCGGCGCAGCCGCTCCAGGCTCTGGTCGTAGCGGGCGGCCTCGAAGTCCTCGTTGTTGAAGTACTTCACCGTCTCGTAGTTCAGCAGCGAGTCGATCGCCTTGCTGTGCGCGTGCGAGTCCAGCTCGTTGAGCTGGCGGCGGAACTTGGTGCGCCACTCGGTGACCACGATGGTGAAGCCGATGTAGAACACCAGCGCCGCGCCGGTGATCCAGGCGAAGAGCACGTCGAACTTCAGCGCCAGCAGGCTGAGCACCAGCACCACCTCGACCAGCGTCGGGAAGATGCTGTAGAGCGAGTACGAGATCAACGCATGCACGGCGCGCGTGCCGCGCTCGATGTCGCGGGTCATGCCGCCGGTCTGGCGCTCGAGGTGGAAGCGCAGGCTCAGGTCGTGCAGGTGGCGGAAGACCTGCAGCGAGATGCTGCGCGAGGCGCCCTCGGTCGCCTTGGCGAAGATCAGCTCGCGCGCCTCGGTGAACAGCGAGGTGCACAGGCGCAGCATCCCGTAGGCCAGCAGCAGCCCCACCGGCACGACCATCAGCGCCTGCGCGCTGCCAGGCCGGATGTCGAGGCTGTCCACGAGTTGCTTGAGCAGCACCGGCACGCCGACATTGGCCAGCTTGGCGCCGATCATGAAGGCCAGCGCGAGGCCGACGCGCCAGCGGTAGCGCCAGAAATAGGGCAGCAGGCGGCCGATGGTGTGCCAGTCGCCCCGGGACTCGGGCGCGGTGGAGGACGAGGGGACGGGGGTCGGCGGGGAGGTGCCGGCGAGCGTGGAGCGGCGCATGGACGAAGGGGCTGGACTGTCGTGGGGTCGGGCCTCGGGTCCGGCGCCTGCGCTGGCGGGGCCGGACATGCTGGACGACAATGCCGGCCATTGTCACCGTTTGCCGATCATGAGCGACTCCACCGCCCCCAATGCCCCCGCGGCGCCGACCGCGCCCGCCTCGACGTCCAGCCTGCTCTCCCCGGAGACGATCGGCCCCCGCGAACTGGTGATGCGCGTGATGCCGATGCCTGCCGACGCCAATGGCAACGGCGACATCTTCGGCGGCTGGATCATGGCGCAGGTCGACCTCGCCGGGTCGGTGCTGCCGGCGCGCATCTCGCGCGGGCGGATCGCGACGGTGGCGGTCAACGAGTTCATCTTCAAGCAGCCGGTGTCGGTGGGCGACCTGCTGAGCTTCTATGCGCAGGTCACCCGCATCGGCCGCACCTCGATCACGGTGCATGTCGAGGTCTTCGCCGAGCGCAACCCCGCCAATCCGCATGTGGTCAAGGTGACCGAGGCCAACCTGACCTACGTCGCGATCGATCGCGAAGGCAAGTCGCGGGTCATCGGCGAAGCCTAGGCGGACGCGGCGAGCGGAGGACCGCGGCCGCGCGTGCGAATGGGCGTCCCGCCACCAGGGTTTGTACGTAGATTCCGCAACCGGCTCCGGGATGCGGGTGGGATACTGCGCCGCCTGGGTGCCGAGCCACGCCGGTGACGGCGCCAGCGGCGCCCTCAACCGGAGCCGTCCCCATGCTGTCCCCTTCCGCCTCCGCCACGCCGGTCGTCTCCGTGCCGTGGTACCGCCATCTCTACCTGCAGGTCGTCGTGGCGATCGTGATCGGCATCCTGCTCGGTCATTTCGAGCCGAAGTTCGCCGTCACCCTGCAGCCGCTGGGCGATGCCTTCATCAAGCTGGTGAAGATGATCATCGCGCCGGTGATCTTCCTGACCATCGTGACCGGCATCGCGGGCATGACGCAGCTCAGCCGCGTCGGCCGGGTGTTCGGCAAGGCGATGGCCTACTTCCTGTTCTTCTCGACGCTGGCGCTGATCGTCGGCCTGGTGGTGGCGAACGTGGTGCAGCCGGGTCACGGCATGAACGTCAACGTCGCGGACCTGGACCAGAAGGAAGTGCATCGCTACGTCGAGAAGACGCATGACCTGACGCTGGTCGGCTTCCTGATGGACGTGATCCCGAAGTCGCTGGTGGGCGCGCTGGCGGACGGCAACATCCTGCAGACGCTGTTCGTGGCGGTGCTGTTCGGCATCGCGCTGGCGCTGGTGGGCGATCGCGGCAAGCCGGTGCTGAACTTCTTCGAGGCGCTGACCGCGCCGGTGTTCCGGATGGTGCACATCCTGATGAAGGCGGCGCCGATCGGCGCGCTGGGCGCGATGGCGTTCACCATCGGCAAGTACGGGCTGGCCTCGCTGCTCAACCTGGGCATGCTGGTGGGCAGCTTCTACGTGACGGCGCTGCTGTTCGTGCTGGTGATCCTGGGCATCGTCGCGCGGCTGTGCGGTTTCTCGATCATCAAGCTGATTCGCTACCTGAAGGCGGAGCTGCTGCTGGTGCTGGGCACCTCGTCGTCGGAGTCGGCGCTGCCGTCGCTGATGGAGAAGATGGAGAAGGCCGGCTGCGAGAAGACGGTGGTGGGCCTGGTCGTCCCGACGGGCTACTCGTTCAACCTGGACGGCACCAACATCTACATGACGCTGGCGGCGCTGTTCATCGCGCAGGCGACCAACACCGAGCTGACGCTGGGTCACCAGATCACGCTGCTGCTGGTGGCGATGCTGAGCTCCAAGGGCGCGGCGGGCGTGACCGGCGCGGGCTTCATCACGCTGGCGGCGACGCTGTCGGTGGTGCCGGAGGTGCCGGTGGCGGGCATGGCGCTGATCCTGGGCGTGGACCGCTTCATGTCGGAATGCCGCTCGCTGACCAACTTCATCGGCAATGCGGTGGCGACGATCGTGGTCTCGAAGTGGGAGCGCGCGCTGGACCACGATGCGCTGGACCTGGCGCTGTCGGGCAAGACCATCGACCCGGACGACCTGCCGATCCGCGTGGCCGGACCGGCCGAGACGGCGTGAGCGGACTCGGTGCGTGAACGACAACGGGCGCCGCGGCGCCCGTTGTGTCGTCTGGACCGGCCTGGCTGCCGCTCTCGATCAGAACTTCGAGAAGTCCGGCTGGCGCTTCTGGAAGAAGGCCTGGAAGGCTTCCATCGCCTCAGGGCTGCGCAGACGCGCGCCGAAGATCTCGGCCTCGGCCTGGATGGTCTGCAGCAGCTGCTCCTTGGTCGCGCGGCGCATCAGCTGCTTGCTCTCGCGCACGGCGCTCGGCGGCAGCTTGTTGAAGCGCTCGGCCACGCGGCGCGCCTGCGCGACCACTTCGCCGGCCGGCAGCACCGCGTTCGCGACACCGCATTCGACCGCCTGCTCGCCGGTGAACGGGTCGCCCAGCAGGATCTTCTCGGCCGCGCGGCGCGGGCCCATCAGCTTGGGCACCA
>Ga0209370_1001325_pt1 | contig 22412 bp, 24 predicted proteins | sample AgamicAtPrz_FD_187164 | JGI IMG/M metagenome (GOLD analysis project Ga0209370, IMG submission 187164) | Agave microbial communities from Guanajuato, Mexico - At.P.rz (SPAdes) (version 2) | ecosystem: Host-associated > Plants > Phyllosphere > Phylloplane/Leaf | place: Guanajuato, Mexico... | reverse complement strand
ATCTCGGCTTCGCCGGCGTCGGCGCGAAATTCGAGGAACTGCTCGTGATCACCGACGACGACGCGTACTGGCTCGACGACGACCTGCCGCACGTGCGCCGCTGGCAGCGCCGCCAGGCCGAGCGCGCGCAGGCCGCGGCGAACGTGCCGGCCGCCGCCTGACGCGCACGCCACGCGCCCTCCCCCCGACTCCCTGAACGACGGACTCACGATGCAGCCTCTTTCCTACGAAGCGCCGCTGGCCCTGTTCGAATCGGTTCACAGCGAAACGGCGGTCGCGTCCGGCGACCTGACGCTCGCGGTCAGGACCTGGGGCGACCCGGCCCGCTCGCCGGTCGTGCTGGTGCACGGCTATCCCGACGACAGCAGCGTCTGGCAGCACGTCGCGCCGCTGCTTGCCCGCACGCATTACGTGATCGCATACGACGTGCGCGGTGCGGGGCTGTCCGGCGCGCCGACGCGCACGGCCGACTACCATCTCGCGAAGCTGACCGACGACTTCGTCGCGGTGATCGATGCGCTCTGCCCTGGGCGCGCCGTGCACCTGGTCGCACACGACTGGGGGTCGATCCAGGGTTGGGAATTCGTCACCGATCCGCGGCTCGCCGGCCGCATCGCGTCATATACGTCGTGCTCGGGGCCGTGCCTCGACCACGTCGGCTTCTGGCTGCGCGAACGCGTGCTGCACCCGACGCCCGCGTCGCTGGCCAGGCTCGGCGGCCAGTTCGTGCGCTCGTGGTACGTCTACCTGTTCCACCTGCCGTTCCTCCCCGAACTCGGCTGGCGGCTGTGGCTCGGCCGCGCGTGGCCGGGCCTGCTGCGCCGGCTCGAGAAGACGCCCGTCGCGCCGCGCCCGACCCAGGCCGACGACGGCGCGCGCGGCGTACGCCTGTACCGCGCGAACTTCATCCGCTGCCTGTTCGCGCCGCGCGAGCGCTACGCGCACGCGCCGGTACAGACGATCGTGCCGCTCGGCGACAAGTACGTGAGCCCCGCGCTGTCCGAGAACCTGTCGCGCTGGGTGCCGCAGTACTACCGCCGTGAAGTCGCGGCCGGCCACTGGCTGCCGCTCGCCGATCCCGCGCGCTTCGCGGATCTCGCTGGGCAATTGATCGACGCAGTCGAATCGGGCAACGAGCCGCCCGCCCTCGCGAACGCGCGCCGCCGCGCCACCAGCGGGCGCTTCAGCGGCAAGGTCGCGGTCGTCACCGGCGCGGGCAGCGGCATCGGCCGCAGCGCGGCGCTGGCGTTCGCCCGCGAAGGCGCAACGGTCGTCGCCTGCGACATCGATCTCGCGAGCGCCGAACGCACCGCGCTGCTCATCGGGCTGACCGGCGCGCACGCACACGCGAAACGCGTCGACGTCGGCTCCGCCGAAGAAATGGAAGCGCTCGCGACCTGGGTCGGCAGCGAACTCGGCGGCGCCGACGTCGTGATCAACAACGCGGGCATCGGCATGGCCGGCGGCATCCTCGACACGAGCACGCGGCACTGGGAGCGCATCCTGCACGTGAACCTGTGGGGCGTGATCCACGGCTCGCGGCTGTTCGCGCAGCAGATGGCCGCGCGCGGCGCCGGCGGGCACATCGTCAATACCGCGTCGGCCGCCGCGTTCGGGCCGTCGCGCGACTTGCCCGCGTACGCGACGACGAAGGCCGCGGTGCTGATGCTCAGCGAATGCATGCGCGCGGAACTCGCGGAGCAAGGCATCGGCGTGACGGCCGTGTGCCCGGGTTTCGCGGAAACCGGAATCATGGCGTCGACGCACTACGCGGGCGCCAACGCGCAGGACGAAGCGCGGCTGCGCAAGCGCGCGACCAGGCTGTACCAGATGCGCGGCCTGAAACCCGAAACCGTCGCGCAGGCGATGGTCGACGGCGTGCTGCGCAACCGTCCCGTCGTCGCGGTCGGTGGCGAAGCGCACGCGATGCGCTTCGTCGGCCGCTTCATGCCGTGGCTGGGCCGGATGATCGCCCGCATCAGCATGGCATCGCATTGACGGCGCACGACGCCGCACCGGGAGACGATATGACCGATACCGCCGACTATCACAAGATCAAGGCCCGGCACGCGAAGTTCGACTTCAGCGCTACGCCGGTCACCTGGGTGCCGAACGATCCGGGCAGCACGCACATCATCAACACGCTGAACCTGCTGTTCCCGGAAGGCGAGCTGTGGTTCTGCCGCGTGTACAACAAGGCGCTGCCGCTGATCACCGATGCGCGGCTGCGCGACGAAGCCGAAGGCTTCCTGCGGCAGGAAGCCGTGCATTCGCGCTCGCACGGCGGCGTGCTCAAGCACTACTACGACCGCCACGGCATCGACACGAAGCCGTTCACGCAGAAGCTCAACCGGCTGTTCACGCGCGTGCTCGGCGAGCAGCCGCTCGGGCTGAAGATCGGCCATACGCGCTTCTGGCTGCGGCAGCAGCTGGCCGTGATCGCGTCGCTCGAGCATTTCTTCGGCTATCTCGGCAACTGGGTGCTCAACGCGCACGGGCTCGACGAAGGCCGTGCGGACCCGACGATGGTCGACCTGCTGCGCTGGCACGGCGCCGAGGAAGTCGAGCACCGCACCGTCGCGTTCGACATCTACCGGCACCTGGGCGGCACCTATCCGGAACGCTGCGTGCACATGGCGTTCGTGATCCTGCTGCTGCTCTACTACATCACGACCGGCGCGAAGTTCATGTACCGGCGCGACCCGGACGCCGGCCGCTACCCGGGCTTCGCGCTCGCGTGGTGGCAGGGTTCGCGGCGCGGGCACCTGCCGTCGTTCTGGAAGGTGATCGGCGCGGCGCTGCGCTATTTCAAGCCGGGCTATACGCCGCACCACGAGGGCTCGACCGAGCAGGCGCTCGCCTACCTCGCGCGCTCGCCGGCCGCGCAGGCGGCCGCGCACGGCGGCAACTGGGGCACGACGAAAGGCGCGTGACCGGGTTGCCGGCCGGTTCCGCGGGCAGCGTCCGCCGAAATGCGTACAATCGCGGCTTCAATTTCCCGGAGGTGCCGCGATGGCCATGAAGAAAACCGATCTCGAAAAGAACAAGGCGCTCAAACTGACGCACGCGATGAAACAGTCGAACGCCGCGCGTTTCGGCAAGGGCGCCGACGAAGCGGCCAAGCTGGACCGCCGCGCGCAGCGCAAGCTCGACCAGGAACAGGGCCTCGTGCCGTTCGCGTGCAAGCTCAATGCCGAACTCGTCGAACAGCTGAAGGCGCGTGCGGCCACCCATCCGGAAGGGATGACGGGCCTGCTGTCCGAACTGCTCGTGAACGGCCTCGCGCAACGCGACGCGTAATCGCCACGTATCTCGGAATTTCCGTTGACATCGCCGCGCGGCCACGACACACTCGTTCGCATGCCTATGCTCAAGCCCAACGCCATCGCGCATAAAACACGAGTGAACGCCCATGCGTGGCGATCACCGGGGGCGCTTGTGCGTTAGCATCGAGATTCAGTTGCGCATGTCACAAGGCCTCGCCGGAAACGGATGAGGCCTTTTGTTTTGGTGCGCGTCATCCCGCCCGGCTCAACGGATGGAGATGACGATGGACCAAGCAAGCCGGCTGGTTGTTTGTCGCGATCGGTGCCGCACCGACGCAATCGCATTGCCGAGAGTCGAGCTGCATTTCACGGTCGCACCGCGCAGGACGCTGGCATGGCGTGCCCAGCACGACGCCGAGATCCGCGTGCACGATGCAACGCTGTGGATCACGCGGCTGGGCAGTATCGACGATTACTGGATTCGAACCGGCGACGTGCTGCGCGTGCAGCGCGGCGATCGCATCTGGATCAGCACCGACGACGAGCGGCCCGCCGCAGCGTCGATCACGACTGCGTACGTGATGAAACGCGACGCATGGCTTGCGCGTGCGCTCGCGCAACTGCGCACTATGCTGGGCGAACGATGTCGATGAAGTCCCGAGTGACGCATCCTGCGTCGCTGCGCGCTCGATCCGCGTGCGCAACGCCATCATGAAACACCGCATGCGCGTGGCAACGCATCGCCCGCGCATATCTCGAAAATAGTCGTTGACAACGCCGCACGCCCACAACAAAATCGTTCGCATGCCTACGTTCAAGCTCGTCGCCATCGCGATTCATTGCCCGGTGAACATTCGAAAGAATGGATCACGGGAGGCGCTTGTGCGTTAGCAATCGAGCAGTACCGCATGTCACACAAGGCCTCGCCGGAAACGGATGAGGCCTTTTTGTTCTGGTGCACGTCATCCGTCCGGCTCACTGAATGGAGCAGACGATGGACCAGGCAAGCCCGCTGTTTGAACGCCACGATCGGCGCCATGCCGGCACGATCGCGTTACCGACCGTCGTGATCCGTTTCGCGGTCGCGCCGCGTACGACGATGACCTGGCGCGCACCGCAGGATGCGGAGATCCGCGCGCACGGCGCGGCGCTGTGGATCACGCGGCCGCCGAGCGTCGATGATCACTGGGTGCGGCCCGGCGACGTGCTGCGCATCGCGCGCGGCGAGCGCATCTGGCTCGGCACCGATGCCGACCGGTCGGCCGAAGCGACGATCACCACCGCGTACGTGCGGCGCGGCGAACGCGTCAGGCGCATGCTCGCGCAAGTGCAACGTTTGCTCGTCGGGGTAGGGAGAAGGAGCGGATGAGCGGTGCGCCGTTGTTTCGAACGCGTGACGCACGCGTCAAGCACGCGACACGCGAAACGGCGGCGACCGGAAATGGACGCACCCGCGGCGCAACGCGCCGCAGGTGCGCATCGAAAGACGCGGCACGCCGGTGCGTGCCGCGAGCGATCGCGCGCCGTGCGCAGCGACAGGATGCAGCAGGTGCATCAGGTGCTGGCGGCGAGACGCGGGCCCGTGCTTCGTGGAGTGGAATCGAGGTCGGGGCGTTGCGCGGCCTGCGAGGTCACCCACGGATCGATGCCCTGCTTCTGCACCTCTTCGAGGAATGACACCCGTGTGCGCCAGTAATCCGCTTGTAATTTCGCATCGATGACGCGCTGTTCGGCTGCGAACAGTTCCATGCGCGCCGTCACGAGCATCGACGCAGCGGTTTTTTCCGGCGTGGGGGCGTGTCGCATCGCCCAACGGCTGATCCAGTTCAACATGCTGACCTCCGTGATTACGGACGAACCCGCATCGGGCAATCGCAATCGGCCGTGCCTGCCCAAACGCGCAACGGCCTTGACCGTCATTCACCGCCTGGCCTGCACGGACTGCGACTCCCCCGCGTCGGCAATGACCGACCGGCGTGTGCATGCGCGGTGTATCTATCCTAGAAAGAGTTGCCGGTTTACGCGATGGGGTCTTGCAATCTTTTACACAGAAACCACAGTCGCCTCCGCATCGCGACATGACAGTTGCGGACGGGACGGCTTCGGCGCACGATAGCCCGATCCCTGCGACTGCCTGGACTGACGAATGGCCGCTGCACGCAGTTGCGGCGCCGTGTATCCGCACCGGCAGCACACGTACGTTCGCACGAGCGCGCCGCCTGCACCGCATTCGTGCAGCATGCGGGCGCGCCGTTTCAGTCGCACGTCATCGCGCGCCGGCCGCGCGCGACGCAGCCGGCAAGCCGTTGCGCACGCATCGGCTGGTTTCGCCCGCCTGCCCCGCGCCCCTTCCACGCGTTTCCACCGTTTTCCACCGTTTCAGCCATTTCCGCCGGCCCGTGCCACGCGAACCGGTAAAATGCGCGCCTTCGTCACGCGGGCGGGCTGCCGGACCGTTCGCACGCAGCAACCGATCGTGCCCTCCAACTATATCGTCCGAGCTATCCACGCTATTACAATCCGCCGATAGCCGGACAATAGTGGCTGGTTACAGTTAGCCGGCCGCGCTGCCTTACAACAATTCGGCACAACAATCAACACGACAATCCGACCGGAGAAACGCTTTCATGGAATCCATCAAGCGGTATTTCGGCTTCGCTGAAGCCGGCACCGATTTCCGCACCGAAATACTCGCGGGCGTCACCACGTTCCTGACGATGGCCTACATCATCTTCGTCAACCCCGCGATCCTCGGCGACGCCGGCATGCCGAAGGAATCCGTGTTCGTCGCGACCTGCCTCGTCGCGGCGCTGGCGTCGATCATCATGGGGCTGTACGCGAACTACCCGATCGCCTGCGCGCCCGGCATGGGCCTGAACGCGTATTTCGCGTACACGGTCGTCAAGGGGATGGGCTTCACGTGGCAGGCCGCGCTCGGCGCGGTGTTCATCTCCGGCTGCCTGTTCCTGCTCGTCACGCTGTTCCGCGTGCGCGAGGCGATCGTCAACGGCATTCCGAAATCGCTGCGGATTTCCATTACCGCCGGCATCGGCCTGTTCCTCGGCATCATCTCGCTGAAGACGTCGGGCGTGATCGTCGGCAACCCGGCCACGCTCGTCACGCTCGGCGACCTGCACAAGCACGAGACGATCCTCGCGATCGTCGGCTTCTTCACGATCGTCACGCTCGACCACCTGCGCGTGCGCGGCGCGATCCTGATCGGCATCATCGGCGTGACGATCCTGTCGTTCTTCTTCGCCGGCAACCAGTTCCACGGCGTGTTCTCCGCGCCGCCGTCGATCGACGCGACGCTGTTCAAGCTCGACATCGGCGCCGCGCTGTCGACCGGCATCATCAACGTGATCCTCGTGTTCTTCCTCGTCGAACTGTTCGACGCGACGGGCACGCTGATGGGCGTCGCGAATCGCGCGGGCCTGCTCGTCGAAGGCAAGATGAACCGCCTGAACAAGGCGCTGCTCGCCGACAGCACGGCGATCGTCGCGGGCTCGGTGCTCGGCACGTCGTCGACCACCGCGTATATCGAAAGCGCATCGGGCGTGCAGGCCGGCGGCCGCACCGGCGTGACGGCCATCACCGTCGCCGTGCTGTTCCTCGCGTGCCTGTTCATCGCGCCGCTCGCCGGCGTCGTGCCGGGCTACGCAACCGCACCGGCACTGCTCTACGTGTCGTGCCTGATGCTGCGCGAGATGGTCGAGGTGCCGTGGGACGATGCGACGGAAGCCGTGCCGGCCGCGCTGACCGCGCTGCTGATGCCGTTCACGTACTCGATCGCGAACGGCGTCGCGTTCGGCTTCATCGCGTACAGCGGCCTCAAGCTGCTGACGGGCCAGGCGCGCACGGTCAAGCCGATCGTGTGGATCATCGCGGCCGTGTTCCTGTTCCGCTTCTTCTATCTCGGCAGCGAGTAAGCGCGGAACGCGCACCGGCGCGATGCACGATGAAAACGCCACCTTCGGGTGGCGTTTTCGTTTTCGCACGATTCTTCCGCGATCCTCACGAATCGACGCGCCTGACCCTGCCGACGCCCGGGCGATCCCGCACGGCCCGCATACGAAAATGCCGCCCGGCCCCACCGAACGGCATTGCGTGAAGGGCAACGTCTTCGCGTGCGCCACGCTCGGGCGCGCGCGCCGCCAGACGAGCGTCGTGTCGTCAGCGCCAGTTGGCCTCGTAGAAACGCACGTAGCCGCTACGCAGCGTCACGCATTGCGCGCGAGTCTCCGACAGCAGGCGCCGTGCGGCCGCCTCGATGCGCTCACGATGCTGGTCGAATGCGCCGACCATGTCCTCGAAGCGCGGCGATGCCGCACCGAAGTGGTCTTCCAGCGCCTCGGCGGTGATCTGACATTGAACGCGCTCGCCATTGACCAGTGCCGTGAACCCCAGCATCAGGTCACGCCCCGAATACTCGGGCTTCTCGTTCGTGAAATGGATCTGCATGGGCGCTGCCTCGACCGGTAGAAAACGAATGACCGCGTCCGTCGTCCGCTACCGGCCGGACGAAATGCACGCGGGCTCGCCGGCGGAGGCCCCGGCCGCGGAGTGTGGCGCGGTCGATGCATGCCGGTTGAATTCCACTTTAGACGGTTTCGCGCGGGAGACAAAAATTTCGGTGTGCGTCGTTCCGACGCGCATTTCGTCTGACCTGCGCGGCATCCGGCACCGTTTCGGAAAGCGGCTTCAGTGCGGATCGGTCGGCCAGACGTTGAGCGCGATCGCGGCGGTCGTGACGCCCACCCCGATCGCGGCCGCCCCGTATCTCACTGCATCGGTCAGATCGAACAGCAATCCGTGGATCGCCACGGCAATGCCGCCCAGCATGATGAAGGTGGCGATGGCCGCCAGCACGACTCTCAGTTCCGCCCGAACCATGATGCGTCTCCCGAACGGATGCATGTCGCGTCGCATGCATGTTGCACTGCGGAACACGGCGCGTGCGTGCTCCATTTCCATCATTGCAGGCGGGCGCTTAAAAGCAAGGGGATTTTGTCCGCAGTCGCGCAGCGCACGTGGCGCTTGTATGATGATGCGTACCCGGACGGACGGCTGTCCCGCCGAATGGTGCACCGCGAGCGGAGCCGCACTCCGCCGCCGATTCCGATCCGGTCGTCCTCGACGGCCCCGGGAACAGGAGACAAACCATGCCGCAACCCTTCGTGCTGCCCGCCACCGCGGGGCGTACCGACCTGCTCGCGCAGGCGCATGCGCGTTCGACCGCGGTCGGCCTGCGCGCGCACGAACGCCCCGATTTCTCGCCGCTGTCGCGCGTCGCGCTGCGCGAACTGCTCGACACGAACCACACGCTGTTCTCGCACGCCCGCCCGGTGATGGAGGATCTCCACGCGCAGATCGCCGAGACGCAAAGCCTCGTGCTGCTGACCGACGCCGACGGCGTGATCCTGCACAGCATCGGCGACGCGGACTTCATCGAGAAAGCCAACCGCGTCGCGCTGTGCGACGGCGTGTCGTGGGCCGAAGGCGCGCGCGGCACCAACGCGATCGGCACCGCGCTCGCGTCGGGCCAGGCCGTGGTCGTGCACGGTGCCGAACATTTCCTGCGCGCGAACCACATCCTCACCTGCGCATGCGCGCCGATCGTCGATCCGTTCGGCCGCACGCTCGGCACGCTCGACGTGAGCGGCGACCCGCGCGGCTCCAGCCCGCATACGCTCGCGCTCGTGCGGATGTCCGCGCAACTGATCGAGAACCACCTGTTCGCGAACCAGTGCGGCGAAGCGCTGCGGCTGCGCTTTCACGCACACGAGGATTGCGTCGATTCGCTGTTCGCCGGGCTCGTCGCATTCGGCCCCGACGGCGGGCTGATCGCCGCGAACCGCAGCGCCCAATTCCAGCTCGGCGCGTCATTCGACGCACTGCAGCATCAGGCCAGCGACGCGTTGTTCGGCATGCGCTTCGGCCAGCTCGCGCAGCAGGCCGCGCGCGCGCCGGGCGCCACGTTCCGCCTCACGCTGTCGACCGGCGTGCGCGTGCTCGCTCGCTGCGAATTCCCGGAAGCGCAGAAAACGACCGTCGCCGTCACGCCGCCCGCGCCGGCTGCGCGCGTGCGTGCGCCGGACCCCGATGCGATCACGTTCGCGACGCTCGACACCGGCGACGCGCGCATGGCGGCCGTACTCGAACGCGTCGCGAAGATTCGCGGGCGTGATCTGCCGCTGCTGATCCTCGGCCAGACCGGCACCGGCAAGGAATGGCTCGCCCGCGCGCTGCACCAGGCGTCGCCGCGCGCGGACGGCCCGTTCGTCGCGGTCAACTGCGCGGCGCTGCCCGATTCGCTGATCGAGGCCGAGCTGTTCGGCTATGAAGACGGCGCGTTCACCGGCGCGCGCAAGCGCGGCAGCCCCGGCAAGATCGCGCAGGCCGACGGCGGCACGCTGTTTCTCGATGAAATCGGCGACATGCCGCTCGCGCAGCAGGTGCGGCTGATGCGCGTGCTGCAGGAGCGCGCGGTGATGCCGCTCGGCGGCGCACGCGCGGTGCCGGTCGACGTGCGGGTGGTCTGCGCGACCCATCGCGACCTGCGTGCGATGATCGCGGCGGGCACGTTCCGCGAGGATCTGTTCTACCGGATCAACGGGCTCGCGGTCACGCTGCCGGCGCTCGCCGCACGCACCGACCTGCCGGCGCTCGTCGAGCGGATCCTCGCGCGGCTCGCGCGCAGCGAGCCGATGCCGCGCCGCCTCGCGGCCGACGTGCTCGACGCGTTCGCGCGCCACCGCTGGCCCGGCAACCTGCGGCAGATGACCAACGTGCTGCGCACGGCCGGCATGCTCGCCGAAGACGAAGCCGAGATCACGCTCGCGCATTTGCCCGACGACTTCTGGCTCGACTGCGACGATGCGCCGGCTGCGCCGGAAGCAGCCACGCCGGCCGGCAAGCGCGAAGGCACGACGCTGCAAAGCCATCAGGCCGCGATGATCGACGCGGTGCTCGCGCGCCACGGCGGCAACGTATCGGCGGCCGCGCGCGAGCTCGGCCTCGCACGCAATACCGTGTACCGGTATCTGCGGCGGCACTGACACCAGCGGCGGGCGGCCGTCGGCCGCCGGCGGGTTCCGGTATGCTTGGCGCGTTGCCGCCGAACCGCCGCCCGCTTCAGTCATGACCGATCCAGAACACCCGCCTCTCGTGCGCATCGAGCCGCTCGGCGCAAGCTTCGACGCGCCCGATTCGCTGACCGTGCTCGAAGCCGCCGCATTCGCGCGCGTGTCGCTGCCGCGCTCGTGCCGCAACGGCACGTGCCGAAGCTGCCTTTGCCGGATCGTCAGCGGGAGCGTACGCTATACGATCGAATGGCCGGGGCTGAGCCGCGAGGAAAAGGCCGACGGCTATACGCTGCCGTGCGTGGCCGTCGCGACGTCGGATCTCGTGCTCGACGTGCCCGACGCGGTGATGCTCGACTAGACGTGGCGCGCGGCCGTGCGCGTCGTCCTGCAACGCTCGATCCTGCATGGAGAACGTGATGGTCCAGCCAACCGATCGCATCGAAAAACAGACACTGCTCGCCGCGTCGCCCGACCGCGTGTGGGCAGCCGTCAGCAACTCCGGCGAATTTGGCCAGTGGTTCGGCGTGTCGTTCGACGGCCCGTTCGAGGCCGGCCAGCCGCTGTTCGGCCGCATCACGCCGACCCGCGTCGACGACGTCATCGCCAAGGCGCAGGAGCCCTACGCGGGCACTGTGTTCGAAATCGTCGTCGACCGTATCGAACCCAAGCAACTGTTCTCTTTTCGCTGGCATCCGTTCGCGATCGATCCGAATGTCGATTACGCGTCCGAGCCGATGACGCTCGTCACGTTCACGCTCGCGGCGCAAGCCGGCGGCACGCTGCTCACGGTCACCGAAACGGGTTTCGACCAGTTGATCGAAGCGCGTCGCGCGACGGCGCGCGACATGAACGACCAGGGCTGGGCCGCGCAGATGACGCTGATCGCGAAGTATCTGGCGAAGCACGCGTAGCGCGCCGCGATGCCGCACGTGCCTGCCGACTCGCGAATCGGCGTGCGTGGCATAATCCGCTCCATCGTCGTCCACCCGCCGCCGTGCATCGCATGCTGAGTCGTCGTCTCCGGAAGATCGGCAGTCTGATCGGGATGCTCGCCATCCTGATGACGGCGCTCGCGCCGACGATCTCGCAGGCGCTGACCACGCAGGGGCGCGTCGACGCGCTGCTGGCCGGCTACTGTTCGTCCGCGCCGGCCGCTGACCGCTCCGCCGATGCGTCGACGAAAAACTTGCAGGCGCATCTCCAGGCGTGCGGCTACTGCAGCCTGCTCGCCCATACGCCCGCGCTACCCGCCCCCGAACTGACGTTCGCGGCCCACGTGCACGCGATCGCGCATCGCGCGGCCACCCGCTTCGAAAGCCTGCGCCGCGCGCTGCCGCTCACGGCCGCGCAACCGCGCGCCCCGCCGTTCACGTCCTGATCCGTCGTCATTGCGCGTGATGCCGTAGCGCATCGCGTAGCCCGCGCACGCCGCCCGCGTGCGCGACGTGTCACGTTTCGAAGGACGATCATGTCTCACCCTGCTGCGCGCGGCGTCGTGCCGGGCGCGTGGTCGGCCGCCACCGGTTCGGATGGCCGCGCCGGCATTCGCCCGCTTGCGAATGCCCGGCGTCGCACCCCCGCACCGACGGCGGTCGGCCTCGACGCCACTCGCGCAGCCGTCCGTCGAATCCGTCTGTTCCATCCGATTCGTCACTCGCTCATCCAGCCATGAAAATCGCCACTTTCGCTCGCGGCGCACTCGCCGCGCTCGGCTTCGTCGCCCTCCATGCCGCGCATGCGCATGCGCTTCCGAAAACGCAGGACCCGGCCCCCAACGCCACGCTGTCGAGCGCGCCCCCCGCGGTCACGATCGATTTCGGCGAGGCGCTCGAGCCGGCGTTCAGCTCGATCGCCGTGACCGACAGCCAAGGGCAATCGGTCGTCGACGGGAAGACGGCCGTCGACGCCGGCAACCGGAAGCGGATGCACGTCGCACTGGCGAGCCTGAAGCCCGGCGCTTACACGGTCGCGTGGATCGCGGTGGCCAGCGACGGCCATCGCACGCACGGCCGCTACGCATTCACGCTGAAGTAACGCATGTCACGCACGCGATGCGCATCGGCACGCGATGCCGATCGCATTCGCATCGGTGCCCTCGGCATCGCACCTGATAAGGAAAACAAACGATGAAACGCTCGATTTCGACCGGCCTGCTGGTCGCACTGCTGGCGCTGCACGCCACGGCCGCGTTCGCCGCACCGGCCGTCCACGCCGACGCGTGCTGGATCCGCACGATGCCGGCGGCAGTGCCGTCGTCCGGCTACTTCACGCTGAAGAACGACGGCAACGCGCCCGCGACGCTCACCGCTATCGACACGCCCGCATACGGGATGGCGATGGTGCATGAAACGCAGACGAGCGGCAGCACCGCGAAGATGGTTCACGTCGACTCGGTCGTCGTGCCCGCACACGGCACGCTGACGTTCAAGCCGAAGGGCTACCACGTGATGCTGGAGGAACCGCGCCAGGCCGTCGCGCCTGGCGCGAAGGTGCCGGTCCGGCTGCATTTCGCGGACGGCTCGACCGTGTCCGTGACCTGCGACGCGAAGGCGCCGACCTACGCCGGCCAGTGACGCCGCCGGCTCACGACCGAAGGAGATGCTGATGAAAAACCGCCTGCCGCTGGCCGACCTGATCGTCCGCTACCGGACGCAGTTGAATGTCGCGGTACTGATCGCCTGTGGGTTATGGGCCGCGTGGATCGCGTGGATGACGCGGCCGGCCGCGATCGACACGCCGCCGTCGATTCCCGCGTACTGCATGCGCGACGCGCGCTGACGCGCCGCGACGGCACGGTTCCGGCGGCGGCCCGCGCCATTATTGGCGTGCCATCATCGCTTCATCCCGACCGCCGGAACCCCCTCTCGGAGCGCCGCATGTCCATTCAGACCTGGATGCTGTTTGCCGCCGCCTATCTCGCCACGACGCTGTCGCCGGGGCCCAACGTGCTGCTCGTGATTCGCAACACGGTGCGCTACGGCGCGCACGGCACCGCCGCGACGATCGCCGGCAACCTCGTCGCGCAGGGCGTGGTCGTGCTGCTCGTCGCGCTCGGCGTCGGCGCGGTGCTGGCGGCGATGCCGCCGCTGTTCGTCGCGATGAAGGTGATCGGCGCCGCGTACCTGATCTTCCTGGGTGTCCGGCAGTTGCGCGGCGACCGCAAGGCCGCCGCATCGAGCGGCGCAGCGGAAGTCGCCGTGCCCGATCGCCGGAAGCTGTTTCGCGAAGCACTGTTCGTGTCGGGCAGCAATCCGAAGACGATGATCTTCCTGTCCGCGTTCATGCCGCAATTCATCGTGCACGACCGTCCGCTCGCGCTGCAGTTCGTCGTGATGTACGCGACGATCGCGTGCATGGTCGTGGTCGTTCACAGCGTCTATTCGGCCGGCGTGCGTCGACTGCATCGCGGTGTCGGCATGAGCCGCGCGATGCGCGCGCTCAAGCGTGCGAGCGGGCTGCTGTTCGTCGGGCTCGGCATCAAGCTGCTGACCGCGCGGCAGGCGTAAGCCGGCCCCCTCCCGTCAGCGCATGTGGGCGGCCAGCGCGGCCGTGATCTCGTCGAACGACGGCCGCGCATCGACGTCCTCGTTCACGCATGCCTGCGCCAGCGCATCGAGCGCATCGGCTTGCGGTTCGCAGCGCTCGAGCAACTCGCCAAGCAGATAGCCGAACGCGCGCACTTCGAGCCGCTCGAACCTTGCGCCGCGCGTGCGCTCGTTCAGGTCGTACAGCGAAGCCGCCCCGAAATCCCCGAGCAATGCACCGCCATGCCCGTCGTGCAGGATGTTGTGCGCATACAGATCGCCGTGCATGATGCCGCGCGCGTGCAGATGGCCAGCCGCCGACGCGATGCCGTGCGCGATCCGCAACGCTTGCGCCGGATCGAATGCCGCATCGGCGGCATAGACGTCGCGCGTGCACGATGCGAAACTCGGCGGCCCGGCGAGGTTCGTCAGCGCAGGATCGACCTGCTCCATCACGAGCCCGTGCGTGCCGTCCGGATGCCCGCGCACCTTGCCGATCACCGGGATCAGGTTCGGGTGGCGGCCGGCATGCAGGCACGCGGCCATTTCGCAATCGGGCAGGCCGTCGCTCGTCACCGCGCCCTTGAACAGCTTGACCGCGACCGTCCGCGGCGGATGGCCGTCCGCACGCCATTGCGCGCGATAAATGACACCCGACGCGCCCTCGCCCAATTTCTGTTCGCAAGAAAGCGCGGCCCAGTCGATCTCCGCGACGTCCGGCCCGGCAGAGGCCGCGGCCTCCGGCACCGCGCCGAACGGATTGCCGGCAACGGCAAGCCATGCAAGACGCGGCAGGCGCAGCAGCCAATCGGGCAACGCGTCCAGCCGGTTCGCCGACAGGCGCACCAGTTCCAGCGCGCGGCAGGCGGCCATTTCCGCGGGCAGTGCACGCAGCTGGTTGCCGGCAAGCATGAGTTTCTGCAACCGCGCACAGTCGCCGATGTCGGCCGGCAGTTCGTCGATTGCGTTGTCGGTCAGGATCAGCCAGCGCAGCGCGCGCGGCAACGCGCCGCGCGGCACGGTGCGGATCCGGTTCGCCTTGAAGCCGATCATGTCGAGTCGTTCGCACGCGCCGAGCACATCGGGGAAGCCAGTGAAGCGGTTGCCCGACGCGAACAGGATGCGCAGGCGATGCAGCCGCGGCAGGTCGTCCGGCAGCGCGGACAGCGCATTGCCGGTCAGGTCGAGCACTTCGAGCGTGTCGGCCAGATCGAAGATCTCGCGCGGAAATTCGGTCAGTCCGCACGCGAGCTTGAGTTGCCGCGCGCCCGATAGTTGTCCGGCCTGCAGTTGTTCGAGGGTGTGGGTCACGAAAAGAAAACGGGTGGCGGTTGCGATGATCGTCGGGTCGATCGGACGAATTCTACCGGGATCGATCGCGTGCCCGGACACGACTTTGTCACGCCCCCTTCACAAACGCGCGAGGTGACGTTAGAATTGCGCCCCTTGCAGTGCCGACGTGGTGAAATTGGTAGACACGCTATCTTGAGGGGGTAGTGGCGAAAGCTGTGCGAGTTCGAGTCTCGCCGTCGGCACCAGATGCGTTTTCCTCGCATTCCCGCATTTCCAAAACCCGCGACAGCACATGGCTTCGCGGGTTTTTTGTTGTCCGCTACGCGAGCAACAGAAAATTCCGCACCACCGCGGACGGCTCGTCGCAGCGCGACGCAATGGCCAGCCTGGCGCGAAACCGGTTGCCCGTGAACGGCCGGTACACGACCCCGGGCACCTGCACCTGCGTAATCGCCTTCGGCACGACCGACACGCCGAGGCCAGCCGCCACCAGCGTCACCGCAGACGCGATCTGCGGCGCCGGTTGCCCCATGCGCGGCTCGAAGCCGGCCGCCTTGCACGCGGCGACGATGTCGTCGAACAGCGCGGCGCCGGCCGCGCGCGGCACCTGCACGAACGACTCGTCGGCGAGTTCCGCCAGTTCGATGCGCCGACGCTGCGCCAGCCGGTGCGCGACGGGCAGCGCGACGAACATCGGCTCCTCGTCCCAGTCGGATACCCGCAGCGTCGCGGCGACGCGGCGCTCGGGCCGCACGATCGCGACGTCGAGGCGCCCGGCCTCCAGCGCCTCCAGCAGCACGCCCGACGTCGCTTCCTGCAACGTCAGCTCCGCATCCGGAAACGCCTCGCGAAAGCGGCGAATCAGATCCGACACTTTCGGATTGAATGCAGCCGTCCCGGTGAAGCCGACCCGCAAATGGCCGGTTTCCCCGCGCGCGGCGCGTCTGGCCGCCCGTGCCGCGCGCTCGGCATCGTCGAGCACGCGTCGCGCCTCTTCCGCGAAGACCTCGCCCGCCAGCGTCAGCTCGGCGCCGCGCGCGGTGCGCTTGAACAGTTCCACGCCGAGTTCGTTCTCGAGCGCCTTGATCTGCTGGCTCAACGGCGGCTGGCCGATGCCGAGCGCTTCGGCGGCCTTCGTGAAATTCGAGGCGGCCGCAACGGCCAGAAAGTAGCGGAGATGCCGGAGTTCCATGCGTGACGTGACCTCGCGGTGAGTCGGGCTGGCCTGTCAGCCAGTGTTAAAACATATTACTGCGGTTCATTTCATATATTGGACATATACATGACCGTGCGCAAGAATTCATGTATTCCGTCGCACATCGAGTGCCTTCATGTCCTCCGCTTCGATTTCCCGCTCCCTGCCCGGCACGCAGCAAACCGCGCCCGATGCGCTGCCGGCCGGCGTGTCCCCGCGCTCGGCCGCGTACAAGCGCATCGCGCTCGCGCTGTTCCTCGCCGGCTTTGCCACTTTCTCGCTGCTGTACTGCGTGCAGCCGCTGCTTCCCGCGTTCGCCCGCGAATTCAACGTCGGCGCGGCGTCGAGTTCGCTGTCGCTATCGCTGTCGACCGGGATGCTCGCGGTGTCGATCCTGTGCGCCGGCGCGCTGTCCGAACGGGTCGGGCGGCGCGGGCTGATGTTCGTGTCGATGACGCTGGCCGCGCTGTTCAACCTGCTCGCCGCGTGGTCGCCGAACTGGCACCTGCTGCTGCTCTGTCGTGCGCTCGAAGGCTTCGCGCTCGGCGGCGTGCCGGCGGTGGCGATGGCCTATCTCGCGGAAGAAATCGCCGCCGACGGGCTCGGTTTCTCGATGGGGCTCTATGTCGGCGGGACCGCGTTCGGCGGCATGATCGGACGGATCGGGATGAGCGCGCTCGAAGAGCACTTCTCGTGGCGTACGGCAATGCTGTCGATCGGCGTCGTCGACCTGCTCGCGGCGCTCGCATTCGTGATGCTGCTGCCGGCGTCGCGACGCTTCGTGAAGCGCACCGACCTGACGCTGCGTCACCACCTGCGGCTGTGGCACGCGCAATTGCGCCACGCACGCCTGCCGTTCGTGTTCGCGATCGGCTTCCTCGTGATGGGCGCGTTCGTGACGATCTACAACTACGCCGGGTTCCGGCTCATGGCCGCGCCGTTCAATCTGAGCCCGACCGCGTGCGGGCTGATCTTCGGTGCGTACCTGTTCGGGATGGTGTCGTCATCGAGCGCCGGCGCGCTCGCCGATCGTCTCGGGCGGGCGCCGGTCCTGGTCAGCGGCATCGTCGTGTTCGCGGCGGGCCTCGCGCTGACGCTGTCGCATTCGCTCGCCGCGATCGTCGTCGGCATCGTGCTCGTGACGATCGGCTTCTTCGTCGCCCACTCGGTCGCGAGCGGCTGGGTCGGTGCGCTCGCGGGCGCCGCGAAGGGACACGCGGCTTCGCTGTATCTGCTGGCCTACTATGTCGGGTCGAGCGTGCTCGGCTCGGTCGGCGGCGCATTCTGGCAACACGGCGCGTGGATGAGCGTCGCCGCGTATGTCGCGGTGCTGCTCGCCGTCGCATTGCTGGCGGCGCGGCGCTTGAGCCGCGCGTGATGCGGCGTGATGTGACATGAGGCAGCGCGGTGCGGCACAGTGTGCATCGCTTGCTGGCCGTTCTCGCATCCGGGCATCGGGCCATCGTCGCCGACTTCGCATCGATCAACGAATATCAGGAAACCGAACCCAATCCGTCGCGCACGCAGGCCGCGATCCGCGTGCGCGATACGGCGGCGGCGGTGTGTGGCCGCACGCACGCGTCGGCCTCGTCGATCGTCGATCGTCGACCGATTCGCGCCGACGGTCAAAGCAACGGCAGCGTTTGCCGGATATGGTCGGCGAACGCGGCCGTCAGGTGCGACGGCCGCTTCCGGTCGAACCTCAGCGTAATGCCCACGGCCGGCAACGGCGGCAAGTGCGGATCGCCGTTGACGATCGCGAGGTCGGCCGGCACGGCCGTCTGCGTCATCACCGCGAACGCCTGCCCCGAGCGCACCAGCGCGATCAGCCCGGCGAGGCTGCTGCTCGCATACGCGACGCGATAGTCGCGGCCGGCACGGTTCAACGCGTCGCAGGCCGCGAGGTGATCGAGCGTATCGCGATCGGACAGCGCCAGCGGCAGCGGATCGAAATGCGCGGGTTCGAGCCCCGGATAGCGGATCCAGACCAGTTGCTCGCGGCGAATGATGTCGTCGGTCGCGCCGTCGTCCGGCACGGAAATCATCGCCAGATCGACCGCGCGCTTCTCCAGGTGTTCGACGAGCCGCGGCGTCGGCCCGCAGACGACTTCGACGATCGCGTGCGGATGCGCGCTCGAAAACTGCCGCAGCAGCGACGGCAGCCACACTTCGGCGTAATCGTCCGGGCACCCGAACCGGATCGTCCCCGACAGCCCCGTGCCGCACAGGTCGGCCATCGCCTCGTCGTGCAGCCGCAGGATGCGCTGCGCATGCACGAGCAGCCGTTCGCCCGGATGCGTGAGCACCACGCCCCGGCCGGTACGCTGGAACAGCGGCTGGTCGACGGCCTCTTCGAGCCGCTTCGTCTGCTGGCTGAGCGCGGATTGCGTGCGGCCGACGCGCGCGGCCGCGCGGCTCAGCGCGCGCACCTCGGCGATCACGACGAACGAGCGCAGCAGGTCGATTTCGAGCGAAAGCGCCAAGGTATTAGCTCCTTTTCTAGCTTGCATTAGAACTATTCGTTTCCATCAAACCAGACGCGCGCCTAGACTGCAAGCGACCCCTGCCCTTTGCCCGGAGCCGCCCGATGTCCCTGAACGACGACGCAACCTTCTGGCGCAACGCCAGGCAGCACCTGGTCCGCTACGGCGGCACGTTCGAGCCGATGATCGTCGAGCGCGCGAAAGGCAGCTTCGTCTACGACGCCGACGGCCGCGCGATCCTCGATTTCACGTCGGGCCAGATGAGCGCGGTGCTCGGCCACAGCCATCCGGAAATCGTGTCCGTCATCAGCGAATACGCGGGCAAGCTCGACCACCTGTTCAGCGGGATGCTGTCGCGGCCGGTCGTCGATCTCGCGACGCGCCTGGCCGACATCACGCCCGCCGGGCTCGACCGCGCGCTGCTGCTCAGCACCGGCGCGGAATCGAACGAGGCGGCGATCCGGATGGCGAAGCTCGTCACCGGCAAGTACGAGATCGTCGGCTTCGCGCAGTCGTGGCACGGGATGACGGGCGCCGCAGCGTCGGCCACGTACAGCGCGGGCCGCAAGGGCGTGGGCCCCGCGTCGGTCGGCTCGTTCGCGATTCCGGCCCCGTTCGCGTACCGGCCGCGCTTCGAGCGCAACGGTGCGTACGACCCGCTCGCCGAACTCGACTACGCGTTCGACCTGATCGACCGGCAGTCGAGCGGCAACCTCGCCGCGTTCATCGCGGAGCCGATCCTCAGTTCGGGCGGAATCATCGAATTGCCGGAAGGCTATATGGCCGCGCTCAAGCGCAAGTGCGAGGAACGCGGCATGCTGCTGATCCTCGACGAGGCGCAGACGGGCGTCGGCCGCACCGGCACGATGTTCGCGTGCCAGCGCGACGGCGTGACGCCCGACATCCTGACGCTGTCGAAGACGCTCGGCGCAGGGCTGCCGCTCGCGGCGATGGTCACGTCCGCGGCAATCGAGGAACGCGCGCACGAGCTCGGCTACCTGTTCTACACGACGCACGTGTCCGATCCGCTGCCGGCCGCCGTCGGCCTGCGCGTGCTCGACGTCGTGCAGCGCGACGGTCTCGTCGCGCGCGCGAACACGATGGGCGAGCGGCTGCGGCGCGGCCTGCTCGACCTGATGGAGCGCTTCGACTGCATCGGCGACGTGCGCGGGCGCGGGCTGCTGCTCGGCGTCGAGATCGTCAAGGATCGCCGCACGAAGGAGCCGGCGGATGGGCTGGGCGCGAAGATCACGCGCGAGTGCATGAAGCTCGGGCTCAGCATGAATATCGTGCAGTTGCCCGGCATGGGCGGCGTGTTCCGGATCGCGCCGCCGCTGACCGTCAGCGACGACGAGATCGATCTCGGCCTGTCGCTGCTGGAGCAGGCGATTACCCGCGCGCTTTAGCGCCCGTCGCCGCCTCGCCCGGTCCGTCGCACCGGTTCAGCCAGCCGGCGCGACGGGCGCCCGATCGTTCAACCCGCTTCCGCCGCCCACGCTTGCGCATCGGCGCCGGCCGGAATACGCATCGGGCTCGACGGATCGGTCGCCGCGCGCCACACGGCTTCGGCGACGTCCTGCGCGTGCGTGATCGGCCCCGACGCATCGAGCATCCGCGCCACGGCCTTGCCGACGAAGTCCGCATACGCTTCGTGCTCGAAGCCGTGCATGTTGGCCCGTGCGTTGTCCGCGAAACGCGTATCGGGCGCGCGGCCCGGCAGCACGAGATGCGCGCGCACGCCGAACGGTGCGAGCTCGGCCGCCATCGATTCGGTGAACGCATTCACCGCCGCCTTGCTTGCGCGATAGGCGCTGACCAGCGGCAGCGCCTTCAGCGTGACGCTCGACGTGACGTTCACGACCACGCCGGCGCCGCGCGCGCGAAACTGCGGCAGCACGGCCTGCGTCACCGCGATCGTGCCGATCGTGTTGGCGTCGAACAGCGCGCGCACCGTGTCGAGCGGCGTGAGCTCGGCCGGTGCGGCCGCGCCGAAGCCCGCGTTGTTGACGAGCACGTCGATCGGGCCGGCGGCGTCGATCGCGGCGCGAATGCTGTCCTCATTCGTCACGTCGAGCGGCAGCACGCGCACACGCTCCGACGGCGGCAGCACGTCGTCGGTCGGCTTGCGCATGGTCGCGACGACCTGCCAGTCGCGCGCCAGAAAATGGCGCGCGATTTCGAGGCCGAAGCCGGAAGAACAGCCGGTAATCAGTACGGTCTTCATGCGAACTCCTGGGGTGTGTTGAGCATGTGTTCGTACGATAGATGGCGGGAGCCGTATTCGCTACAATCGACAATCCGCTTTTCTTTTGCGAGAGTCCGGCGATGATCGACCCGCTGACCGAAGTCGTGACGCTGCTGCAACCGGGCGCGCGGTACTCGAAGTACGTTCGTGGCGCGAGCCCGTGGGCGATCAACCGCACGGTCGCCGGCGAGCCGTTCTATTGCGCGGTCCTCGACGGTGGCTGCCGGATCGCGATCGACGGGCACGCGCCGATCGAGCTGCTGGCCGGCGATTTCATGCTGATTCCGGCGGCCTACGGCGTGGCGATGTCGAGCCTCGAACCGCCGCCGCCGGGCGTCGACACCGCGCCGCCCGTCATGCTCGAGCACGGCGAATACCGGATCGGCGATCCCGCGAACCCGGTCGACACGCGCATGATGGCCGGCAACTGCAGCTTCGGTTCGCCCGACGCATCGCTGCTGGTGTCGCTGCTGCCCCGCTTCGTGCACGTGCGCGGCGAGCCGCGGCTGACCACCCTCGTGCAACTGGTGCGCGACGAGTCGCGCGCGCAGCGGCCTGCCCGCGAGATCGTGCTGGCGCGCCTGCTGGAAGTGCTGCTGATCGAGGCGATGCGGTTCACGACCGGCACGCACGCGTCGCCCGGCCTCGTGCGCGGGCTCGCCGACAGCCGCCTCGCCGCCGCGCTCCGCCGGATGCACGAACGCCCCGCGCACCCGTGGACGATCGTCGAACTCGCGAAGGAAGCCGCGCTGTCGCGCTCGACGTTCTTCGAACGCTTCAGCCGCGCGGTCGGCGTCGCGCCGATGGAATACCTGCTCACATGGCGCATGGCGCTCGCGAAGGATCTGCTCCGCCGCAGCGAAGTCCGCATCGCGGAAATCGCGGCGCGCGTCGGCTACAGCTCGGCCAGCACCTTCAGCGTCGCGTTCGCGCGGCATGTCGGCCGGCCGCCCGCGCAATATGCGCGCGACGAACAGGCGACGGTGAACGAAGCATGAACCTCACGCGCTTGCCGTGTTCCGCCACCTGCGTACAGGCTCCGTCACACGACGACGACGTGAGAGGCACCCGATGACGACAGACGCAAAGGCCGTCGGCACGACCGACCACTGGCTCGTCGCGCGCCGCGACGCGGACACCGGCATCGAAAGCCTGCACGCGCATTTCAACGGCCATGCGTACGATGCGCACGATCACGACGACATGCTGGTCGGCTTCACCGAACAGGGCGTGCAGCGCTTCCAGTGCCATCGTTCGCTGCATACGAGCGTGCCGGGCCGCGCGATCCTGATCGAGCCGGGCGCGATGCACGACGGCCACG
>Ga0209370_1001324_pt1 | contig 22446 bp, 19 predicted proteins | sample AgamicAtPrz_FD_187164 | JGI IMG/M metagenome (GOLD analysis project Ga0209370, IMG submission 187164) | Agave microbial communities from Guanajuato, Mexico - At.P.rz (SPAdes) (version 2) | ecosystem: Host-associated > Plants > Phyllosphere > Phylloplane/Leaf | place: Guanajuato, Mexico... | reverse complement strand
TGTAGTGCTGCGCGTACGGATCGTGCGGACAATCGGACATCATGCGCTCCTCGTGCGTACCGAGCGGCATGGCCGCGCCGATGGCGCAGCGCATCGGGGCCCGGCATGCGAAGGCCAGGCGGGGGGAAAGAAACGAGTATGCGCCGGATTCGCCACCGCAATGCATCGTGGTCAGACATTTTTAAATGCGAATCGACCCTTGGGAAGCCGTCGCCGGCAACCAGCCTGTATGCGCCCGCGAGTCGGGTAGTCGGCATACCGGAATGAGTGCTCGTCTTGTTGCGCCGGCCGCGCGCACATACGCTCTGCGTCGTGTTCACGGACATGTCGTCCGCACTTATCCGAGGCCCCGCCATGTCGCTTCCCGCCAGCGCCGCGAAATTCGATCCGTCACGCGCACACGAGTACGCCGAGCAATCGCGCATTGCGCTCGCCGGCTACGATGCGTGCCACGAACTCGCCGCCTGCATGCTCGCGTCGGCGATCGGTGCGGCCGATGCACGGATGCTCGTCGCGGGGGCGGGCGGCACGGGACAGGAAATCTGCGTCGCGGCCGCGCTCGAACCGGGCTGGCACTTCACGGCCGTCGACCCGTCCGCGCCGATGCTCGCGCTCGCGCGCTCGAACGTCGAAGCCGCGGGCTTCGGCGCGCGTACGACGTTCGTCGAGGATGGCATCGACGCGTTGCCCGACACGCCCGCATTCGACGGCGCGACGCTGGTCGGCGTGCTGCATCACGTGCCGGGCGACGACGCGAAAGCCGCGCTGCTGCACGCGATCGCGCGCCGCCTGAAGCCTGGCGCGCCGCTCGTGCTCGCCGGCAACCATCGCCGCTACGCGGACCACCCGCGCCTGCTCGACGCGTGGCAGCAGCGCTGGCGCATGAAGGGCGCCACACCCGACGCCGTGCGCGCGCAACTCGCGAAGATCCTGCAGGGCGCCGATCCGCCCGCGTCCGAGGAAGCCGTGTTCGCGCTGCTGCGCGACGCGGGCTTCGATGCGCCGCTGCGTTTTTTCGCGAGCCTGTTCTGGGGCGCATGGATCGCGGTGCGGCGCGCGTGACGGTTCGAAGCGGTCACGCACCACGCGATCGTCGAACGCGCCGCATTCGCTCGGTATGATGTCGTTCCCGCCCCCTTCCGGCCTCGACATGCTGACCGTCCATCACCTGAACAACTCGCGTTCGCAGCGCGTGCTCTGGCTGCTCGAAGAACTGGATGTGCCGTACGAGATCGTGCGCTACGAGCGCGATCCGAAGACGATGCTCGCGCCGGCCGAATTGCGCGCGATCCATCCGCTCGGCAAGTCGCCCGTCGTGACCGACGACGGCCGCACCTTCGCCGAATCGGGCGCGATCATCGAATACCTGGTCGAACGCTACGGCGACGGGCGCCTCGCGCCGCCGCCCGGCTCGCCCGACCGGCACGACTACACGTACTGGCTTCACTACGCCGAAGGGTCGGCGATGCCGCCGTTGCTGCTCAAGCTCGTCGCGCTGCGGATCGCGCATGCGCCGATGCCGTTCTTCGCGCGGCCGATCGCGCGCAAGATCGCCGCGACGCTGCAGTCGGGCTTCGTCGATCCGCAGATCAACCTGCATCTCGGCCATGTCGACGGCACGCTGGCGCGCAGCGGCTGGTTCGTCGGCGAGGGTTTCAGCGCGGCCGACATCCAGATGAGCTTTCCGCTCGAAGCCGCGACCGCGCGCGGCGGCGGCAGCCGGTATCCCGCGATCGCGCGCTTTCTCGACACGATCCATGCGCGGCCGGCCTACCGGCGCGCGCTGGAGCGCGGCGGCCGGTACGACCTGCTCAAGTAACCGGCGTCAGCTCAGCAAGCCCGCCGCGACGTTGATCGACAAGCCGAGCACGGCCATGTTGAAGTAGAACGACAGAATCGACTGCGCGAGCACCGCGCGGCGCGCGGCGCGATTCGCGAGCGACACGTCGGCCGTCTGCGACGCGACCGCGATCGTGAAGGCGAAATACAGGAAATCCCAGTAGTCGGGCTCCGGGCTCCGGTCCGGGAAACGAAGCGCGCGGTCGTTGCCGGGCGAGCCGTAATAGACGCGCGCATAGTGCAGCGTGAAAATCGTCGGGATCATGAACCACGCGCCGAACAGCGTCGCGCCGGTGATCGCGTAGTGGCTGAGCCCCGCGCGAAAGCCGACGCTCTTCACGGTCGCGAGCTCGATCGCGATCGCGGCCACGCTCGCGACGGTCGCAAGAGACACGACGGTCAGCACGGTCGTCGCGTTTTCGTCCTCGCGAATCGCGATGTCGCGCACCTGGTCATGATGCGCGGTGACCATGCGCACCCACATCAGCGCGAGATACAACCAGACCGCGCAATCCCAGCCGATCAGCGCCCGCGCGGTCGGCCGCAGCGGAAACGGCAGCAGCACCGCGCACAGCGAGCCGGCGACGAATGCCGCGACCATGCGCGGCCGGTTGCGTAATACCTGCGGATAAAGCGTCATCGTGTGATTCCGAAAGCAGATGGAAAGGGTTCGGCCGGCGCACTGCGCCGACGGGTGATGCGCCCCGATTATCCTCATTCCGTCGTGACGTGGCGATGGGCGCGAGCGCCTAAGATAAGGGGATGACCGCCACCGCCCAGCTCTGCCGCCATCCCGCGAACACGGCCGGCCGCGACTTCGTCGTCGGCGACCTGCACGGCTGCGTCGACGTGCTGCGCGCGCTGCTGCACGACGTCCGCTTCGATCCGGCCCGCGACCGGCTGTTCTCGGTCGGCGATCTCGTCGACCGCGGCCCGGCCTCCGACACCGCGCTCGACCTGCTCGACCGGCCGTGGTGCCACGTCGTGCGCGGCAATCACGAGGAAGTGCTGAGCCTCGTCGCGCGCGGCAAGCTGCCGCCCGACGCGTGGCGCGGCATCGGCGGCGACTGGGGCGTCGACCTGCCGCCGGAACGGCTGCGCGCGCATGCGGCGCGCGTCGACGCACTGCCGCTCGTGCGCGTGATCGGCGACGGCCCGGCGCGCTTCAACGTGCTGCATGCGGAATTCTTCGGGTCGGACGCGGAGCTCGATACCGGCAGCTACGCGCACGACGTGCGCGAGCGGCTGATGTGGGGCCGCGATCTCGTCCAGGGGCTCGCCGATCCGGCGTGGCAGGCCGGGCTGTCGCTGACCTGCACCGGACACACGCCCGTGCGTGCGCCGCAGCGGATCGGCGCGCAATGGTTCATCGATACGGGTGCGTTCGCGCCGGCCGGGCGGCTCACGCTTGCCGAGCCGCGCACCGGCCGCACCTGGTCGATGACGCAGGCGCAAGCGCGCGAACGCCACGCGAGCGACTGGCCGCTGCCCTGACGCGCCGGCCGGCGCCGGCGCCGCGCAACGCAACGCAACGCAACGGCCCGCCACGCCGGCGAAACGGACGCTAGCCGACCTGATTCAGTTCGAACACCGCATCGACGACCGAGCCGTTCCAGTTGTATTCGAGATAGGCCGCATGCTGGCAGTCGCGCAGCAGCGTCGTGCGGAACGCGGCCAGACACTCGCCGCGCGGATCGCGCACCGACGGATAGACGATTCCCGCGCCGCCGGCATGGCGCACCGCGCGGCCGAACGCCTGCCCCGCGCTGTAGTCGGCCGGATCCAGCAACGCGGGATCGCGCTGCGGCCACGTGCGCACGTCGGCGACGTCGCCGTGCGCGAACACGGTATAGAGCCGCATCTGCTGGCGCATCGGCGGCTCCTTCGTCGCGGCGAGGAACAGGCCGCTGTGATAGCGCGTTTCGGCGATCGCCGTGTCGCGCGAGCGCGTGCAATAGAACACGCCGTAGCTGCCATCCGAAAAACGGCTGCCCAGCGGATTCAGGTGCGTGAACGCAGCCATGATCGGCCCCCAGCCCTGCCCGTAACGGCGCTCGGCGGGCGGCACGAGGTCGAGCGTGCCGACTTCGTTGCGGATGCGGTCGTTGGTCAGCGATTCGAGCGCGTAGAGCGCGTCGAAATCCTCCGCCGACGCGACGCGGTCGAACAGGTTGATGGCCGGAAAACGGGTGGGAATCACGCGATAGGCGGGCGCCCAGTCGACGGTGGTCGTGGGCCACCGGGTGACTTCGATCGGTGTCGTCACGCCCAGCCGCCCCGCATCGCGTCGAGATATTGACGCACGGCCACCAGATCGCCGACGTTGCCGGCCAGCATCCGGTCGAGCGCGCGCTTGCCGCCGAACGGCGCCGCATCGTTGGGCCGCTTGACCCACGCATCGGCCGCGGCAGGTTGTGGCAGCAGGATCTGCAACCCCTTGTAGATGCCGAGCAGCAGCGACAGCCGCTCGAGCGTATCGCGCGGCAGGCGCGCCGATTCCGGCGCGGCCTTCCACTTGAAGAACGTCGAGCGGCCGGGCGACCCGAGCAGCACGATCTGCTCGTCGATCGTCAGCTCCCAGTCGCGCGCGATGTTGAAAAACGCGCGCAGGCCGGCCGCCGACATCTGCGCGACCGAAGCGTGCGGCACGGCGGAATGCGAATCGTACGCGGGCTGTGACATGATCGTTAGTCTCGAAATGAATCTACTAACAAGATTAGTCCATTCTCGTATTTTTGCAAGGGTCGCACCCAGCGATCGTTCACGCCCGCCCGACAAATCGATATTTTTTGTCCATTCTGGACTCTAATTTTATTTTCTGCGTTAATGGCTGGGCGGACACCGCGTCACGGCGCGGGTCGTGTCCGTGGAGACGTGTCGCACAAAAACCGGACGCACCACGCCAAGGAACGCACCATGAAGAGACTGATTGCCGCTGTTTCGATCGCCCTGCTCGCGGTATCCGCAGGCCCCGCCGTCGCGAAGGACTGGACGACGATCCGCTTCGGCACCGACGCCAGCTACGCGCCGTTCGAATCGAAGGCGCCCGACGGCAAGCTCGTCGGCTTCGACATCGACCTCGGCAACGAGATCTGCGCGCGCCTGAAGGCGAAATGCGTGTGGCTCGAGAACGATTTCGACGGGATGATTCCGGCGCTGAAGGCGAAGAAGTTCGACGCGGTGCTGTCGTCGATGTCGATCACGCCGCAGCGCGCGCAGCAGATCGGCTTCACGACGAAGATCTACAACCAGCCGACGCGGCTCGTCGTGAAGAAAGGCTCGTCGCTGCTGCCGACCGCCGAATCGCTGAAGGGCAAATCGATCGGCGTCGAGCAAGGCACGACGCAGGAGACGTACGCGAAGGCGTACTGGGGCAAGCAAGGCGCGAACGTCGTGTCGTACCAGAACCAGGACGGCGTGTATGCCGACCTGATCGCCGGCCGCCTCGACGCGGCGCTCCAGGATGAAGTGCAGGCCGCGATCGGGTTCCTGAAATCGCCGCGCGGCGCGAACTATACGTTCGTCGGGCCCGAGCTCGTCGACGAAAAGGTGCTCGGTATCGGCGCCGGCATCGGCCTGCGCCAGGAGGACACCGACCTGAAGGCGAAGATCGATCGCGCGATCGCCGACATGGTCAAGGACGGCACCTACAAGCGGCTCGCATCGAAGTACTTCGACTTCGACATCTACGGCGGTTGAAAAACGGCGTCGCGCGCGTACGGATACTGCTTTCCGTCGCGCGCGTCCGGCCGCCCTCCCCTTCAACCGGATGGCAACGGCATCGCGTGGTTCGCCGTTGCATCGAATGCCTGTCGTCTTGCATCGCGCGCGGCACGATGCGTCGGTCATCGTTCGGATGACAGATCAATCGTTCGCGGAAAAGATGGCCATGCGAACGGATGTCGTACTGCTCGAGTCAATAGGCGAAGATCGGGCGGCGCGGTATCGGCGCCCGCGTGCACATGCCCATGCGGATCGGATTCGCGTGCAGGAAAGTGCCGACCCGGCGCGGATGACCGGCAACCAGCCGGATCCGCCTCGCACCGGGCGCGGAGAGATGGCCTGTCGAGGCATGCCTGTCGGCCGCAAGCGCGACGTTCGAGCGGCGATGTCCCGAATCACTGCGATCGCGGCCTGCGGACCGCGGCGTGTGATGATCGATCATTTTTCTACCCCGTTTGCTGTCTGATGTTTGTTCCGGCAACCGGACGATGCCGATGCCCCGGCGATCGGGCGACGACGTTTCCTGCTCGCCGTGACGCGGCCGCTGCACCGCGCCCGGCCGCCGCATCCCCGCGGACTGCATCCTGGCCGGTAACGGCGGCTTCCGCTGCCTGACCGGACGGCTCTCGCGTCGTCGACTCTCGCATGCCCTTCTTCGCAAGGACCGGGCCAGCGCTGCGCGAGCCCGGCCGGACAAGACGGTGACCGGGCCGGCTGGCGGCCGGAACGGGCGTGGAATGCCGGAAGTTACGAAACTGAAACATCGGCGCCGCGGCACGCGCCGGCCCCGCAACGGCGGGGCCTTGCGGAATAAGGCTGAACAATGGAGCGCGGCATTTTTACCGGCGGCGGGCGAGCCGATCGGCCCGGTCCGCCGCGGAAAATCGCCCGGCGGCCGACGCGAAATGTTTCATGCGCTTTACATGCCGCCGGCGGCAAGAAGCACCGTACGCCGCTGCCGGATGCTGGACGCGGCGGCCGATCGCATGGCTATACTGCGACACCGCTTCACGCAACCTCACGCGACTTCACGCAAACGCCCGCCCACGATGATCCGTACCTTCCATGCCACCGAGCGCGCGAGACTGGTCCGCTTCGGCGTGTCGGGCCTGGGCTCGACCGCACTGCATGCGCTGATCGCCGCCGCGATGTTCGCGCTGTTCGACGCGACGCCCGTCACCGCGAACGCAACCGCGTTCGTCTGCTCGACCGCGTTCTCGTATCTCGCCAACACGCTGTGGAGTTTTTCGTCGCCGGTGACGTGCGGCAACTTCGTGCGCTTTCTCGCGGTCGCGACGGCCGGCCTCGCCGTGACGATGCTGCTCGCACACGGCGCCGACGCGCTCGGGCTCGCCCGCGCGTGGAGCATCGTCGCGGTCGTGCTGTGCGTGCCGCCCGTCACGTTCGTGCTGCACCGGCTGTGGACCTATCGCTGAACCGGTCCGCACGCATCGCACACGCCGCTCATCCGACCCGCTGATGCTCCGCATCGCCCGACGGCGCGCCGTCGGACCCGCCGCTGTCGCCATTCCCGCCGTTGCCGCCGTGGTTGTCGTGATCGTTGAGCCCGTGCTCGATCATCATCCGGTAGAGCGTCACGCGTGAGATGCCGAGTTCGGCGGCGGCCTTGTTGATCCGGTGGTCGTTGCGCAGCAGCGCGTTCTCGATCGCGGTGCGCTCGGCCAGCGCCCGCGCCTGTTCGAGCGTCACCGGTTCGGTTTCGCCGGGCGTGTCGAGCCCCAGATCGTGCGGCGTCAGCAGCCGGCTCTCGGCCATCACGATCGCGCGCCGCACGCGATTGATCAGCTCCCGCACGTTGCCGGGCCAATCGTAGCGCCGCATCGCGTCGAGCGCGGCCGACGTGAAGCCGCTGATCTTGCGGCCGCTGTCGGCCTTGAATTTCTGCAGCACGTAGTGCGCGAGGATGTCGATGTCCTTGCCGCGTGCGCGCAGCGGCGGCTCGTGGATGCGCAGCACGCACAGCCGGTGATAGAGATCCGCGCGGAAGCGCCCGGTCTCGACCGCGCCGTCGAGATCGACGTGCGTGGCCGAGATGATTCGCACGTCGACCGAGATCGATTCCTGCCCGCCGAGCCGCTCGATCTTCCCCTCCTGCAGGAAGCGCAGCAGGCTCGCCTGGCTTTCGACCGGCATGTCGCCGATCTCGTCGAGAAACAGCGTGCCGCCATTCGCCGATTCGATCCGGCCCGCGCGCCGCTGGTTCGCGCCGGTGAACGCGCCGCGTTCGTAGCCGAACAGCTCCGACTGCAGCAGGTGATGCGGAATCGCACCGCAATTGATCGCGACGAACGGCCCCTTGCCGCGGCCGGAACGTTCGTGAATCGCGAGCGCCGTCAGTTCCTTGCCGGTGCCCGACTCGCCCGAAATGAACACGCTCGCGTCGGTCTTCGCGACCTTGCGGATCGTGCTGAACAGCTGCTGCATCGCCTCGCAGTTGCCGATCATCCCGTGTTCGCCGATCGACGCCGCATAGGCGGCGCCGTCGACGCGATCGAGCGCGGCCATCCCGCGCGCATGGCCGAGCACGTGGGAAATCCATTCGTACGGCAGCGGCAGCGTCACGTAATCGAAACAATAGCTGCGGATCAGCTCGCGCACGGCGGGGCCGATCGTGATGCCGGCCTGCGCGATGGAAATCCAGCCGATCGCCGGCTGGCTCAGACACATCTTCAGCGCGGGATAGTCGCGCGACGTGAACCCGGTGAAATCGACCAGCCCGGCGGCCACGCTCACGCCGGAGGTCATGTTCTGCGCGGCGCCGGCCGTTTTCGCGACCGCGATCTCCCAGCCGAGCCCGCGCAGTTGTGCCAGCAACGGCTCGTCTGGCGTGCGCATGATCACGAACAGCTTGCGTCCGGCCTCGGGAGCGGTGACGGACACGTCCGTCATCTCGGGCGACCCCTGCCCGTTTGCGTCGGGTGACCTTGCAACCATCGTTGTTCCCCGCTTGGCGTTGGTATCGCGCGCCGGCTCACCGCCGCGTCCGACGGACACGATCGAACCGACATATTGGCCGTATTTTCGTCCGAATAAAATCCCCCTGCGCATGAATCGCGCCGGAGGTCGACGTTGCCATGAACGGTATATCGATGCGGCCGGCCTGCGGCTAGATGGGTATTATCCCGGGGGCGAGGGCGGCGCCGGACCGGAAGGGACCGGCGCCGCGCGCGCACAGCCGCGCCGGTGCTGGCGCACGGCGATTGCGTGCGACGCGGCGCACGCACGACCGGCGCGCCGGCGCATGCGCGTGCAACCGGTCGGCCGGACATGCGGGCGCCCGGGCAACCGGTTCCAGTTGATTTTCGTCAATCGTCGGAAGCAGCCGGCTGATGCACGCACGCAACATACGCGGCGCCCGGCCATGCGGCGGCCGGCCGGGTCAGCGGCCCGATGCGAGCGGCGCCGGCGCGTTCGCGCGGCCGCGGCCGGCCGGCGTGCCGCCCGGTTCGCCGTAGGTGGCGGCCAGCGCGTCGATCCGCGCGAGATGATGGTGATTGTCGTGATCCCACGGGTGGAAGCCCGGCCGGAAAAAGCTCAGCCATTCGCCGGCGATGCGCGGGAACAGCCCGCGGCGCGGCCCGTACAGGAACGCGATCACCCGCAGCAGGCCGCGCACGTGATGGCCGGCGCCGCGGTCGCGCCACAGCAGCGTCACATGAATCAGGAACACGGTCGGCCAGAACGTCAGCGTCGTCAGCAGATACGCGCCGATGCGGATCAGGTAACGGCGCAGCCCCGGCTTCATCGCGGCATTCCACACGTCGAACGACACGGCCTTGTGCTCGGTTTCCTCCAGCGCGTGCCAGAGCCACATCTGCCGGTAGCCTTCGACCGAACCGTCGAGGCGCGTCGCGTCGCGCAGCAGCCAGTCGGCGAGCATCGCCGTGTAGTGCTCGGCCGCCACCGTGTGCGCGAGCTGCACCGAATGCGGCAGCTTGCGCTTCATGTAGCCGAGCACCGTCCACACGCGCTTGTCGAGCTTGCGCGCGGGCAGCCGGTTCGCCTGCATCAGCTCGTTGTATTCGATGTGCTCGCGCGTGTGCATCGCCTCCTGGCCGATGAAGCCGAGCACCTGCTGCTTCAGCACGGGATCGTCGATCCGGTCGCGGTAGTGGCGCACCGAATCCATGAAGAAGCGCTCGCCGGCCGGAAACAGCAGCGACAGCGCGTTGAAGAAATGGGTCACGTGCGACCCGAGGCCATGCCAGTCCTTCGCGCGTTCGACCGGCAGGTCGAAGCGCAGGTCGCGGCGCACCGGCATGATCCCGGCTGCGGTGGCGGAAGCGGCTGACTTCATGTTCATCGTTCTCCTGTTGCGGCGCGGCCCGGCGCATCGTCCGACGCGGCCGGCGCAAGCCCGGGCGACGCGTCGCGCGCCGCCGAATCCTGACATCGACAGATGTAAAGATAGGCGGCGCGCGACGGCGCACGCAAGCCGCGCGGTAGATGCGCGCTTCCAAACAGGGCACGGTCGGAAAGGTGGAAAAAACGGCGTTCGAACGGCGCCCGGACCCGGCGCGATTCGAACGCTCGGGCTCGCGGACGGGCGACGTACCGGAACCGGTTCGGCGCCCTGCCGCCTGCCCGCAAGCCCCGTGTGGCGGGCGTTTCGTGGAATCCGGCAACGGTGGTGCAGCATGCGGCAACGCGTGCCGGCCGCATCGATTCATACGCGCGGCGCACTCGCGTGGCGCAACCTCGGCGCCACGGCTCGCGAAAAATTCAAACGCGCGTTCCAATTGCGTCTCGGGCGATCCCGCGCGCGGCGTCCCGCCACGTTTGCCGACACGCGCACGGCGGCGCGAAATCCACGCGCGCCGGCCCGTTGCGCGCTCGCCTACAATAGCGGTTTTACGCAACCCTCTTTCAGGAGAAATCATGTCCGTCATCACGACCGAATCGGGCCTCAAGTACGAAGACCTGACCGAAGGCACCGGCGCGGAAGCACAAGCCGGCAAGACCGTCAGCGTCCACTACACGGGCTGGCTGACCGACGGCCAGAAATTCGATTCGAGCAAGGATCGCAACGACCCGTTCGCGTTCGTGCTCGGCGGCGGCATGGTCATCAAGGGCTGGGACGAAGGCGTGCAGGGCATGAAGGTCGGCGGCGTGCGTCGCCTGACGATCCCGCCGCAACTCGGCTACGGCCCGCGCGGCGCAGGCGGCGTGATTCCGCCGAATGCGACGCTCGTGTTCGAAGTCGAACTGCTCGACGTCTGACACGGCACGCGAGCCGCCGGCTGACGCGCTGCCCCATGGCACACCTTCCGTCCCCCACCGTCGCACTGCAACGCTACGACACGCTCGAAGCGTCGGATGTGCACGACTTTCACCAGATCGTGCTCGGCATCGACGGTGCGATGGTGATGGCGGTGGACGGCGTCAGCCAGCGTCTCGACCGGCACGGCGCGTGGCTGGTTCCGGCCGGTGCGCGCCACGATTACGCGGGCCTGGGCGAGAATCGCCAGCTCGTGCTCAATCTTCCCCTCGCGTCGCTCGCGGTGCCGCAGCGGCTGTTCGACCACGCCCGCGCCGTGTCGATCGACCCGGCCCTCACGTCGCTCGTCGCGCAGGTCGCGGCGGCCGCCGCGCAATACGATGCGCCGGACGGCGACGCACGGCAGGCGGCCGCGCACCGTTTCCAGTGGCAGGCCGCCGCGCGCCTGTGCGACGCGCTGCTCGACGATGCCGGCATCGCCGCGCCTGCGTCGGGCCTCGATTTCGCGCGCATCGACCGCTGGCTGCGCGCGCGGCTCGCCGACCCGCTGCGCATCGCCGATCTCGCCGCGCACTGCGGCTACGGGATGCGCCGGTTTCATCAACTGTTCGTCGACGCGTTCGGCGAAACGCCGCATCGCTACCTGCAGCGGCTGCGGCTCGACGCGGCGGTCGTGCTGCTCGCCGACGGCCGGCATTCGCTCGTCGACATCGCGGGCAGCGTCGGCTTCGCCGATCAAAGCACGTTCACGCATGCGTTCACGAAGCGCTTCGGCGTCGCACCGGGACGCTGGCGCGGCGAACGGCATTGAACGCATCAGCCTCGCTGAATACGCGGCGACGCACGTAGCAGGCAGCACGCGTCGGCATCCGCATCGCGCTCACCGACGCGCCGTGCCCACTTCGTCACCGATCTTCTTCACGATAGTATCGGCCGCCTTCAAAGGCCGGCCGTCGTCGTGCCGCAGCGCGAGCTTGCGGATCGCGCGTCCGCTGCCGCGTTCGACCAGCACCGAATGCGGCTCGCCGCGCGCGAACAGGTTGGCCTCGCCCCACTGCCGCAGCATCACGATGACCGGAAACAGCCCCTCGCCTTTCCTGGTCAGCACGTACTCCTGATACGCGGTGCCGTCGGAGGCCGGCACGACGTCGAACACGCCGGCGTCCACCAGCCTCTTCAGCCGGTCGGACAGGATGTTGCTCGCGACGCCGAGGCTCGCGCGGAAATCGCCGAAGCGGCGCACGCCGTCGAATGCATCGCGCACGATCAGCAACGCCCAGCGATCGCCGACGATATCGGTCGCGCGCGCCACCGGGCACGGCGAATCCGCAAGACTTTTCTGTCTGGCCATCTTCCTCTCCGCAATCGCGCCGGCCGCCTTCGCACGCATGCCGGCCATCCGTGCGCGGGCCGGTCGCCCGTTACCCAACAAGTTGCATTTTAAAACTACTTTCCCTACACTCCAAACAAGTTTCAAATTGCAACTACATTGCGTGAGGAAACCATGGAACAGTCCTGTCATGCCGGCACCGTTGCATCGAACGCGCCAACCGATGCGATCCATTCGACCGACGGCGGCCGCCTGTCGTCGGCGCGCATCGCGCTGCTGGCCGTCTGCTGCGCGGCGAGCGTCGCGAACGTCTACTACGCGCAGCCGCTGCTCGATTCGATCGCACGGGATTTCGGCGTGTCGCAGGCTGCCGTCGGCGGCGTCATCACCGCGACGCAGCTCGGCTGCGCGCTCGCGCTGCTGTTCGTCGTGCCGCTCGGCGACCTGCTGAACCGCAAGCGCCTGATCGCCGTGCAGCTTGTGCTGCTGAGCGCGGCCTGCATCGGCGTGGCCGCCGCGTCGACGCGTGTCGCGCTGCTGGCCGGAATGGTCGCGGTCGGGCTGCTCGGCACCGCGATGACGCAAGGGCTGATCGCGTGCTCGGCCGCCCTCGCCGGTGCGGGCGAACGCGGACGCGTGGTGGGCGCCGCGCAGGGCGGCGTCGTGGTCGGGCTGCTGGCCGCGCGCTCGCTGGCGGGCGTCGTCACCGACATCGCGGGGTGGCGGGCCGTCTATCTCGTGTCAGGCGCACTCGCGATCGCGATGCTCGTCGTACTGTCACGGCTGCTGCCCGATAGGCGCGAGCCGCGCGAACGCATCGGTTACGCGGCGCTGCTCCGTTCGATGGCGTCGCTGCTGCGCGATGAACGCGTGCTGCGCGTGCGCGGCGCCATCGCGCTGCTGATGTTCGCGGCGTTCAGCATCTTCTGGAGCGCGCTCGTGCTGCCGCTGAGCGCGCCACCGCACGCGATGTCGCACACGCAGATCGGCGCATTCGGCCTCGTCGGCGCACTGGGCGCGGCGGCCGCCGCCCGCGCGGGCCGGCTCGCGGATCGCGGGCGCGGCGAAGCGACGACCGGCGCCGCACTCGTGCTGCTCGTGTGCGCGTGGCTGCCGCTCGCGTTCGGCAATACGTCGATTGCGTTGCTGATCGTCGGCATCGTGCTGCTCGACGTCGGCGGACAGGCCGTGCACGTCGTCAACCAGAGCATGATTCTCGGCGCGCGGCCCGACGCGCATGCGCGCCTCGTCGGCTGCTACATGCTGTTCTATTCGGTCGGCAGCGGGCTCGGTGCGATCGCGGCGACGATGATGTATGCGCGCGCCGGCTGGACGGGCGTGTGCGTGCTCGGCGCGGGGGTGAGCGTGGCCGCGCTCGGCGTATGGGCCGCGACGCTCCGGCGCGCATGATGCGCGCCAGCGGTGCGGATCGAACGGGAAAAGCCGGCCCGCCCTGCACGGGCGGCCGGCACGCGAACCGGCCGCGCACGCGCGCCGGTCGGGCTTTCGGTTCCGCTTCGGTTCCGCTTCGGTCCGGCGCGCGCGGTGCGCGCCGCGCGTTCAGCCTGCCGCCTGGATCGCCTCTTCGTAGACGCCGGCCACGCGCCGCGCGATCACCGCGTTGTCGAAATGATCGCGCGCATAGCGCTTGCACGCGGCTTCGTCGGGCAGCGCGATCGCGCCCGACAGCGCACCGCCGAGCCCTTCGGCGATCGCGTCCGCGCCCGTCGACGGCAGCACGAGATCGTTCGACAACCCGGCAACCGCCTCCGGCAGCCCGCCGACTGGCGTGACCAGCACCGGCGTGCCGGACGCCAGCGATTCGACGGTGATCAGCCCGAAGCCCTCGAGCGCGACCGTCGGCACGACGCTGACCGTCGCCGCGCGGTACAGCGCCGCGAGATGATGGTCGGGCACGAAGCCGAGCAGCTTCACGTTGTCCTGCAGCCCGGCGTCGTCGATACGCTGCTGCAGTTCCTCGCCGATCTTGCCCTTGCCGGCGATCAGCAGCAGCACGTCAGGGTGACGGCGCTTGACGACGCCGATCGCGTCGATCAGGTCCTCCAGCCCCATGCGCCGCACGAGCCGCCGCACGGCCAGCACGATCGGCCGGTCCTGCGGCAGTTGCAGCTTGTGCCGCGCCTCGGCGGGCGTGAGCGGCGTGTCGAACTGCGCGGTATCGACGCAGCCGGGGATCACGCGCACGCGCGACGGATCGATCCCGTAGCGGTTCGTCAGGATCTGGCCGAATGCCTGCGACAGCACGATCAGCCGCGACGAGCGCGTGTAGACGGCCTGTTCGAGATAGCGCTTCGCGCGCTGCCCGAGCGACGCGGCGCCCTCGACCTGGCTTTCGTCGGCCCATGGCCCCTGGAAGTGCGACACCTGCGGAATCCCGCGCGTCACGTCGAGGCCCGGGAACGTGTACAGCGCGAAGTGCGACGAAATCACGTCCGGCCGTTCGGTGCGGATCTCGTCGCGCAGCGCGCGCCGCGCGGCGAGCATCCGGCGCGCGAGCGGCTGCGACGCGGGCCCGAAGCCCTGGATCGCGCCGCCCGTGTCGTCGGCGACCTTCGGCGAGCCGGCGACGAGCCCGCGCACCTCGACGCCCGCGCCGGGCAGCGCGCCGACGAGCGAGTAGTACATCCGGTCGAGGCCGCCCGCGCGTTCGGGGAACCAGTGCATGCCGATCTGCAACGATTTGATCGGCCGGGAAGATTGGGACATCACGGTTGCTCCTGCGTGACCGCATGCTCGACCCGCTCGAAGGCGGACGGCTGCGTGGGTTGGCCGATGCGCCGGTAAAGCGCGACGTACTGGGCGCCCATGTGCGCCCAGCCGAAACGGGTCATCAGTTCGCGGGCCGCGTCGCCCATCGCGCGACAGGTGTCGCGCGACGCCGCGAGCGAGCCGATCGCCTGCGCGAGCGCGGCCGGATCGTCCGGGTCCTCCAGCACGATCCCGCATTCGCGCGTGATGATTTCCGCGCCGCCCGCCGTGCGCGCGGTGACGACCGGCAGCCCGGCCGCCATCGCCTCCAGCAGCGACAGGCTCATCGCTTCGTAGCGCGACGGAAAGACGTACGCGTCGACCGAGCGCATCAGCGTCGGCATGTTCTTCACGAGCCCGAGGAAATGCACGCGCGAATCGATGCCGAGCGCGCGCGCCTCTTCCGGATACGGGCTGCCGGGCAGATAGCCGGCCACCGCCAGATGCACGTTCGCGGGCAGCTTCGTCAGCGCCTTCAGCACGGTGCCGAGGTTCTTGCGCGGCGTGCGCAGGTCGCCGACGAACAGCAGCAGGAACGCGTCATCCGGCAGCTTGAACGCCGCACGGTCGGCCTGCGCGCCCGCGAACGCGCTGCCGTCGACGCCGTTGTAGATCACGCTGATCTTGCGGCTGTCGATGCCGAGCCCGGCGATCTCGTCGGCCACCTTCTGCGACACCGCGGTGATCGCGCGCGAGCGCTTGTACGCCCAGCGCTCGAGCACGGTATTCACGCGCGTATAGACGTACTGGTAGGCCGACCACAGCCCCTTGGCGGGCCCGAACGGATAGTACGGACTCTTGAACCAGCCGCCGTGCACGAAGTGCGCGGTATTCACGTCGGCCTTGATCCACGAGATGAAGCCGTTCACGTGCAGCACGTCGTATTCGCTACGGTGCGCGCGCAGCCACGCCGCGCTCTTCAGCGCGAACACCTGCTGCTTGACGAGATTCGATGGCCAGAAGCCGCCGACCTTCACCGGCACCCAGCGCACGCGCGGGTCGGCCAGCAGCTCGGGCGCGACATGCGACGCGACCAGCGTGACCTCGTAGTTTTCGGCCAGCGCCGCGCGCGCGATTTCGTAATTGACGCGGCCCTGCCCGTCGTTATGTCGCACGACGTGCGTGACGATCGCGATTCTCAATGGTCGCCTCCCGTGAACGCGCGGCGGCCAGCAGGCGTTGCGCCTTCTGCCAGTGCGCCGCGGCAAGTATCGAAAAAATGGCTGTGAACATCAGCAGGCCGCCGGTGCCGATCAGCGAGTTCGTGAACACGAGCATCGCGAAGGTCGACAGGCACAGGCTCAGGCACGCGCCGACGAACTTGTCCTTGCGCAGCTTGAACGCCGCGCGCAGCGTGCGGCCGAACAGCATCACGACGCCGGCGAGATACAGCAGCGTGCCGGGCCAGCCGAGCACGAACGGCACGTTCATCACGCCGCTGTCGAAGCTGCCGTACTTGCCGAGCTCGCCGCTGTCGCTCGACAGCTTCGTCGACGCGCCGGTCGCGCCCATCCCTTCGCCGGCGACGTCGGTGAACGCCGTCTGCGCGAAGGTCGCGTAGAACTTGTTGCGGTCGTCGTAGCTGCGGTCGTCCTTCAGGTTCGTGATCGACTGCAGGCGCGCGCCGAGCCGGTCGGCCACCGGCCCGACGGTCAGCAGCGGCACGCACAGCCCGACCAGCACGACGCCGCTGATCAGGATCCGCATCCGCACGCGGTTGCTCGATTGCACGAGCTGGATCGCGAGCGCGATCACCCAGCCGCCCCAGGTCGAGCGCACGAGGCACAGCGCGAACGACACGAAACCGGCCGCGCCCGCGAACCAGCGGATCTTCTGCGGCGCGACCAGCACGAACACCAGCGCGCCCATCATCGCGAACGCGAACGGCCCCGACGAATTCATCGTGCTGAACACGCGCACGCCGTACGGCACCGGCTCGCCCTGCGAGCCCATCTGCGAGCCGACCATCCACAGCACGTCCCACTGCGGCATCACGAAATACTGCACGACGCCGTACACGCCCATCACGAGCATGCCCCACATGAAGGTGGACAGCAGCACGTCGCGATACTCCGGATAGTTGCGCGCGTTCACCATGATGTGGAAGCCGATCAGGATCGGGTACAGCCAGTTCGCGAGGTCGTAGGTCGCGGCCATCACGCCGCTCGACACGATCCCGACCAGGTACGCATAGACGAGCCCGAACAGGATCAGCAGCACGGGAATCCCGCGCCGCTGCGCGAGCACGCGGTAATGCCGGATGAGCCCCAGGCCGGCGATCATCGTCACCGCGAGCGGCGCGACCTGGATCAGGCTCGTCGGCGTGAACGCGCCCTTCGACCAGTCGGCCAGGCGCCGCACTTCCGGGCTCAGGAACCACACCCACCACATGAAGCCGACATAGCGCGCCGGGCTCTTGAAATACAGCCAGATGCCGACCCCGATGGCCAGCACCGGGAACGCGAGCGTCAGCACCTTGCCCTGGTGGATCGCGATCAGCGCGGCGGTAAACGTCCACAGCCCGGCCTGCCCGGCCCAGTGCTTCGGCTCGGCGAACCAGCTGCGGGCGCGCGACGGCGCGCGTTCGGCGGCAATCGTACTCATCGATCCGCGCTCACTGCGACGAAGGGTGCGAGTCGGCGAGCGGCATCGCGACGCCGGCCGCCGCGGGCGTGCGGCGCCGGCGCAGCATGTCGCGCGTGATCCGCACGTGCTGCTCGGCGAACGCCTGCGTGGTCAGGTCGCGTTCGCGCAGGCACGCGGCGGCCGCTCGCGCGCAGTCGAGCGCCGCCGCCGGGTCGGCGACGAAGCGGTCGGCGGCCTGGCGCATCGCCTGCGCGTCGAACGCCGGCACATAGGCGGCCGTATCGTGCGGGAAGTAGTCGCTCAGGCCGCCCACGTCGGACACGATCATCGGCTTGCCCACGGCCGCCGCCTCGAGCATCACGGTGATGCCCGACGCGTGGAAATTCGGCCGCAGCGGCACGACGATCACGTCGGCCCACGCGTACAGCTCGTGCTGCTTCGCGAGGCCCGACGCCGGGCCGATCTTCACGTTCGGCGCGAGCCATTCGCGCGGCACGCGGCGACGCGTCGCGAGGCGCACGTCGTAGCGCGCGTCGCCGCCGAACGCGGCGAGGAACGTGCGCCAGTCGCGGTCGCGGTCGTTGCCGATCGCCGCGATCCGCAGCGGCCGGTTCGGTTGCCATTGTTGCGGCTCGACGGGCGGGAAGTCCTGCGTGTTCAGCCCGTAATAGACGAACTCGGCCTCGCGCCCGAGGGTGCGACGGCACAGCTCGGCGTTGTCGCGGGCGAGCGTGGTCAGCGCGTCGGCGCGCGCGAGCAGCTTGCGATACAGCCAGCGGCGCGGGCCGCCGAAGCTGCCCCACTTGTCGAACAGCCACACACTCTGCGCGAGCAGCAGCGGGCGCTTGCCCTGCGCGCCGGCGAGCTTCAGGATCAGCGCGGCGGCCAGATGCTCCTGCTCGGTGTGGGTCCAGATCACGTCGGTCGCGAGCAGCGCCGCGCGGTTGCGCCACGCATGCACGACGTCGAAGCCGAGCGCCGCCTTCAGCGCGCGGCGCGCGACGCTCACGACGCGGTTCTCGCGGCCGTCCTGCGAATAGGTCAGCCGGAATTCGTCGGATTCGGCGTGGTGATAGCCGTACAGGCAGCCGATGTCGTCGCCCTTCCGGTAGGTACGCGGATCGGCGCCGTAGAACAAATGGACGTGAACGTTCGTTGCAGCCTTCGTGGTCATGCGAGCCCTCCGGGCGTGGCCGCGCGCGGTGCGCGCAGGCCGTTCAAGACGTCACCGGCGGCATCGCCGCACGGTGGGGGGCGAGGTTCGTGCGGCGCGCATCGCGCGCGCCGCGGCGCACCGCGCGCCAGTGCGCGAGCACGCGGGCGCGCCGTGCGGTAGGCAGCGACAGCAGCACGTGCGCGAAACCCGGATAGACGCGCGTGCCGACCAGCGCCCACCACCACCACGCGATCTCGCGCCGTAGCGGCGGCAGATGCTCGCGCAGCGTCAGTTGCAGGTTGTACGCGCCGTTGCTGATCGCGTTCAGCGATGCCGCATCGCGCCGGTCGTCGTCGAAACGCTCGGCCGGGAAATGATCGACGGCGATCGCCGGGTCGTACAGCAGCGTCCAGCCCGCGCGCTGCACTTCCATGCTGAACGCCATGTCGTTGTGCACCTGCGCGCCGGCGCCGCGCAGCCGCGTGTCGAAGCGCAGCCGTTCGATCGCCGCGCGGCGGTAGCTCATGTTCGCGCCTTTCAGCATGTCGACTTCACGCGCGCCGCCGACGCCCAGGTGATGATTGCCGATGATCTTGCCGGACAGCGTGAGCTGGCCGACCAACTCGCGCGACTCGTCGAGCAGGCGGCCCTTCTCGTGCACCCAGTCGCGGCCGCCGACCGCGCCCACGCGCGGGTTGGACTGGAACGCGGCCTCGATGCGCGCGAGCCAGTCGGGATGCGGCGCCGCGTCGTCGTCGGTGATCGCAACGATGTCGCCGTTCACCGAGTCGAGCCCCTTGTTCAGCGCGGCGACCTGCCCCGCCACGTCGACCGGCACGATGCGCAGCGGCAGCGCGCCGCCGACCGCCGGATCGGCGAGCCGTTCGTGCGTGGCGTCGTCCTCCGGGCGCGCGACGACGATCACCTCGTCGGGCAGCCGCTGCTGCCGCTGCAGCGCCAGCAGGCAGCGCGCGAGGTCGGCGGGACGCCGAAAGGTCGGAACGAGCACGGAAATTTTCATTCGAGGTTCTCCATCCAGTCGGCCGGGCCGGCGGCACATGCCGCCCACCCGGTTACGCGCCACGCAGATCAGGCGCTCAGGTATTCGTGCACGGCTGCATAGCCGCGGCCGTAGCCGCGCGTCTTCGGCGGCACGCCATTGAAGATCCCGCCTTGCAGATCGACTCCCGCGGTACGCAGGCGCTTGATCGCATCGGCGATCTCGCCTTCGGTATGCATGCCCGAGCGCAGCACGAGGAACGTCGAGCCGGCCATGCGGCCGATGATGGTCGCGTCGGTCACCGCCAGCATCGGCGGCGAATCGATCAGCACGACGTCGTAGCGCTTGCCGAGCCCTTCGAGGTATTGCGGCAGGCGCGTCGACATCAGCAGCTCCGACGGGTTCGGCGGGCGCGTGCCGGCCGCGATGAACGACAAGCCTTGCACCGGCGTCTCGCGAATCGCTTCCTCGAGCGACGATTGGTCGCTCAGGAGCTCGGACAGGCCCGGCTGCACGGTGAGGCCGAAGTAGCGATCGAGCATCCCGCGGCGCATGTCGGCGTCGATCAGCAGCACGCGCTTGCCCGAATGCGCGAGCAGCACCGCCAGGTTGACCGTCAGGAAGCTCTTGCCGATGCCCGGCGTCGGGCCGGTCAGCACGATCACGCGGTTCTTCGCGTCCATCATCGCGAACTGCATCGCGGTGCGCAGGCTGCGCATGCTTTCGACGCTCAGGTCCTTCGGACGCAGGCTCGCGAGGATCGGCCGCGCGCGGCCGCCGCCCTTCTCCGCCGCCGCGTCGAGCTTCACCTGCTCGGCGCTTTGCGGCACCAGCCCGTACAGCGGCAGGTTGAACGTGCGCTCGATGCGGTCCGGATCCTCGATGCCCTGGAACAGGTTGCGACGCAGGAACACGACGCCCGTGCCGAGGATCAGCCCGAGGAACACGGCGGCCGACAGGATCAGCACCTTCTTCGGCTTGACCGGCGCGCCCGGACGCAGCGCCGAATCGACGAGGTGGATGTTGCCGCCCGTGCCGGCCTTCTGCACCGACAGCTCCTGCACGCGGTTCAGCAGCAGCACGTAGATGTCCTCGGCGACCTTCGCGTCGCGCTGGAGCTGGACCGCCTTCACTTCGGTCGCCGGCAGGCTGCGGAAGCGGTTGCTGAACTTGTCCTTCTCGCCCTGCAGCTCCGCGAGCTGCTGCTTCGCGGCGATCACCATCGGATGCGAATCGGTGAAGCGCTGCGCGAGCGACGCGAGCTGCAGGCGTTGCGCTGCGATCTGCTGTTCGTACTGCACGCTGCCCTGGAGGTAGACCTTCGCCTCGTCGCTCGCGTTGATCGAGCCCGACGTGCGCTGGTATTGCGTGAGCGCGGCTTCCGCGCGTTCGAGGTCGGCCTTCAGGCGCGGCTCCTCGCCCTTCAGGAAGTCGAGCATCTTGGTCGCTTCCGCCTGCTTCGCGACCACGTGCTGGTTCAGGTACGACTGCGCGAGCGCGTTCGCGATCGCGGCGGTCTGGTCCGGGTCCTTGCCTTCGAGCGAGATCTGCACGACGCCCGTCTGCTTGCCTTGCTCGGTCACCTGGATGCCGGCCTGGAAGCCGCTGATCGCGTCGAGATCGTTGTAGCGGACCACCGTGAACTGCGTGCCGGGGCGCGCGACGAGCTTCTGCACGAGCAGCGTCACGCCGCCGCCCTGCGCCGATTCGCCGACGCGGCCCGCCAGCAGCCGCGTGCCGTTCTCGTCGACCAGCGAATAGGTGCCGTTCGGGCCGGCCGTCAGCGTCAGCTTCTTGCCTTCGAGCGCCGGCACGACGCTGATCGAATCGACGTCGGCGACTTCGCCGCCCCACGCATACGATTTCAGGCCGAGCCACGGCCGCGACGGCTCGCCGGGCGGCGCGAGGCGCGCGGCGAGGCTGCCGATCACCGGCAGCGTCTTCGGCGCGACCGAGAAGTTCAGCTTGAACTGCTCGACGACCGGCGTGACGACGCCGCGGCTCTTGATGATCTCGATTTCCGCATCGGTCGGCGCCTGCTGCGGGCCGCTGTTGATCGACGCACCCGTCTGCGTCTGCGTGAGCGCCTGCGACGTGTTGTCATTGCCCTCGACCCGCACGTGCACGTCCGCCTGGTAGACCGGCTTCGCGATGAAGCAGTAGAGGCCGGCGAGCGCGACGACCGTCACCGCGATGCCGAGCAGCAGCCAGATGTCGTCCATGATGACCTGGAGCAACTGGCCGAGAACGACGTCCTCTTCCTCGGTCTTCGCGGTCAGGTCCGCGTAGGAGTGTTTCGCTTGCGTGTTCACCATTCGTTCCCGCTTGAGTGGTGCCGGGGGGCGGACGCCGCCCCGGCGGGCTATCAGCGCGTGATTTGCCGCATGTAGAAGATCGTCTGGATCGTCGGCAGCACCTGCTGCAGCACGCGGTTGAACTGCACCGACCCGGCCGTGCTGACGTAGACGACGTCGAGCGGCTGAAGCGGGAAGCGGCTCGACAGCATCAGCGCATCGGGCTGCGTCATGTCGAGGCGATACACTTCGGGCTTCGTCGGGTTGTCGCGCATCCCGCGCATCACGTAGATCTTGCGCGGGTTCGCGTCGGTGTCGAGAATCCCGCCGCCCGCGGTCAGCGCATCGGCGATGGTCAGCTTGCCCTTGAGCATCGGCACCGTCACCGGCGTCTTGACCTCGCCCATGATGAACACGCGGCTGTCGCTGCGATCCGGCACGTTGACGATGTCGCCCGGCTGCAGCATCACGTTCTGCTTCACCTCGCCGCGATCGAGCACGCCGTTCGCG
>Ga0209370_1001320_pt1 | contig 22481 bp, 14 predicted proteins | sample AgamicAtPrz_FD_187164 | JGI IMG/M metagenome (GOLD analysis project Ga0209370, IMG submission 187164) | Agave microbial communities from Guanajuato, Mexico - At.P.rz (SPAdes) (version 2) | ecosystem: Host-associated > Plants > Phyllosphere > Phylloplane/Leaf | place: Guanajuato, Mexico... | reverse complement strand
ATATGAGCGCCGTGAAAAGGTTATTCAGTCATTGCAAGAACAGAATAAATTGAGTGATGACTTGTTGGCGCGGGTGAATGCAGCCGAAACAAAAAATGCTTTAGAAGAAATTTATGCACCGTATCGTCCTAAGCGTACTAGTAAGTCTTTTAAAGCAAAAGAAGCAGGTCTAGGACCGATTGCTGAAAAAATTATTGCAGAACAAGTTGACCCGACAGAAGCATTAGTTGGTTTTAGTCATGAAGACTATCCAGATGTTGAAAGTCAGTTAGATGCGATTCAGCATATTCTAATTGATGACTGGGCACAAAATATTGCGCTGACTACAGAATTAAAAGCAACTTTTGCAAAAACTGCAGTTTTAAAAAGTACAGTTGCTTCTGAAGAAAAGAAAGAAGTCGGTAAAAAATTCCGTGATTACTTTGAATTTTCTGAAGGTTTAAACAAACTACCTTCACATCGTTTATTGGCGATGTTGCGTGGTCGTCAAGAAAATGTATTAGGTTTAAAAGTAGATGGTGAAGATGATGCACCATTGGCACGTATCGAAACTGAATACAACCTTGAGCAAATTCAGCCGCAAGCACGTCAGGACTTCTTAAAGCAAACTGCTAAATTGTTCTGGTTGGGTAAAGTTCGCCCTCAAATCGAGCATTCATTGCTGACAGAGAAGCGCCTTACTGCTGAAGCAGAAGCAATGCAGGTATTTGCTGAAAATCTTCGTCATTTATTATTATCGGCACCAGCGGGTAGCCGTACTACTTTAGGTGTTGACCCTGGCATTCGTACCGGTGTGAAACTAGCTGTAGTAAGCGATGCTGGAGATGTACTTGCTCACAGCACGATTTATCCATTTGCGCCTAAAGAAGACAAAGAAGGTTCTATTGCTGAGCTTGCACGTTTATGCCGTGAATATAATGTAGAGCTTATTGCCATTGGTAACGGTACAGCTAGCCGTGAAACTGAAGCTGTCGTGGCTGAAATGATGGCTGCAAATACAGATCTTAAATTAACACGTGTGACTGTAAGTGAAGCGGGTGCATCTGTTTACTCTGCAAGTGAGCTTGCTGCGGCAGAACTTCCAGAGCTTGATGTTTCAATTCGTGGTGCAGTATCAATTGCTCGCCGTTTACAAGATCCTCTTGCTGAACTTGTTAAGATTGATCCGAAATCAATTGGTGTAGGTCAATATCAACACGATGTGAATCAAACCGGTTTGGCTAAAACACTTGATGCGGTAGTCGAAGACTGTGTGAACGCGGTTGGTGTTGATGTAAATACCGCTTCTCCAGCAATCTTGGCTTACATTGCAGGTTTGAATAAAGCCATTGCACAGCAAATTGTTGAATACCGCAAAGAGCATGGTCGTTTTGATAACCGTCAAGCTTTGAAAAGCGTACCACGTTTAGGCGAGCGTACTTTTGAACAAGCAGCTGGTTTCTTGCGTATCCAAAATGGTTCTGAACCTTTAGATGCTTCTGCTGTTCACCCTGAAAGTTATGGTCTTGTTGAGAAAATTGTTGCAGCAAAAGCGACAACTGTGAAAGACATCATTGGTAATACCGAAATCATCCGCCAAGTAAAAGCTGATGAATTTGTTGATGACAAATTTGGTTTGCCAACCGTTCAAGACGTATTAGCTGAACTTGAAAAACCGGGTCGTGACCCACGTCCAGAGTTCCGTACTGCTAAATTCCGTGAAGATATCACTGAAGTGGGCCAATTAACTGAAGGTATGCAGCTTGAAGGTGTGATTACCAACGTCACAAACTTTGGTGCCTTTGTTGATATTGGTGTTCATCAGGATGGTTTAGTTCATATTTCTGAATTAGCGAATGAGTTCGTTTCTGATCCGCATAAAGTTGTAAAACCAGGCCAGATCGTACAAGTGCGTGTTATGCAGGTTGATGCTGAACGTAATCGTGTGAACTTAAGTATGCGTGCCGAAGGTTCTGCACCTGTAAAAGCACAGCGTCCACCACGCCGTGAGCAAAATAACGAACAACGTTTTGAACGTAAGCCTCAAGGTAAACGTCCTCAACCACGTAAAGATCAAGCTGAACGTCCTCAGCGTAACAAGCAAGAAAAACCACAAGAACAAAAGATTGGTGGTTTAGGTGCATTGTTATTACAAGCAGGAATTAAAGGTTCTAAATAAGAGCCTTTAAAATGATAAGAAGCCTCCATTCGGGGGCTTTTTTATTAGCGAAGTAAGATTTTTTAACAGGCTTTACAGAGCAGTTAAGAAAAAATCGCAGTCGTAAAGATGAGGTGAATCTTAAGATCAACAAATCGTTGTTAAATACACAATTAAATACACAACGTTATAGCATAACTAAACTTTAATGAGATTCAGTTGTCCGACATCATCAACCTAGCCTTGAAGCATTTATTCTCTTTCAGGCTGTAATAGTACAACTTTGCTTATTTCTTTTTATTATAAATGGTTGTTTTATGTCGGTTTTAAACCTGAAAAATAGATTTCATTTAAAAGACCTCTTATCCGGAGTTGTCGTATTCCTCGTCGCATTACCGCTGTGCTTAGGTATCGCTTTAGCCTCAGGTGCTCCCATCATCTCTGGTATTATTGCAGGTATTGTCGGCGGCATTATTGTGGGTTTACTCAGTGGTTCCCACATTAGCGTTGCAGGCCCAGCGGCAGGGCTGACTGCGGTCATTCTTGTACAGTTAGAACAACTAGGCGGCAATTATGCCGCCTTTTTATTATGTATTATTTTTGCAGGTGTCCTACAAATTCTATTTGGATTATTCAAGTTAGGTTTTTTTGCTAACTTTATTCCAAATAATGTCATTTTAGGATTACTGGCTGCTATTGGTGTCATTCTAATTGCGACACAATTGCCTTACCTGTTCGGACTTTCTGATTTTTCATGGAAACAGGTTTGGACTTCAACACCAGACGCATTCCTTCAACGTTTTGATGGCGGAGCGGCACTGATTGGTTTGCTCAGTTTATTCCTAATTTTAGCGTGGGATAGTAGTCCGCTTAAAAAACTAGCTTTACCTTCGGCTTTAATTGCAGTTGTGCTTGCAGCAGTTTTAAATTTTGTTTTAGTGAGTATCGGCTCTGCATGGGCAGTGCAAATGGATAATCTCATTCAGTTACCGAATATCTTACAAGCACCCGAAGAAGTATTAATTTTTCCTGATTTTAGCTATTTAGCTGAGCCTATGATTTACACAGGTGCCATTACGCTCGCTGTTGTAGCATCTTTAGAAACATTATTGAATCTAGAAGCGGCAGACAAGATTGATCCTCAAAAACGTTCTTCTCCTCCTAACCGTGAACTCTGGGCACAAGGTACAGGTAACATCATTTCGGGCTTAATTGGTGGAATGCCTGTCACCTCAGTGATTGTGCGTAGTTCGGTGAATGCAAATACAGGTGCGCGTAGTAAATGCTCTACCATTATTCATGGGGTATTGTTGCTGCTAGCAGTTTTGTTCTTCGTGCCATTAATGAACATGATTCCTCTATCTGCATTGGCTGCGATCCTCATCCTGACAGGCTTTAAGCTTACCCATCCAAAATTATTTAAACAGCTTTATCAAAAAGGTTGGAAACAGTTCCTGCCTTTTATTATTACTTTAGTTGCAATTCTGCTAACCGATCTTTTAATGGGAATTTTAATTGGCCTATTCACCAGTAGTGCTTTTATTCTCTATGGTAATTTTAATAAAGGTATTCGTGTTTATAGAGAGAAGCGCTTACATGGCGTAGTGACTCGTATAGAACTTCCATCACAAGTAACCTTTCTTAATCGTTCTGCGCTTATTTCAGCATTGGAACATGTACATAAACACCAACAACTCATTATTGATGCGACTCAATGTGATTCGATTGATCCTGATATCTATCAAGTTATTCAAGATTATCAAAGTGAAACTGCTATTAAACGCCAAGTAAATCTTAAACTGGTCGGGTTCAAACAGCACTATCAAGACGTTGATGATGCCGTACTTGATATTGATATTAGTACACAAGATTTGCAACAAAAGCTGAGTCCTCAACAGGTGGTCAATTTACTGAAGGAAGGGAATGAACGTTTTGTAAAAAATGAACGACTTCAACGAGATATTTACCGACAAATTCGTGTGACTGCTGATGAAGGCCAACATCCGATTGCAGCAGTCCTTGGTTGTATGGACTCACGTGCCCCTACCGAAATGATCTTTGATGTGGGTATTGGTGATCTGTTTAGTTTACGAATTGCAGGTAATATTGCTGGACAAAAAGTATTGGGTTCACTTGAGTTTGCTTGTCAGGCTAAAGGTTCTAAAGTCATCGTTGTTTTAGGACATACCGATTGCGGTGCGGTGACGAGTGCATGTCAATTACGCTTAGAGCAAAAGCAAGTGTCTGATGTGAAGGAAATGCCACACATTCAATATGTGCTTGGGCCATTAATGCATTCGGTTGATAGCGTATATGACATTATGCAGCCACGTGAATTAGGTAATGCTTTTATCAGTCAAGTCACAGCAATGAATGTTCACTACAACATCCAGTATATTATTAATAACAGCAGTGTGCTTAAAGATATGGTGGATCGAGGTGAGATTGTAGTTGTGGGTGCAATTTACGATGTAAAAACAGGGCACGTTCAGTTTCTTGACTAATATGAACTTTCATTAAAAAAGCGCCTTAAATTAAGGCGCTTTTTTTATTATGTGATTAACTCAAAATTACCAGTGTTCACCTGGGAAAATGCGTGCATATGCTTTTTGTGCCCAGTTTAATTTCTCAGTTTTTTGACCTTTTGCTGCATCTGAACTTGGGAATAAACGGAAACCAATCGACATAAACATATTATTGATGCCTGGCGCTACAGAATAAGTCATTGAAGCTAAGCGACCTAAGTTAGTTGCCATACGTTTTGGACGTTTCACAATTGCATAAGCAATTAGGTCAGCAGCCTGCTCAGGTGAAAGTGTTGGTACATATTTATAAATTTTAGTTGGTGCAATCATTGGGGTACGAACCAATGGCATATAAATTGAAGTAATTGCAATTTTGTGTGCATGAACTTCGGCCGATAGACAGCGGCTAAATGCATCAAGAGCAGCTTTAGATGCGACATATGCAGAGAAGCGAGTTGCGTTTGCTAAAACACCAATCGAGCTAATATTAATAATTTGTCCGTCTTTACGCTGAATCATATGCGGCAAAATATTGAGAACTAGACGAACTGCACCAAAATAATTTAATTGCATTGTGCGTTCAAAATCATGAAAACGATCATAAGATTCATGTACGGCACGGCGAATAGAGCGACCTGCGTTATTAATTAAAATATCAATGTGATCAACAGTCGCTAAAATTTCTTTAGATACTTGGTCAATCATTTCCATATCGTTGAGATCACATGGAAAAATTGATGCCTTACCGCCACGGCTTTCAATATCTGCTTTCACTTCTTCCAAAGTTTCTTGAGTACGGGCAACCAATAAAACATGGGCACCAGCATCAGCAAGTTTATTTGAAATCGTTAATCCGATTCCACTCGAGGCGCCTGTCACTAAAATGACTTTATCTTGTACCTTTTCCTGGAACAGAGCTTCTAATTTTTTATTCACAGCATTTTACCTAAGTAGGGGCAGGGACTATTTATTCCGGTATGTAATTTTTATTTTTTACAACCGTAGGTTCATCCAGATGAACTCATAAATATTGTGCTTATCTTAATAGATGTTTAAAAATTGTCTAGTCTGTAAATATATGAAATTTAACAATTTATTTAGAGTAAAAACTCTAAAATACGATCTTAATCCATTAATTATTTTAGTCTTATAATAAATGAAAAAACAAAAAAGCCTCTATTTCCAGAGGCTTGTTGAATAGTTTAAAAGTTATACAGTTGAAAGTGCTTGTTCTAAATCGGCAATTAAGTCATCAATATGTTCAATTCCAATTGAAAGACGTACCATATCTTCACTTACACCAGCAGATTTAAGTTCTTGTTCATTGAGCTGGCGGTGAGTTGTGGTTGCAGGATGACACGCCAAACTTTTTGCATCACCAATATTGACCAGACGAGTAAATAGCTGAAGGGCATCGATGAATCGAGTACCCCCTTCACGCCCATCTTGCACGCCGAAAGATAAAATTGCAGAAGGTTTGCCTTGTACATATTTTTGAGCAAGTTGATGCTGTGGATGATCTTTTAAACCTGCATAGTTGACCCATTTTACTTTTGGATGAGTCTGTAAATATTCCGCAATTTTTTGGGCATTTTCAGTATGGCGTTCCATTCGCAGATTTAGAGTTTCTAGACCTTGTAAAATCAAGAAAACACTCAGCGGGCTAATAGCCGCGCCTGTATTCCGTAAAGGTACAACGCGAGCTCGGGCTATATAAGCAGCTTCACCTAATGCTTCGACATAATTAACCCCGTGATAACTTGGGTCAGGCGTATTCAAAACTTTAAAGCGTTCTGGATATTTACCCCAAGGGAATTTACCACTATCGACAATCGCGCCACCAATGCTATTACCGTGTCCACCAATATATTTGGTAAGAGAGTGAATAACGATATCGGCGCCATATTTAAATGGTTTTAATAAAGCAGGGGTGGCAACAGTATTGTCGACGATAACAGGTACACCATATTCATGTGCAATTTTTGAAATTGCTTCTAAATCGATAATATTTCCAAGCGGATTACCAATCGATTCAACAAAAACAAGTTTAGTTTTATCATCAATTAAATTACGTAAGCTTTCTGGTTGTTGGTAATCAAAAAAGCGAACTTCAATACCTTGTTTTGGTAATGTGTGGGCAAATAGATTGTACGTTCCGCCATATAAAGTTGAAACTGAGGCAATGTTGTCTCCTGCTTCCGTAATAGTTTGGATGGCATAGGTAATTGCTGCCATTCCAGAAGCCAAGGCTAACGCACCAATTCCACCTTCAAGTGCAGCCAGACGTTGTTCAAGTACAGCAGTGGTCGGGTTCATAATCCGGGTATAAATATTGCCCTGAACTTTTAAATCGAAAAGGTCGGCACCGTGCTGTGTATTATCAAATGCATAAGAAGTAGTCTGATAAATAGGGACCGCAACTGCTTTTGTTGTCGCTTCGGGTGAGTAGCCTGCGTGAATGGCTAAGGTTTCATCTTTATAAGTCATGATTACTTCATCTTCGTGAGTTAAATATTGAGCGAGTCTAGCTTAAAAGTTAAATAGAAAATTGCAGAAATTCTGGTTTGTTTTCTAATTTTAGGAATAAAGATAGAAAAATATACGCTGAAACGCTGTATAAATCTTATACATAAACATTTTGCAACTTATTGAAAAAGAAAATTGTTTGATAAATCCGTACGATGGAAATCATAACTTCAAGTTGTTGGGGTTTTCAGCGTATAATACGCGCGATTATTTATCGCTTATGCGATGTATTGGTTTTTCAATTGAGGAGTCCTGCGTGGCCCAATATATTTATACGATGAACCGAGTGTCTAAGATGGTTCCGCCAAAGCGCGAAATCTTAAAAGACATCTCTTTATCATTTTTCCCGGGTGCCAAAATTGGTGTACTCGGTTTGAACGGTGCAGGTAAATCTACCTTGCTTCGTATTATGGCTGGCGTAGATAAAGATTTCTCTGGTGAAGCTCGTGCACAACCTGGAATTAAAATCGGCTATTTAGAGCAAGAGCCGCCACTTGATCCAACTAAAGACGTTCGTGGTAACGTTGAAGATGGCGTACGTGAAGCTTTAGATGCTTTAGAACGTCTTGATCAGGTATTTGCAGAATATGCAGACCCGGATGCTGATTTTGATGCACTTGCGAAAGAGCAGGAAAAATTAGAATCAATTATCCATGCTTGGGATGCGCACAACCTAAACAACCAGCTTGAAATCGCGGCAGATGCCTTGAACCTTCCAGCTTGGGATGCAGACGTAACTAAGCTTTCAGGTGGTGAACGCCGTCGTGTAGCACTTTGCCGTTTATTGCTTTCAAAGCCAGACATGTTGCTTCTTGACGAACCGACGAACCATTTGGATGCAGAGTCTGTATCTTGGTTAGAACGCTTCTTGAAAGATTTCCCTGGCACAATCGTTGCGATTACGCATGACCGTTATTTCTTAGATAACGTGGCCGAGTGGATCTTGGAGCTTGACCGTGGACACGGTATTCCTTACCAAGGTAACTACTCTTCTTGGTTAGAACAGAAAAATGCTCGTTTAGAACAAGAGCAGAAACAAGAAGAATCTTTTGCTAAAGCATTGAAAAAAGAACTTGAATGGGTTCGTTCAAATGCGAAAGGTCAGCAAAAGAAAAACAAAGCGCGTATGGAGCGTTTTGAAGAGCTTAACTCTAAAGAATTCCAGCAACGTAATGAAACGTCTGAAATCTACATTCCACCTGGCCCTCGTTTGGGTAATAAAGTTGTGGAAGTGGAAGGTATCAGCAAATCATTTGACGGCCGCGTATTGTACGAAAACTTATCGTTTACTGTACCTCCAACAGCAATTGTAGGTATCGTTGGTCCAAACGGTGCGGGTAAAACGACTTTATTCCGTATGATGACTGGTGAACAGCAACCTGATACAGGTACTGTGACTTTAGGTGAGTCAGTTAAAGTGGCTTACGTAGGTCAGATTCGTGACACCCTAGACAATAACAAAACTGTTTGGGAAGAAGTGTCTGGTGGTTTAGATATCTTGAAAGTGGGCGATTATGAAATTGCTTCACGTGCTTATATCGGCCGCTTTAACTTCAAAGGTCAAGATCAGCAAAAACGCGTAGGCGAATTGTCTGGTGGTGAGCGTAACCGTTTACAACTTGCGAAAATTTTACAGCAAGGTGCAAACGTTATCTTACTGGATGAGCCATCAAACGACTTGGATATTGAAACTTTACGTGCGCTTGAGGATGCAATTCTTGTGTTCCCAGGTACAGTAATGGTGGTCTCGCATGACCGTTGGTTCCTTGACCGTATCGCGACACACATCTTGTCGTTTGAAAATGAACAGCCAGAATTCTACACAGGTAACTATGCAGAATACGAAGCATATCGTCAGTCACGTTTAGGTGAAGACGCTGTTCAAAAACGTACTAAATACAAAAAAATTAGCGGATAATTTTTACTAATTTAAAAAAAACCAGCCTACGGGCTGGTTTTTTATTTATGAAAAAGCCAATTTACTAAAGGCTTCCTGTAAGCAGCGATCTGCATCAGGATGTCCCTGACTTGCGGCTTTTTGTAACCACTTTTCAGCCTCACTATAATTTTTATCTAGACCAAATTGTCCATTTAGATAACCAATACCCAGTTTAAATGAAGCATCGGGGCTACCACGTAAAGCTGCGCGTAAATAACACCACATGGCATTTCGGTCATTAGGAGTTATATCTAACCAATTTTGCATACGTTCGTGATCTTGCTCGGCTAACTCTTCAAAGCGTAAACCTTGTTCAATCTCATCAACTGCTTGCGAATGCATATCAGCGGTTAAGTTTTCAAAAGCAAACAAGTGATTAAGCCCATGCTTGATTGATTTCATATTCATGATAGTTCTCCCTTGTTCCTCAATTTGATTGAATTGACTCACACTTTTAAGCTAGTCCCTTATATTGAAATATTATGTTTTTTTTTGTAAATATAATATAGCGCATTTGGATGAAAACAGATGAGGTTTTAGCTTACATAAAAGTTACATCTGTTTTTACGTATAGTGGAATTACTATGAGAATAGAGTATTCCCAGTTAAATCAAAAATTCTTTAAAACTAGAAAATAGTTTTTTATTTAATATAAGAAAATTTATAAATATCAAACAAAAGAAATTTTCTTAAACAAAAACCAACCTATGGGCTGGTTTTTTATTTTAAGAGTGAATGAATTTATTTATTAAAGTCACCATGCAAATCTGACCAGATTAATGATGGGCCTACTGTAATTACGTCAAAGGTCATTGCTAGAGGATACAAAGCCATGCGTGTTACACGTTTAAACGGATGTTTCTTGGTTATTTCATCTTTTTGTTGTAGAGCGACTGGGTAGGGAGTTGGGAGCTGTTGTTGAATCTTTTGATTATCTGCTTTTTGATAAATCTTTCCTTTAAAGCGGATTATGGTGAAAGGATAGAAAACTTGTTTTTGATTTTCCATCGCCATAAATTGATTTTTAAAACCTAATGTATTTAAAAGTTCTTTTTGTTTTTCATCTATTTGATAAGTGGGAATATTATAACGAATCGTTATCTCGCCATGAAAATGAGTAGCATCATCCATTTCAAGTACAAGCGGTGATGGTGTCTTTAAGGTTCTCTGTTCTGCTGGAATACTTTTAATAATATTTAAAAGGTTTGAGCTACCGTCAGTCATTAAATAGTTATAGTCTTTCCCCACAAATACAAAACCTTCTTCTTGGTCATTTTTAACTGTTTGACCTAAGGCAATAATTTGATCATTTTTTAAAACGGTGGTTTTAATTTCAGTTGTTTCATTTGGTAAAGCGGCGGACAATAGATTCGTTGCACAGCCTGTTAGGCCAAGGCAAATGGTTAATATAGATGCAGGAAAAAGCTTGTACATAAAGGTTACTCAAAAGAAATTATTTTTGTCTCGTATAACGTGAGATAAGTTCTAAATTAAAAAACGGAGATTTATGAATCGAGGTTTTGTAATTTTATTACATGCCTAGAGCCTGTTATAGTGCCTTTGTTCAACTTTTTAGTTTAATGGTGTGCTTTTGCCACGTTCCGCAATTTTTATGTCCGTCTTGTTTAGTTTGCTTATATTCCAAAGTTTATGGAATGTGGCAGCTGCATTTTGCATGCATGAAAATCAGGAAAAAGCATTACATCATTTTGGGCATCATACGGCTTTGAATGTATATCAGGCTTCACCTCATGCTCATAGTGAACAAAGCGATAAGGTAAAAACTTCTCATAAAGCACCTTTAAACTTGCAAGATCATCATGACCATTTACCCACATGTTTTCATGTGGTGATGACTGAAGTTGAAAAACAAGCTCAGGCGCCTGTAGTGCATGTACATGAGTTTTCGCAAATTTATCACTGGTCAAATTCTTATCAGTCTCCGCATCTCGGTGCTCTGAAACCGCCTCCTGTTTTAACCCCGCTATAGGTGGGGTAGCCAAAAAAAGCCCACCGCATCTTATATTCATTGCGGGGCTAAAACATGTCTTTTATTTTTCAAAATCAGGTGAGCCTTGGTTGCTCATCACTTAATAACGTTAAGTTAACGTTAAAAAAAGCTGTAACGTTCTCAAGCCTGTCTATTGCCATGCTATTGGTTGGACAAGTAACGATGGCTCAGTCTGATATTCAACAAGAACGTTATATTCAAAAAGCAGCCTTTACTTTTGACCAAGCCTTAGAGCACGTACAAAAATATCAAAGTCAACAAGGCACTTGGCAAGCACAGCAGCAAATGGCTGAGGCTAATTTAAAGCAAAGTCGTTTATGGGCCAACCCAAGTCTTTCCATTGAGCAAACAGGGTTCCAAAGTGATCAAGAAAAAGAACTTGCGATAGGTATTTCTCAGCCTTTAGATATTTTTGGGCAGCGTAAGGCCGCACAGCATTTAGCTAAAGTAGAAATGTCAAAGGTTGACTTGGCTGAACAACGTTATAAGGCTGAGCTTGAGTTAATAGTTAAATATTTCTGGTCACAAGTGGCTTTGCTTGAGCTTGAAAAGTCTCTTATTGCAGAGCAGCTAGAAGTCAGCCAAGAAAATTTGTTGGCATCGGAAAAGCGTTATCAAGCAGGAAGTATTGCGCAAGTTGATGTAGACCGAGTACGGATGTCTCACTTGGAAAATCAGCGTTTATATCAACAAGTTGATTTAAAAGTTCAAGTTGCGAAACAACAATTGGTGAACTTATGGGGAGGTGGTTCAAATCAGTTTCAGCTATTCCAAAGTCCAAATCAGTTATGGGCATTGGCAGCAAATCTAGAACCAGGCCAAGATGCGCAAAATAATTTATTAGAGCGTTCTTTCCAGCTAGATGCTCTTGCGCAGCAAGCCAATATTCAACAGCTTAAAGCAAAAGCAAGACCGCAGCCTACTGTAACTTTGGGTGTTAATAACACTCGTTCTCCAGAACAGAGTACAGATAATCAAATTCGTTTAGGTGTGGAAATTCCTTTAAATCTTTTCAATCGCCAGCAATATGGAATCAAGATTGCTCAGGCCAAACAAGAGCTATCTCAACGTCAGCAAAGCTTTTATCGACAGCAAAATCAGGTTGATATTGAAACCCTAATGTCAGAGTTAAAAGGTTTACGCATCCAGTTTAAACAACTGAATGATCAGCAAGTTCCTCTTGCTATTCAAGTTCAGCAAAAAACATTGCAAGGTTTCCGTTTGGGTAAGTTCGCCGTTACCGATGTTCAGCAAGCGACCATGCAATTGCAAGACGTGCGCTTACGTAAAGTCGAGCTATTAAAACAAGCTTGGCAAAATTCAATTGAAATTCAAAGTTTGCGTCTTGGGTTAGAACCAGAACAGATCATGGCGAAAGATGCCTTAATGCAGCTCAATCAACGTGCTTGGCAACAAAGTCAAACATTCCCAACTCAGGCAGGAGAATAATAATGTCGACAAATTTAAAGAAAAATTCTCAATGGCTTTGGGTCGGGGTGATCGCTGCAGTCACTGCACTATTAATTGGTTTGCTGGTTTTAAATTCAAAAAATAAATCTAATTCTTCCGAAGCGTCGGAAGGTCACGGGCATGCTGAAGAAGAGGGTGAAGAACACCATGAAGAAGGTGAAAAACCACTGCTACTCACTGCTCAGCAAATGCAGGAACAAAATTTAAAAATTGAACAAGCTGAACTAGGTGAGGTTCCCCAACTTCAAACTTATCCAGCAAAACTGGTTGTGAATACAGACCGACAAGCCCATGTCTCACCAAGTTTTAGTGGTCGTGTCGAAGCGGTATATGTTGAATTGGGGCAACAGGTTAAAAAAGGGCAGGCTCTCGCAAGCTTATTGGTTCCAGATCTGGTCGATCAACAAGCAAATTTGCAAATTGCACAGTCTAATCTTGATTTAGCGCGTCAGGACTATGAACGTGAACGTAGCTTATGGTCTCAAGGGATTTCTGCTAAACAAGATTATCAACGAGCTTATAACGCTTACCAGCAGGCCCAAATTCAAGTGAAAGCAGCTCGTTCTCGCTTAAGTGCTTTCGGGGCGGGTTCAGGCTCAGGAGGACGCTATACCTTAACGGCGCCAATTGCTGGGATGGTCAGTAACAAAGATATTGTGGTGGGTGAAAACGTACAGTTAGCAGACCAGCTTTTTATTATTAATCAGCTTGATCAGTTGTGGCTGGAATTTATTTTACCAAGCACCGCAAATCTGAATTTACAGCCAAATCAGCAGATTGAATTTAAATCTTTACAAACTGGGAATGCATTTAACGCTCAAGTTCAAAGTTTAACAACTGAAGCCGATGCTCAAACGGGGCGTTTACAAGTGCGTGCCAAGGTCTTGGCAAATAGTAGTGAATTGCGTCCAAACCTAATGGTTAATGTTGAGCTGAATTCTTCAGGTACAACGCAAAAAGTGACCCGCGTAAAAGCTCAGGCGATTCAGCAAGTCGAAGGTAAAGACGTTATCTTTACCCCAAAAATGGTGAAAACAGGCTTTGAATTTGAACCTGTCACTGTACAGTTGGGGCAACTTTCTAAAGATGGTCAGTGGGTCGAAATTGTAAAAGGTATTAATCCAAGCCAGCGCTACGTGGCAGAAGGTAGCTTCTTGCTGAAATCCGAACTGGAAAAGGGAGAGGCGGAGCATGGACATTAATAAACCTGAGCTACCCAAACCAGAAGGGCTATTTGATAGAGTTATTCAGTTTGCTATTCAAAATGCTATTTGGGTAATGCTCTTTGTACTGACTTGGATTGGAGTTGGGATCTGGAGCTATCAAAAGCTTCCTATTGATGCGGTTCCAGATATTACTAATACGCAAGTTCAAATTAATACTCAAGCCAATGGTTATACCGCTTTAGAGGTTGAACAGCGGATTACCTATCCTATTGAAAATGCGATGGCTGGAATTCCTAATCTGGAACAAACCCGCTCTATTTCACGTTATGGGCTTTCCCAAGTCACCATCATTTTTAAAGATGGAACCGATATTTATTGGGCAAGACAGCTGATTAACCAACGTTTACAAGAGGCAGACGGGCAACTGCCTGAATCAGTTGATCCAGTCATGTCTCCTGTTTCAACGGGGCTGGGTGAAATTTACCAATGGGTCGTGAAAGCAAAATCTGGTGCTAAGAAAGCAGATGGTACGGCCTATACCGCCATGGATTTACGTGAAATTCAGGACTGGATTGTGCGTCCTCAATTGCAGCGTGTGAAAGGCGTGGCCGAAATTAATAGTATTGGTGGCTACAATAAAACCTATATTGTGTCACCTGATTTAAAACGTTTGCAGCAGCTTCAGATTTCAATCAATGAATTTCAAACTGCGCTGCAAGAAAATAATGAAAATCGCGGTGCCGGCTTTATTGAAGAAAATGGAGAGCAACTTACTGTTCGTGTGCCAGGCATGTTAAGTAGTGTTGAAGATATTCAAAACATTACTGTGAGCACCAAAAATGGGTTACCCATTCGCGTGGCCGATGTGGCAAATGTTTCTATTGGGCATGATTTAAGAACAGGAGCTGCAACTTACAACGGTGAGGAAACGGTTCTTGGCATTGCCATGATGATGATGGGTGAAAATAGCCGTACCGTTGCTCAGGCGGTTGATACCAAAATTAAGGAAATTCAGCCTACATTACCTAAAGGTGTGGAAATCGAAACGGTTTATGACCGAACGAGCTTAGTAAACAAAGCAATTGCAACGGTGCAGAAGAACCTTGTAGAAGGCGCAATTCTGGTTATTGTGATTTTGTTTATTTTCCTAGGAAATTTTAGAGCTGCTTTAATCACAGCCTGTGTTATTCCACTTTCGATGTTATTTACCCTAACAGGTATGGCTGAACAAAACATTAGTGCCAACCTAATGAGCCTAGGCGCGCTTGATTTCGGGATTATTGTAGATGGTGCAGTTGTTATTGTAGAGAACTGTATTCGACGTCTAGCAGAAGCACAGCATGCCCTACACCGACCTCTTACACGAGCTGAGCGATTCAAAGAAGTTTTCCTTGCAGCAAAACAGGCCCGTCGCCCACTGATTTTTGGGCAAATGATTATTTTAGTGGTCTATTTACCTATTTTTGCTTTATCTGGTGTTGAAGCCAAAATGTTCCATCCAATGGCGATGACTGTGGTGATGGCATTATTGGGTGCCATGATTCTTTCTGTGACATTTGTACCAGCGGCAGTTGCTCTTTTTGTTACGGGTGAAGTGAAAGAAAAAGAAACACGTTGGATGCAGATTTTAAAGCAGAAATATCAAGATATCCTTGATCAGGCTTATCAGCTTAAGTTAGTAGTTGTTAGTTTTGCATTAAGTATCTTAGTGCTTACAGGTGTGTTAGCGACCCAAATGGGCAGTGAATTTGCACCGCAACTCAGTGAAGGTGATTTTGCCTTGCAGCAAATGCGTTCACCGAGTACTGGGCTCGAGCAATCACTGCGAATGCAGGAAAATACTGAAAAGCTCATTCTGAAAAACTTTCCAGAGGTGAAAGCTGTTTTTGCTCGAACAGGCACGGCTGAGGTAGCAACTGATGTGATGCCGCCTAATATCTCTGATGCAGTTATTTTAATTAAACCGCACGATCAATGGCCAAACTCTAAAGAGACGCTAGCTGAGCTGCGTTCACGTATGGAAGCTTTTTTAGCGACATTACCGGGTAATAACAGTGAGTTCTCTCAACCGATCGAGCTACGCTTTAATGAGCTAATTTCAGGGATCCGGAGTGATATTGGGGTCAAGATTTTTGGCGACGATATGCAAGTACTCAATGAGCAGGCTCAAGCACTTGCTCAGAAAGTACAAAAAATTTCAGGTGCTACTGCGGTTAAGGTAGAACAAACGAGTGGTTTACCGGTGCTGAGTGTTGAAATTAACCGACCTCTGGCTGCGCAATACGGATTATCTGCAAAAGCTATTCAAGATATTTTGGCGGCAAGTGTTGGTGGACAAAATGTTGGGCAGATTTTACAAGGCGATAGACGATTTGATTTTGAAATTCGCCTAGAAGACCAGCAACGTACCATCCAAAACTTAGCTCAACTTCCGATTCAATTGCCAAATGGTGGTCTCATCCAGCTTCAAGATGTCGCAAAAGTTGAACGTACCTCAGGTTTAAATCAGGTGGGACGTGAAAATGGGAAGCGCCGTGTCATTATTACTGCGAACGTAGAAGGCCGTGACTTAGGGTCATTTGTTCAAGAGTTAAGAACAACACTCGCAAAAGAACAACTGCCAGCGGGTTATTGGTTGGAATATGGCGGTCAGTTTGAAAATTTAGCTTCAGCTGCTGCACGAATGAAAATAGTTGTTCCATTGGCGCTTGCTATGATTTTTATTCTGCTCATGGCTGTATTTCATAATGTGAAAGAAAGCTTACTGGTATTTAGCGGTGTGCCGTTTGCTTTGTCGGGTGGCCTGATTGCGCTTTGGTTAAGAGATATCCCGCTATCCATGTCGGCTGGTGTTGGGTTTATTGCCTTATCTGGTGTCGCTGTTTTGAATGGTTTGGTGATGCTGAGCTTTATTAAAGAGCTTAGAGAAAAATTTGATATTCAAACAGCCACATGGAATGGGGCGATCTTACGCTTAAGACCTGTACTCATGACCGCTTGTGTGGCTTCACTTGGTTTTATTCCGATGGCTTTGGCTACGGGAACTGGTGCAGAAGTTCAGCGGCCTTTGGCAACAGTGGTTATTGGTGGCATTATTTCATCTACGATATTAACTTTGGTTTTATTACCAGTCATTTATCGATGGATGAATGAGGCCAAGACGAAAAGTGTTGAGCATTCATAATGTCATCGATTTGAGATATCTTTTTTGATTACAAAATTTAAGTCGAAAAAGTGTTTGTAAGAGTTAAAGGTAAAGGTGTCTTCATCGTTACTTTTAACTCACCATAAAGATAAATAAAAAGGAGTCCGCAAAATGGGTGGACATCATGGTCATGATCATAGTCATGCTGTAGTGACTGAAGGTAATGCTAAAAAATTAACGATTGCCTTAGCACTTACCACGACATTTTTAATTGTTGAGGTGATTGCAGGTTTAATCACACAAAGTTTGGCATTGCTCTCTGACGCTGCGCATATGTTTACAGATGCCGCGGCTTTAGCAATTGCTTTGGTTGCCATTCAAATTTCTAAACGCCCTGCCGATAACAAACGTACTTTCGGTTATCAGCGCTTTGAAATTCTGGCCGCTTTATTTAATGCACTCATGCTTTTTGTAGTGGCAATTTATATTTTATATGAAGCTTATATCCGCTTCTCTAAGCCACCTGAAATTCAAAGCTTGGGAATGTTGATTGTCGCGTCCATTGGTTTGGTGATTAATCTCATCTCAATGAAAATTCTCATGTCGAGTGCCAATAACAGTTTAAATGTGAAGGGGGCTTATCTAGAAGTATTGAGTGATGCGCTAGGCTCGGTAGGGGTGATTATTGGGGCGCTTATCATTTACTTCACCAACTGGTATTGGATTGATACGCTTATTGCAGTCTTGATTGGTTTTTGGGTATTACCACGGACATGGGTTTTACTGAAACAGAGCATTAATATTTTGCTCGAAGGGGTGCCGGAAGAAGTCGATATTGAGAAGCTGCGTGCCGATCTACTTTCTTTAAATGGTGTGGAGAGTATTCACCAACTTAAAGTATGGGCAATTACTTCGAAAAATATTCATTTAACGGTGCATCTATTTGCGCCGCAAGCTGACCGTACCAAGTTATATCAAGATGCTGTTGAAATGCTTTCTCATGAACATGGTATTGGTGAAGTGACATTGCAAATTGAAGACGATGCCGAGATCAATTGCCAGCATATTAATCAACATGCTCCACATGAACATACTGACGAAAAGCACTCACATCAGCATTAAACTGATGTGAGTTATTCATTAGATTTCCCACTCGTTATTGCAGTCACGGCATTTCCAGTGCTTTTGTGACTGCATAAATGCTTGCATAGATAATTTGAAATCAGGCAAATCACGCCAGAACATAAAACCTGCCCCTACAGCTACAACAAAAGCAACTACTGTTGCGATTTGAAGAGAACTACCTGCACCATTGCCAAAAATCCACATAAAAATGCTAATCACTACTAAGAGCAAAAGCACAAAAATTGCAGGAATCAAGATAACCAGACTTTTAGGAACGACAGGTTTCGCGCTGTTAACGCCTTGGCTCACAGGCATAATTTTAACACTTTGACATTTAGGGCAACGATATTGCATGAGAACTCCACATTTAGTTTGAATCTATTCTAACGGAAATGTGCAGAAAGAAAAAAATTTGTAAGATATCGATGAGATGCTTTGAGTTAGCATAAAAATTACTTATGAATAAACAAAGAAATATAAAAACTGATGATTTATCCGTACACATAAAAATTAAAATAATATTGTAGAGCATGCTAATCTACAGAAAAATGAAGTGTGATGAGCACGATAAATGAGCTTAAATACTCGTAAATAGGATGTGAAATAAATATAAAAAGGAGAAAGGGACTTGGGTCAACAAGATGACAATAAGTCGCAGCCTACAACGACAGCATCGGTTTTAGCTACCCCAGATACCGCGAAACCGTCATTATCTCGTCGATTACTGCATAAGACATTGCAACATGCCCAAGATGCAGTTGGGTTTGCGAGTGACACAACACGTAATATTGCCGGGGTTGCTGATGCGGCTTTGGATGCACTTGATCAAGTCACTACTCAGACGAAACGTGGCGTTGTGGGCATGACAAATCTGGCAGCAGGCACTGTAAGAGATATGGTGTCTGAAACCAGTGAAACAGCACGCCAAGTCGCATTGATTATGGCGCGGACATTTTTGGGGAAAAGTACCTTAACTTTGTACTTACCTGAAATATTATTAAATAATCAAATCCGAAAGCGCATTGACCGCTCTGAAATTGATGATATTAAAATCAAATGTGGCAATGATAGTTTCCAAGTCGAGATTGATGGGCATTACCATCGTTTCATGTATCGTTTGAGTTTGGATTTTAAAGTATTGGAATGTCGTATTGGGCAGGAAAAATTCTTGCGCCTACGTCAAATGGATGAGAGTCTCGACGTCCAGATTCGCCATGGGGGAACCTTATCCAATTGGGCGGTACGCTGTATTGGTCGAGTAGGTTTTGAAGTCGTAAATATGTTGCCCATTCCATCACTCATTAATCATTTGATTGGCGATATTCCCGGAATCCAACGCGATGGCCACCGCATGTGGTTTATTGATCTAGAGCAAGCAGGATTTATTGACTTTATTAATAATCGCTCATGGATGGTTGAAAAGCTTTTAAGTTTGACTGATTTTAGTATTTTACCGGGCTTGAATATTTTGAGAGAAAGTCGCGAGCTTGTGCAGCAACTGGTAGATCAGTTTGAAATTAGGGGGCTTCGAGTACAGTCGGGTCGTCTTGAAGTACAAGTAGGGATTGCAGGTTAGTAGAGCATATGAAAAGCTAATTATTGATTGGCTTTTTATTTTTAAGGCAAGGAAAAAGCCACTGACGTTATGCAGTGGCTTTTTAGAATTTGGCGTCCCTACGGGGATTCGAACCCCGGTTACCGCCGTGAAAGGGCGATGTCCTAGGCCTCTAGACGATAGGGACTTATATGAGGCATACATCTGAAAAAAAATATTGGCGTCCCTACGGGGATTCGAACCCCGGTTACCGCCGTGAAAGGGCGATGTCCTAGGCCTCTAGACGATAGGGACGTTTCAGAGGTGGGCGTATATTAGGTCGATTTAATAAAAGTGTCAAATAGTTTTCTGAAGAAATATTAAAAAAAACAGTCAAGCGATTAAAAATAACTCAAATTGTAGAAAATATATACATTTAGCCTTCATTTTTCTGAAAAGGCTCAATAATTGCCTTTATAACCGAGGGGTGTTGTAGATACCCTAAAATCTCATGCGGCTGGTTAGCGAAAGTATAAATTTTCTGATTAATAATAGGCGGCTCAAAATTAAATGGAGCCTCGCATAGTGGAAATGCGGTTAAAAAATCATCTTGTGAGTAAAAATTAAACCAACCACCATGGATACAGGGTGGTCTAGAAATTGGACTGGCAAGCTTGCTTTGAATCACGCGAAAAGATAAAGGAGAAGCTAGCGTTATAAATCGTTTAATCGAAAACTGATAAGTAGGGTCCGAAAGAAGGTTAAAAGCAATAACCGAGCCGAGAGAATGAGCAACGATAATATAATCTTCGTCTTCTCGCATTTTTTTGAAAATCCGTTCATTCACTTCCTGCATAAACTCAGGATTAGACAAATACATATATGTCTCAATCAGAAACTGCTGAATTAAACTTTCATGCAATTTAGGGAAGTTATTTAAAAGTACAACTAACTCTTTGAGTACGCGGTCTTTTACAAGCTGAGAAGTGAGATAAAGTCGTTCCGAAAAGCTTTTTTCCGCTGGGTCTGTTGCTGGATGTAATAAGGGAACAAATGGGGTGTGTTCCTTAGCTGGGGGATTGTTGTGATGGAAGTGAATGGGCAAATAATTATTTAAAAATGATTTAGGTAATAACGTATTAAGGTCTAATTGATTGCTTAATTGATATTTAGTCATTAGGTCGCCATAAAACGGCATATGAATATGAAGATCGCGGACATTAATTTTGCAAGGCATTTGTTTTAGGCCGAGCTTAAATACTTTTAACCAATGCTCTTTCAAGCGATGTGCTGTGTAGTTTTGTTGATTCATCCCGTGGATAAATATAATTTTCATTCTATACAAGATTTTGTTTTTAATATGAATTTCAATCTACAACGGTATCTTGTTGAAAACCAGTATGTAGGCAAAAAAAAGTGTAGCTTTTTGCTACACTTTTTGTTCACAACAATAAGTTTAGGCCTTATTGCGGTAAAAAATAAAATAACTGAGATAACATAAAGCTGTGAAAATTAGACAGCCTACAAAACCGGCACGCATTTCAGGGTCTGCTGCCATACTTAAACAAGTAATAAAACAGAAAACGAAACCTAAAATTGGCACAATAGGGAATAGAGGGGCAGCATATTGTAAGTCTTTAACCGTATGGCCTGATCGATACCATTGGCGACGGAAATTGAACTGACTTAAACAAATACTCATCCATACAATGACCATGGTAAAAGCCGCGACACCAAGCAGATTTTTAAAAATAGTCTCTGGTGCAAATTGCTCTGATAACAAACCTGGAATTGCACCGAACATCGTTACCACTAGAGCTACAATCGGTGTTCCACTTTTTGATAGAGTGGCAAATACGCTAGGCAGTAATTTTTGTTCCGACAGCGACCACATCATACGTGAAGCAGCATAAAGTCCAGAGTTTGCTGCCGAAAGCAGAGCTGTAATAATTACAAACCTAATAATATCATCCGCATATGGAATGCCAATATAATTAAATACAGTAACGAAAGGGCTGCTACTTACGCCGTCACCGCCTAAGCCAGCAAGTTGGAAAGGAAGTAAGGCACTAATAACAATGATGGTACCTACAAAGAAAATAAGTAGACGCCAGATTGCAGCATTAATTGCTTTTGGAACATTTTGAGCCGGATCTTTTGTTTCACCTGCTGCTACCCCAATTAATTCGGTTCCTGAGAAAGCAAAATTAACAATTAACATGGTTGTAAAAATAGGAATTAAACCATGAGGGAACCAGCCTTGAGCTGTCAGATTGCTAAATAGGGGAGCAGTTTGGGAACCATGGAATGGAATTAAACCAAAAATTGCTAATAAGCCAAGCACAATAAAGGCAATGACGGTAACGACTTTAACAAGGGCCAGCCAGAATTCAGACTCAGCAAAAATACGAGTTGAACTAATATTTAAGCCAAAAATAGTAACCGCAAAAATAATTGTCCAAATCCACATTGAAATATGCGGGAACCATTCTTGCATGAGTAGAGCAGCGGCTGTGAATTCGGTTCCAAGCGTTGCCGTCCAAGTTAGCCAGTACATCCAAGAAATCATGTAGCCCGTACTTGGACTAATATATTTTTTGGCATATGCACCGAAAGAACCTGAAACAGGCATGTGTACAGCGAGTTCTCCTAGGCAGAGCATAACCATGTAAGCGATCGCGCCACCAAGAATATAGGCAATAATTGCGCCAATAGCTCCAGTTTGTGAAATGACTTCCCCTGAACCTAAAAATAGACCAGTTCCGATCGCTCCGCCCAGTGATAACATCACAAGATGGCGAGTACTCATGGCTCTTTTTAAAGGTGCAGTACTGTTCTGATGCTGATGAGCATCTAGTTGATTGTCAGATGGCTGCATATTACACATTGAGAGAATTAAGAAA
>Ga0209370_1001318_pt1 | contig 22507 bp, 18 predicted proteins | sample AgamicAtPrz_FD_187164 | JGI IMG/M metagenome (GOLD analysis project Ga0209370, IMG submission 187164) | Agave microbial communities from Guanajuato, Mexico - At.P.rz (SPAdes) (version 2) | ecosystem: Host-associated > Plants > Phyllosphere > Phylloplane/Leaf | place: Guanajuato, Mexico... | reverse complement strand
TCTAAAAAAAAAAAAAACAAAAACTTCTAAAAAGTCTCCGACTTTAAAACTAAAACTAATACAAGCCATAAATATTTATTGATTTCGGATCCAACACATTTACTATTGGATTATCAGCCTTCTCAATTTTCAATAAGCCTGAATCATTTACATAATTAGTTGCGCTTGAATAAATATAATCTGAAGCTTTAGCCACTAATCCAGCTCGCACGGGATTCAAATGTACATAATGAAGCTTTGACCACATAAATTCTAGCGAATAAATTTCTTCTGCGTGGTTTCCGTATTGCCAAAATTGATATTTTTTATTTCTCTGATGGCCTTCAGCTGCAAGTTCAAAACGTTGCAGCATCCATTCTTTTCTGCTTTCAGGGCTATTTTGAATTTTTTCTAGAATATTTTTTGCAACAAACTTTTTAAAATCTCTTATCAAATCTGACAGTTTTCCATCTTCAGATTGTATTATTAAATGCATATGATTACTCATAATCACGTAACCGTATAAAATCATTCCTTTGTTTTTAATACAATAATCGAGAGACTCTATAACTATATCACGATAACATTGACGCGTAAAAACATCAATCCAGTCTACAATTGTCGGCGTAATAAAATGTGGTAGTTTTTGATCTCGAATAACATAACCTTCTTTCATTTGATTTTTTTTATTCAAAAATAACGATTTTTCTGACTTATTAGTTTTTTTAGAAGTAATCGTAAAAAGTCGGAGACTTTTATCAGGTTTATAATATCTGAGACCAAAAAAAATTGCGCAAAGTCAGAGACATTTGCGCAGCTTTTCAATTCAAGTATGGCACTCTTTGTAGAGCTGGGTTATCTTAAAAAATATTTAAAGTCACAATTTGATTGTCAATGCATGAAGCAATAATTGAATTCTTTGTCACAACAAATCTATCAAATATTTCAGGTAAATAAAACTCATTTAAAATTTTAATATTATTTATCCCTAATTGAATAACTTTTAATTCAGAAGCAATGTAAATTTCATTTTCAATAACAATAAAATTTATAAAATATTCATCTAACTCTATTTTATATCTTATTTCTTCTTTTTCACAGTCTACAATAATAAAGTCAAAGTCAACTCCTAAACCAAAGTTAATAGAATCTATTACCTTAATAACTGGTAAAATAAAATCTCCTCTCCAACCAAGTTGAAAAACACGTCCATTCCATTGGATTTCTCCAAAATTATCGTCCGAATTTTTCTCTAATAGAACACTAGAACCTTTCTTAGTTTTGAATTCCGCTTTATTTATTTTCTTAAATTTAATACTCATCTTTTAGGATTTAGTTTAGGGATAATAGTTGATATTTTTAGCGTAGCATTCAAATTTCCTCCCTAATAATAAAAGCCAACATTTAAAGCATGCTCACCAACTTGAATCTGTTTCGTTATAGTTGTTCCATATGGTTCAATCTTTGTTTTCATCTCAATTCCAGAAGAAAATGCTTTGTTAAAAATCCTAATTAATGCTCTTTCATTAACCTGATAGCACGGATTTGCAATCCGTGATCCCAAAAGCTTTCTTGACCTACTTTGCGTTACCTCTAGCGCTTCTTAAAAGCACTGAACCTCAAAAAATCTCCAACTTTAAAACGAATACAAGTATAGAGATATATTGTTTTTAAATCCAAAAATTTACTACGGAAATATCAACTTTTCTTCAATTTCTCATAAGTCTAAAACATTTAAATCATAACTTATAACCAAACAAAAAATCAATCCCCCAGCTCTCCGAAGTCTTAACGCTGCGTAAATGTCTCCGACTTTGCGCCATCCCAAATACTTCTTAAAACACAAAAACATCTAAAAAGTCTCTGACTTTATTGCGCTTAGAAATTCTAAGACCAAAAAAAATTACGCAAAGTCAGAGACATTTGCGTAGCTTTTCAATTCAAATATAGTACTCTTTGCAGAGCTAGGACATTTGCGCAGCTTTACTTTTCAAATCTGGAACTCTTTGCAGAGCTAAGATTGCGCAGCTTTTTAATTCAAACTTACCACTCTTTGCGGGGTGTAGATTGCTATTCAAAATTGATCTCGATACCTAATTTTAATTTCCATTCATTAAAAGATTTCTCATCCAAAGGCCCAAAGATTCTGCCACTAAATTTATCAACAATAAAATATTTTGATACTTTCTCATTTTTAGGCAACTGTAAAGCAATGATATAATTATCATCTGATTTAGCATTTTTGACAGTTCCTTTTAGTACTATATCACTAAAAACATTTTTCTCAACACTTTTGTAAATGATAGCTCCATCAGGAAAACCAATGTCTAAAGCATCATCTTCTGATAGGTAATAATAGCCATTTCCTAGATCCCCTTGATCTGTGCATCCAGTTGTAACTAATAATACTAGTAAGCACAAAAATTTTCTCATTTTATTTTATTGTAATGGTTGGATTAATATAATGAATTTTATACGGCACAAATCTACCCCAGTACCAGCTCTCCGAAGTCTTTCTTAATAGTGCTGCGCAAATGTCTCTGACTTTGCGCCATCACAAATCCTTCTTAAAAACACAAAAACATCTATAAAATCTCCGACTTTAAAACTAATACAAGTATACAGTTTTATTGATTTTAAATCTAAAAATCTACCATTCAAATATCAGCTTTTTCAAAATGCTTTAAGTTTAAATCATTTACATAATAACTTATTGCGAAACAAAAATAATCAACCCTTTAAAAACCAACTCCAATTATTATCAAATTTTTAAATCTCATGGTTTTTAAAATAATTTTAAGAAACCTTATTTTTCAAATTACTATATTTGGCGCACGTTAAACAAAATAAATCCTCTTTTTAAGGAACAAGATTATAATTACCGCTGCACTGAATGAAACCCATGAAGTTCATATATATCGTCCTACTATCGCTGCTTTGCTTTTTCAGAGGCACCGAGACGTATCAGCCGATTCATCATTTCAGTAAATGTATTACCTTAGATAGTGTTGCGGCAGACGACACGCAGATTTTTTCTTCTGACTTTTCTTCTTCTAAGAATTTAGAAGTTCATTATAAGCTCAAAAAGAAAATGAAATGCAGAGCGACTACTTTAGAACAAAGTACGATCAAAGCTCCGTATCTCAGCAATTTGGTTAATTTCAAGCTTTATAAAGAAAGCTTAATCTATGGTATAGCTTCAATATACCATATCGAAAGGCATCCTCATCTTCATTTGTACCAACTTTTCTAGGCTACAAAATTTCGTGGTTTTTATATTTCTAGTATTCTGAAACAATGCCTCATTTCCATATGTGATTGAGCTGTTATTGCTATAAAAACATTTCTCTAAAACGGTACTTTTTCAAATAAAAGCATCCGTACGCCTTATTATTTTCAAAATCCAAATTCAGACTCCCGATATTTAGTATCAAGGGAGCACATCTATTTATTCAAAAATTTAAACCTAATGATGAGCATTTATAAAAATCAATTTCTTTTATGCACCTTGGCTTTATTCGTTTTAGTCTCGTGCGGAGATAAAGCAAAAAAAGATTCAAACAACATAAAAACGGTTCCTGTTTACAAGGTAACCCTAAAAGACACAATAGTATCGAGCAAATTTGTTGCCGATGTACATGCTAAAAACAATGTGGAAATCCACGTTCGTATTCCAGGTCTGTTAGACAAAGTTTATGTTAGCGAAGGACAAAAAGTAAAAAAAGGACAAATCCTTTTTAAAATAAGCGATGTTGAACTTCAGATTCAACTTCTAAAAGCAGAAGCCGTTTACAAAAGTTCTAAAGCCGATTTAAGAATTGCAACTGTAGAATTGGAACAGGCTCAAACCCTTTTCAATAAAAAAGTAATTGCAGACAAAGAATTAGAATTATCTAAAGCAAAATATGAAGCGGCTTCCGCAAAAGTGGCTCACGCTCTTGCAGAAAAGAAAGCAATCAACCAGCAGATAAGTTTTACCACAATTCGAGCGCCATTTGACGGAACAATCGACCGTATTCCGTTCAAAGAAGGAAGTTTAGTAGAAAACGGCTCATTGCTTACTACGGTTTCGCAATTGGACGATGTGTACGCTTATTTCTCAATTCCTGAGAATACCTATTTCCAAATGATGGAAGACAAAACCTTAAACACCCAAGGTGATATCAAATTAGTATTGCCAAACGGACAAGTTTACGATCAAAAAGGAGAATTAAGAACCGCTGATGGAGAAATCGACAGACAGACAGGTTCTATTCAATACAAAGCGAAATTTCACAATCCGCAAGGATTTATCAAACACGGAACTTCTGGAAAACTCATTATTTCAGAACCCAAAACCAATGCAATTTTAATTCCGCAGAAAGCTGTTTTTTCTATTCAGGACAAACAATACGTTTTCCGCGTGAACAAAGATGGAGTAGTTAAAATGACGAATGTTACAATCGAAACCACTCTAGATGATGTGTATATCTTGAACGAAGGTCTAAAAAGCGACGACTTGATTGTACAAGAAGGCACACAATCATTGAGAGACGGAGATAAAATCAACATGAAACAAATGTAGGTTATCGATCTGTAAAACAGTTATTTAATTATTTATCTAAAACATTTAAAATGATAGAGTTATTTATCAGGAGGAAAATATTGTCATTAATCATCTCGGTTATGATAGTCCTTCTGGGATTGCTGGCGTTGTTTCAGCTTCCTATTACCCAATTCCCAGATATTGTACCACCGTCTGTAACCGTTACAGCAAAATATACAGGAGCAAATGCAGAAGTTTCGGCAAATGCAGTCGCCCTTCCTTTAGAAAGAGCCATAAATGGTGTGCCTGGAATGACGTATATGTCAACCGTAACTTCCAACGATGGTTTGACTTTAATTCAGGTTTTCTTCGAAGTAGGAACCGATCCCGATCTGGCTGCCGTAAACGTGCAGAACAGAGTTACCACGATTCTTGATGAACTTCCAGAAGAGGTAATTCGTGCAGGAGTTACAACCGAAAAAGAGGTAAACAGTATGTTGATGTACTTGAACATTACGAGTACCGACAAAACTCAGGATGAGCAGTTTATCTTCAACTTTACCGATATTAATATTCTTCAGGAATTAAAGCGTATTGATGGTGTCGGACGTGCCGAAATCATGGGGCAGAAAGAGTATTCGATGCGTGTTTGGCTAGATCCACAAAAGATGCTTTCGTATAACATTTCGGCAAATGAAGTGATTGCTTCGCTTCAAAAACAAAATATTTCTGCCGCGCCAGGTAAAGTGGGTGAAGGTTCAGGACAAATGAACAATCAGCTGCAATATGTAATTAAGTACGGCGGAAAGTTCTTTGAACCAAAACAATACGAAGAAATTCCTTTGAGAGCCAATTCAGACGGAACTATCTTAAGATTAAAAGATATTTCGAAAATCGAATTTGGCGCGATGAGTTACGGAATGGTTTCTAAAACCGACGGAAAACCTTCTGCCTCAATCATGCTAAAACAACGTCCAGGTTCAAACGCTTCTGAAGTTATTGCCAGCGTAAAAGAAAAAATGGCTGAATTGAAAGCCTCTTCTTTTCCTCCTGGAATGGAATTTAATATTGCGTATGATGTTTCACGTTTCCTTGACGCTTCGATTCACGAAGTATTAAGAACTTTAGTTGAAGCCTTTATTCTGGTAGCATTCGTCGTTTTTCTTTTCCTTCAAGATTGGAGATCGACTTTGATTCCTGTACTGGCAGTACCTGTGGCGCTTATTGGTTCGTTTACCTTTATGTCGATGATGGGATTCTCGATCAACTTATTGACGCTTTTCGCTTTGGTACTTTCCATTGGAATTGTGGTCGATAACGCCATTGTCGTTGTCGAAGCCGTTCACGTAAAAATCTCCGAAGAACATATGTCGCCAATGGACGCTACCATTAGCGCGATGAAAGAAATTACAGGTGCCGTTATTGCAATTACCATTGTAATGGCCGCGGTATTTATTCCTGTTGCTTTCTTGAGCGGTCCTGTTGGGGTTTTTTACAGGCAGTTCTCATTGACCATGGCCATTAGTATAGTGATTTCTGGTATAAACGCGCTTACCCTTACTCCTGCCCTTTGTGCGATTATGCTAAAAGCGCACGATCCTAACAAAGAGAAAAAATCGCTTTTAGACCGTTTCTTCCATAGATTTAATCACTGGTTTGATAATATTACTTCAAAATACATCAAAGTATTAGTGAAATTCGCTGATCGCAACACCGTGACAATTGGTTTATTAGTACTGTTTTGCGTATTAACTTGGGGAACAACTAGATTTTTAGCGTCAGGATTTATCCCAACCGAAGATCAGGGAATGGTTTACGTAAGTGTTACAACACCACAAGGAGCAACAGTTGAACGTACCGAAAAAGCTTTGGACGAAGTAACCAAAATTGCTCAAGGAATTAAAGGTGTCGACAACGTAACGACTCTTGCGGGTTATAGTATTGTAACCGAGATCGCAGGAGCTTCGTACGGAATGGGAATGATCAACTTAAAAGACTGGAGCGAACGCGATATTTCGGTTACCGAATTCATGGCAGAACTTACCGAAAAGACCAAAAACATTACCGACGCCCAAATTGAAATCTTTGCACCGCCAACCGTTCCTGGTTTTGGTAATACCAGTGGTTTCGAGCTTCGTTTATTGGATAAATCTGGCGGAAGTATTACCAATACCGATAAGGTAACCAAAGAATTCATTAAAGAGTTAAATGCTTCTCCAGAAATTCAGAATTCTTTCTCGAGTTTTGATGCCACTTTCCCGCAGTATTTAATTCATATTGATTATGATCTTGCGGCTAAAAAAGGAATTTCAGTAGACAATGCCATGAGCACTTTACAAACTATGTTAGGTTCTTTTTATGCAACCAATTTTATCCGTTTCTCTCAAATGTATAAAGTGATGGTTCAGGCAAGTCCGCAATTCCGTCAAAATCCAGAAAGCATTTTGGATATGTATTTGAAGAATGACGCCGGCGAAATGGTTCCGTTTTCTACTTTCATTAAATTAGAAAGAGTTTACGGACCAGAAGTTTTAACGCGTTACAACATGTACATGTCGGCTATGATTAACGGTGAACCTGCCGAAGGTTACAGTTCTGGAGATGCCATTGCTGCTGTTGAAAGAATTGCCGCAGAGAAACTGCCAAGCCGTTTTGAAGTGGAATGGTCAGGTATGACGCGTGAAGAGATTTTGTCTGGTAACCAAACCATATACATTTTTGCCCTTTGTATACTATTTGTATACTTACTGCTTGCGGCTCAATACGAAAGTTTATTGCTTCCGTTCCCAGTACTTTTAAGCCTTCCAGTTGGAGTTTTCGGTTCTTATATTGCACTTGTAATGGTCGGACTGGACAATAATATTTATGCCCAAGTAGCGCTCGTCATGCTGATTGGTCTGCTCGCCAAAAACGCCATTCTGATTGTAGAATTTGCGATGGCACAGAATAAACTCGGACGAGACATTGTCGAAGCAGCGATTGAAGGAGCAAGACTTCGTTTCCGCCCAATTTTGATGACTTCTTTTGCTTTTATTTCAGGATTAATTCCGTTGTGTATCGCTTCTGGCGCGGGTGCAATTGGTAACCGTTCAATCGGAACTGCTGCTGCGGGAGGAATGTTAATCGGAACTGTGTTTGGTCTTTTAATCATTCCAGGACTTTACATACTGTTTGCGAAATTGGAAAAACGAATGGCTAAATCTTAATGTGTAATTTTTTAAACATATAGAATCATTCCCAATAACTATCGGGATTAAAAAGTTATAAAGATGTTTCACTTTATTTAAATAATCCCGATGCATTGGGTCTATCTTTTAGAAACTAGTTTCTTTCAAGTCCCTTTGGCAGAAATAAAAATCTATGTTTCTATGTGTTAGAATAAAAATTTAGACAAAAAGATTGAACAAAATAAATTAAAACAATGAAAGAGATATTAAATCAATATAAAAATACTGATGTGATAAGGACAACCAAAAGTGCCGTTGTAATTACGGGTATTTTACTTTTGACCGCTTGTTCTGCACCAAAAGTCAGCAACAAACTAGACGCTGCAAAACTTCCTGAAAATTTTGATACTCAAAGAAAAGAAGCTTCAACCGAAACATTTATTCCGTTAAAAACAGAGACCTTCTTTAAAGATCCAAAATTAGAAGCTTTACTAAAGAAAGCCATTGCCAAAAATCCTGATTATTTAATCATGCAGGAAAGAATTCTTATTGCCAATTCGCATTTAAAAGTGGCAAAACTGGCGCTTCTTCCCTCTTTAGATCTTGTGGCAGATGCATCTGGAACACATTTCGGAAAATACACTATGGAAGGTGTTGGAAACTATGATACCAACTTTTCTCAGAATATTACTGAAAAACAAAGAATAAACGAAGATGTTACTCCTAACCTATTTTTAGGAGCAAAAGTTTCTTGGGAAGCCGACATCTGGGGAAAACTGAGCAATCGTAAAAAAGCGGCTCAACAAAGATTTTTTGCTTCTCAGCAAGGAATGCGTCTTTTGCAAACGCGTCTGTTGGGCGATATTGCAGATCTTTATTTCAAATTGATTGCTTTAGACAAACAAGCCGCTATTTATGACAGCAACTTGAAAACACAAGAAAAAGCACTTGATATTGTTTCGGCTCAAAGATCTGTCGGAAAAGCTACAGAATTGGCTGTACAGCAGTTTAATGCACAAAACAATAACATTCACGCCGAAGCTTCAGAACTAAAATTAAGCATTGATCAGACTGAAAAAGCTTTATTGACACTTTTAGGTGAATATGGTGGAAAAGTTGACAGAAGCAGCGACTTTCTAGCTGGTCATTTAGAGGTTTTAAACCAAAAAATAAGCGTAGATTCTATCATTCATAAAAGACCAGATGTATCTGAAGCTTATTTTGAATTATTAGCAAGCAACGCTGACGCTAAATCGGCTCGCGCCGCTTTTTTTCCAACGGTAAATCTAGGCGGATATGCAGGTTTCAATTCGTTTTCATTCAACACTTTTTTTGATGCAGGTTCTTTCGCTTGGCAGTTGCTTGGCGGATTAACAGCTCCAGTTTTTAATAAAGGACAGATCAAACAAGAATTTTATGTTTCCAACAGAAGGCAGGAAATTTCATTTCTTCAATATCAGAATGCAGTCACCACAGCTTTCAATGAGTTAAGTGCTTTACTGCACCGAAACGAAGCTTATGAAGACGTTTTAAAATATAAATTGAACGAAATTGATCATCTCGAAATCGCCGTAAACGTCTCAAACGATTTGTATTTGAGCGGTTATGCCAATTATCTGGAAATCATCAATGCACAAAAAAATAAATTGCAGGCCGAACTGGATTTTGTTGATATCCAACTTCGAAATGCAAACTCACAAGTATTGCTTTACAAAGCTTTAGGCGGAGGAATAAATTAGTTTATATGTTGGTCAAAAATTGCTTCTGTTTATAATAGCTCATCGCAGAGGTTATTTTATATCCCATTTCTTTTGAAGTGGGATTTTTTTATTTAAAATATGACCCGTTGGACTAAATTATTTTTAACACATAGATAAAAGCCATATATTTTACCGCAAAGTCCGCAAAGTTTTTTTAGAATCATTACAATGAAAAGCTCTCAAAGCTATGTATGCAGAAAGCTTTGCGAACTTAAAATATCGGTTAGGATTAGTCTCAAAATAAAAATGTCTTTGCGAACTTTGCGTTAATTTTTACACTTAACAACTATTATCTTTATTCCAAAAAACAAAAAATGGATATCTCCAACATTCTTGATCGCATACACGAACTTCCTGAGCAGTCTAAATTGGCTCTACAAAACAATGTCACAGAAATAGCTCTTGCTAAAGGACATATTTTGCTAAAAGCCAACAAAATAGAATCTAATATTTATTTTATAAAGAAAGGATTGGTCAGAGCTTATGTTGAAAGAGATAATGAGGTTACTTTCTGGTTTGGAAAAGAAGGCGAAACTGTTATTTCCATGAAAAGTTATGTCGAAGAACAACCTGGATATGAGACTATCGAACTTTTGGAAGATTGCGAATTGTATGAACTCAAAACAGAAAATCTTAGAAAACTCTTTAATGAAGATGTTCACATCGCCAATTGGGGACGAAAATTTGCAGAAAAAGAATTGATCAAAACCGAAGAACGTTTGATTTCTAAACAATTCAAAAATGCTTCTGAACGCTATTTGGAATTAATGAAAGATCATCCTGAACTCTTGCAAAGAGTGCAATTAGGACATATCGCTTCTTATTTAGGCATTACACAAGTCAGTTTGAGCAGAATTCGTGCAGAATTAAAATAACAGTTAGAGCAAAATTATTTTAACACATAGAAACATAGCTTTTAGAAACTTTAAAGCGTTCCACTAATTTCCATACATATAGTTATGCGTTAAAGCTTGCTCTTTTTGTAATCTTAACCGCAACAATAAAATCTATGTCTCTATGCGTTAAAATTAAATTTGGCTCCACTTAAGCCAATTCCTAAAAAAAATGCTTTTTTTATCATTTGTTAATTTTTTTCTGATTTTCATAAAAGAACTTTGCACCACAAAATTTTAACTATATGAACTGGATTATTTTAATCATCGCAGGACTATTTGAAGTAGCATTCGCCTCATGTCTCGGAAAAGCAAAAGCAACAACAGGAACAGAAATGTACTATTGGTATATTGGTTTCTTTATATCATTAACCGTAAGTATGCTTTTATTAATGAAAGCGACAGAAACGCTTCCGCTGGGAACTGCTTATGCTGTTTGGACTGGAATTGGAGCTGTTGGAACTGTATTAGTCGGAATCTTTATTTTTAAAGAACCTGCAGCTTTCTGGAGATTATTTTTCTTAGCCACTTTGGTTGGTTCTATTGTTGGTTTAAAAGCGGTTTCTCACTAAAAATATATTTTTTTTTCATGTTTCAGATTTCAAGTTTCACGTTACTAACTTAAAGCCTAAAACTTGAAACTTTTAAAATTGATACACTCAACTTTGTCAAAGTTCGAAACTTTGACAAAGTTTTTTTGTTTTTTAAACACATGAAATTCTGCGCAATCTTGTCATCCGAGGACACGAGCGATAGCGAACTGGCGAAGCAATCACACTAGAAATTCCGTAGAGCAAATCTTCTCAGTCTTTGTAGAATCCCGCGTGCGATTCCTCGTTCCTCGGAATGGCTAACTGTTGGCATAACTTTAGTTTTTTCTTTTCAGTTTGGAATTTGGAATTTCAGATTTGGAATTTAAAAATAAACTAATGCATTTCCAGCATCACATGATAAAAAAATAGCATTTTTAGACATTATTCTCTGTTTTATCTTTGTCAAAAAATTAAAGCCTAAAATTAAAAATGACATTCAGCCATTCCATTAAATCATTTGACGAATTAACCAATCACGAATTATACAATATGCTACGTTTAAGATGCGACGTGTTTGTAGTCGAACAAAATTGCCCTTATCTCGATTTGGACAATAAAGATCAAAAAGGTTTTCATTTATTGTATTATGTCGATAACAAATTGGCAGGTGTAACGCGCTTGCTTCCTAAAGGAGTATCGTATGATGAAGTTTCAATTGGAAGAGTGGTAATTGCCAAATCTCACCGTGGATTAGGTTTAGGAGTAAAACTAATGGAAGCTTCGATTGAAGGTTGTGAGGAAAAATTTGGAAAAGGACCAATTCGAATCAGTGCGCAATATCATTTATCCAAGTTTTATCAATCCTTGGGGTTTGTAGAACAAGGTGAAGTTTATGATGAAGATGGAATTCCACATATTGGAATGCTGCGAACTTAACAGTTAGGGAATAATCAATTTCAAAACATTGGCCAGCACAGGGTTATGATCTTCGGTTCTCCAATTGACATATAAATCGGTCTCTAAAGGCAACTTTATGAATCGGATTCCTGGAATTTCATGATAGACATACGAATCGGGTAAAATGGCGATTCCGAGTCCTTTTCGAACCAAAGCGATAATCGCAGAACCAAATTCGGAATAAAGATAAACTTCGGGAGCATTTTCGAAAGAATTGAACAGCCTTCGGATAAGATCACTGTAACTGCTTCCTTCGTCATTGGTTGGTAAAATAAACTTTTGAGAAGCAAGCGTTTCCTTGGTTAAATCGGCAGGTGTCTGATAAGGATGATCTTCTGGAACGACAAGTGCCAAATAATCGGTTTGGATTTTTTGAGACTGAATATCTTTATCGGTATTAATATCTCTGGTAAAAGCCAGATCAATTTTATAATTGCGAAGAAAATCCTGCTGATTCTCGTATAAAACCTGAACTAGTTTGATTTTAAGCTTCGGAAAAGCGTCTGAGATACGGGATAAGATTTCGGGCATAGCAGAAGCCGAAATAGAATCGGGATGAGAAATCGTAATCGTACCGCTCTCTCCCAACTGAATCTGGCGGGCAGATTGATGAATAAATTCCAATTTACTCAATTCTACCTCCCATTTTTCTTTTAAGAATTGGCCAGCGGCAGTCAGTTTAACATTGCGTTTATTTCGCTCAAACAACTGAACACCAAGTTGATTCTCAAGAGACTGAATCTGACGGCTAAGTGCTGATTGTGTAATATTCATTTTTCCGGCAGTATTCCAGAAATGAAGTTCGCGGGCCAAAGCCAAAAAATATTTAATCTGCTGTAAATCCATTGATGCAATTTACGCATTTATCAAGAATAAAAAACAGCTTTTAACGCATTAAAGAAATAAAAAATGAACGATCTAAAAATAACTAAAGCAACGATTGATGATGTTTTAAAGCTTCAATCTATCGGCAGACAAACTTTTTCTGAAACTTTTGCCGATGTCAACAGCGAAGAAAACATGAAAAAATATCTGGACGAAAGCTTCGCCACAGAAAAACTGAGTGCTGAATTAAAAAATCCGTCTTCTTATTTTTATTTAGCGGTTTTAGAGGAAAAAGTGGTTGGCTATTTGAAATTGAATACTGCAGATGCTCAAACCGAAAAAGAAGATTTAAACGCCTTAGAAATAGAACGCATCTATGTGGCAAAAGAATTTCATGGCAAAAAAGTTGCTCAGGCATTATACACTCAAGCAGAACAAACGGCTGAAGAATTAAAAGCTACGTATATGTGGCTTGGCGTTTGGGAAAAGAATTTCAGAGCTGTGAGTTTCTATACTAAAAATGGTTTCGTACAATTTGACACGCACATTTTCAGATTAGGTGACGACGAACAAACCGATTTAATGATGAAAAAAGTATTGATTTAAAATGGAAAGAAGACAGCTTTTATTGTTTTTATTAATTCTTGGCACTGCATTTTGGGGAGTTTCTTATTCCGTTACCAAAATGGCAATTGGCAACTATTCGCTAAACGTATTCTTATTTTATCGTTTCCTGTTGGCTGTCGTGGTATTGAGTATTATTTTCTGGAAATATGTTAAAGACATCAATCGCGAAGCTATTAAAACAGGTTTTTTGCTTGCTGTCCCAATGTTTTTAGGCATTCAGCTACAAACTGTTGGACTTAAATATACAGATGCTTCGCAATGCTCTTTTATTGCGGGATTAACCGTTATTATTATTCCACTATTAAAACTGACAATTTATAAAACCAATGCTTCTCTAAAAATCTGGATTGCTGCTTTAACGGCTTTAACCGGTTTATTTATTATTGCCATTCAGGATAAATTCACCATAAACTTCGGGGATTTATTTACCATTGCTGGTGCGTTTGCTTTTGCGGTTTATTTAATTGCTGTCGAAAAACATTCGGCTACCAAAAACCTCTTATATTCCATTGTGCCAATGTTTGCGTTTTGTGCGCTTTTTACTTTTTTAATAGCGTTGGCAGATAGTTCATCAGAATGGTTCCCTCAAAATAATACCTTTTGGATGGGCGTAATTTATTGTGCTTTATTTTCTACAGCTTTTATGTACACGGTTTCAAACGTTTCACAACGTTACTTATCGGCAGAACGTGTAGCGGTTATTTATTTGTTTGAACCTGTTTTTGGTGCAATTGGCGCTTTCTTTATTTTGGGCGAAAACCTAACTTGGCGTTTGCTTTTGGGCGGAACTTTGATTTTTGCTGGAACTATTATTTCTGAAGTCAATTTTAAAAGTGAAAAACTAAAACTGCTGATTAGAAAAAACTAATGCTTTTCTTGGTTTTAACACATAGAACTATAGCTGATTGGAATTTATAAAGGCGCTTCACTTTTCTAAAAATCACATAGCTGTCTTGTAATCCCAAAGCTAAACTTTGGACTAAGTTTAATATTTACTTTGAGCTCTACTTTCCGTAAACTTTCACAAAGTTCTCAAGCAGAAATGACATCTTTTATATCTATGTGTTAGAAACTAGTTTCTTTCAACTACCTTTTAGATAAAGAAAAAATCTATGTTTCTATGTGTTTAAAACAAAAACTTCGACAAAAGCATTAATCCTCAATCAAACTAATCTCAAAAACCGTTTTTCCATTTTCGTTTTTATGCGAAACATATCCGCCATGCGCTTCAATAATATTTTTGGATAAAGTCAGGCCAATTCCCGCGCCCTCAGGTCGAGTGGTAAAAAACGGGAGAAATATTTTTTCTTCAATTTCTTTTTCAATTCCTTTTCCGCTATCTGAAACTTTTATATAAATGCGATTATTTTTGGCTTCTGCCGAAATAGAGATTTGTTTCAGATTGCTGTTTTCTAAAGCATTAATAGAATTGGTCAATAAATTAATCAACACTTGTTCAATCTGTTGTGAGTCGATATTTATCAAATAGTTTTGAGTAACAGAATTGATAACTTCGATGTTGTTTTTTCTAAACAGCGGATTCATAACCTGAATACAGTTTTCAACCACCTGCTGCAATGCTGTTTTTTCTTTCTTAGGAGAAGGAAGCATAGCCAGTTTTCGATACCCTTCAACAAATTTCTGCAAATGATCGCTTCGTCTCAACATTGTCTGCACACTGTGTTTGACATCTTCTAAATCTTCTGCCGAAAGCGAATCTTGCTCTACTAAATCTTCCAAATTCTGGCAAATAGAACGAATAGGCGTTATGGAATTTAACAATTCATGCGAAATCACTTTCATCAAATTGATCCAAGCATCCTTTTCTTTTTTTTCAACCACACTCTGAATCGAGTCGAGCAAAACAATAAAATAATCCTGTTCGAAAATTTCGGTTCGTGAAGCCTGTAAAACAAACGTCTGTTTACTTTGTTTGTTTATACTAAGCTCAATCGAAGTTTTGATTTCATGAAAATCATCTTTTTCGATAATTTCACACAAAGATGGCAGCTGATTCTTGAGGTATTTCCATTTTGAAACTTTAGGCACATTAAAATGGCTCGAAAAATAATCGTTCATTAAAAAAATACTCCAATCGCTCTCTTGCTTCTGCAAAATAATAACGCCCGATTCTATATTATTTAAAATCGAACGATAAATTATATCTCTCGTAACTTGCTCATTTTGCTTGTTTTTTAATGTTTCATACAAAGTAAAAAGCTCGTTATACGTACTATTGAATTTATGTTTAGAAAAATCAGAACTAAAATCATCCTGCAATATCGAAGAAATGGTTTTATTATAAATCAAAACCATATTTTTAACATAAAAATACATTTCTCTACTCAGCAGAAAAACCATGCAGAGGCTAAAAATTCCCGTAAAAAGCAAACCAATCTTAAAGAAATAAAGCGACAATTCGATGCCGATGACGATAAAAATTAATCGCAGAAAAAGGAGTTTATAAGTTTGTAAAGTCCTTAACATAATTAGTCGATATTGATATTAAATTTCTCCAAACGTCTATACAGCGCGCCTCTTGAAAGCCCTAATTCTTCGGCTGTTTTACTGATATTGTTGTTGTTTTTAAGAAGTGCTTTTTCAACTGCTGCTTTTTCAACAGAAGAAAGCTGAATATCATCTGAATTTTCCTCGTAAGGTGTTATCGTTTCTAAATCCAGATCAGAAACCGTTATGGTGTTATTTTCGCAGAGAATAACGGCGCGCTCAATCTTATTTTCCATTTCGCGGATGTTTCCGTTCCAGGCATGTTTTTCAATCTGCTCCAAGACTTTTTTATCAAAAGTGATTTCGTCGCGGCCATATTTCTCAATCATTTTATCCAAAAGATATTCGGCAAGCGGAATCTTATCTTCGTGACGTTCTCTCAACGGAGGCAAAACGATTTCCATGGTATTGATGCGATAATACAAATCTTCACGAAAATTTTTATCAGCTACTTCTTTTTTTAGATTCAAATTGGTTGCTGTAATAATTCTAACATTCAAAGGTCTTGCTTTCGTTTCTCCCAATCTTGTTACGGTTTTGGTTTGAATCACTTGAAGTAGTTTTGATTGCAAATGAAGTGGCACATTCCCGATTTCATCCAAAAAAATAGTTCCGTTTTGCGCCATTTCAAAGCGTCCTGCTGTATCCGTTTTAGCATCGGTAAAAGCGCCTTTGGCATAACCAAACAACTCGCTTTCGAAAATATTCGAATTTAAAGAACCTAAATCGACTGCAATAAACGGCTGGTTTTTCCTTTCGGATTGCAAGTGAATATGATGCGCGAGAACAAATTTTCCGGTTCCATTTTCACCTAAAATTAGAACATTAGCATCGGTTTTGGCGACTTTATCTGCCAGTGAATAGGCCTTTTTTATAATTTCAGAACTGCCGACAAAAAAGTCTTCTTTTAGCTCAACCTCTTTATTTTTCTTCTGTTCTTTTCGAGATTTATCTACGGCTTGTTTTACCGATTCTAAAAGCTTTTTATTTTCCCAAGGTTTTAGAATATAATCAAAAGCACCCGATTTTAAACCTTCGACAGCTGTTTCTACTTTTCCAAAAGCCGTCATAAGAATGACAACTGTTTTTGGCGAAAGCGTTTTGATTTCCTTCAAGAGATACAGCCCTTCTCTCCCATCTTCAAAACCTAATCTGTAATTCATGTCTAATAACACTACATCAATGGCATTTTTCGCCAATAATTCGACAATGTTTTTCGGATTATTGAGCGTATAAATGTTTTCAAAATACTTTTTCAGATAAACTTTTGATGCAAAAAGAATGTCTTCCTGATCGTCGATGATTAAAATAGATGCGTTGGTCTTTTTCATTATTGTTCAGTTTTGGACGAAAGGTGTCCATTTATGGACAGTTTAGATTTTTATCAAAAAATAATCCCTTAAAAACAAGGCTTTTACAAGGTTTAATTTACTGGCACGAAAATCACATTAGAACTTGTAAATCATTAAGAATTAACCTCTTTAGGAAGTACAAATAACAAAATAAATAGCGATAAATTAAAAAAATTTTATCTTAATTTTCAGACTTGTTTCTGTCATTTCCGAAGGGCATAAAAATTTTAAAAGAAAATCAATCAAAAATTAAAACAGTCAAATTATGATTACCATTACAAAACTTTCGAAAGTATTTAGAACTGAGGAATTAGAAACCAAAGCATTGAGTGAAATTTCGTTAACCATTAATCAAGGCGATTTTGTTTCGATTATGGGACCTTCGGGAAGTGGAAAATCGACTTTATTGAATATTGTTGGACTTTTGGACAGCGCTTCAAGCGGAAGTTACCAACTTCTTGATCAAGAAATGGTCGGCTTGAAGGAAAAACAAAAATCGCAAGCCAGAAAAGAAAACATCGGATTCATCTTCCAGAATTTCAACTTAATTGACGAATTATCAGTTTTTGACAACATCGAATTGCCTTTAATTTATAGCAATGTGCCTTCTGCCGAAAGAAAATCGCGAGTAAACGAAATGGCAAAAATTTTGGGAATCGCACACAGATTGAAGCATTTTCCGCAACAGCTTTCGGGCGGACAGCAGCAGCGTGTAGCCGTAGCAAGAGCTTTAATCAATAATCCGAAAATTATTTTGGCCGATGAGCCAACAGGAAATCTAGATAGTAGAAACGGAAACGAGGTTATGGAATTACTAACCGACCTTCATACCAGCGGATCGACAATTTTGATGGTAACACACTCCGATTATGACGCTTCTTTTTCGCAGAAAACCATTTTCATGAAAGATGGTGCAATTCTTTCAGAAAAAGTAAATCATAGAAATGTTGATGTATTGGTAAATTCAAATTACTAGGGTCATGCTTAAAAACTGGACAAACATATTTATTTACCATATTAGGAACAACAAATTCTTTACAGTTCTAAACATATTAGGCTTAAGTATCGGAATTGCAGGTTTAATCTTTGCCATTCTATACTGGAATGACGAACACGCTTACGATAAGTGGAATCCTGAAAAGGATAAAATTTATAACGTAATGAATGATTTTGGCGGGGGAAATATCTGGACAACAAACTCTCCAATTCCTGGCCGAATGCTAAAAGAAACTACTTCTTATTTAGAGCAATATTGCTATTATAGACCGTATTATACAAAAGAAACGATTCAGTACAACGGAAAAATAGAATTGGTCGACAAAATCTTTTCGGCCGAAAGGAGCTTCTTTTCTTTTTTCCCTTTTGAGTTTATTCAGGGCAATGCCAAAACAGCCTTTAGCGATCGCAACAGCATGGTGCTTTCTAAAGAAACTGCCACGCGCATTTTTAAGAATGAAAATCCAATAGGCAAACAGGTAAAATATGCCGATCGAATTTTTGTTGTTCGCGGTGTTTACAAATTACCTGAAAAATCGTCGGTAATGCCAGCTGTAGTGACTCCCGTAGTTGAAGAAGAATTAGAAAAAAATAAAGAAAACTGGGGTTTCAATTACGGATTAATGCTTAAGCTGAAAAAACAAAGTGATACGACAGCTGTAATTCAAAATTTGGATAAAATATTTCTTGAAGACAACTACAAAAAACAAGCAAAAGCTGAAGGTTTATCTCTTGAACAATTTATAAAACAATATGGAGATCCCATAAAATCAAGGCTTCTTCCGCTTTCAAGGGCAAGACTTTTTCAAGGTAATTATGCGTTTCCTGAAAAAAATGGCAATTTACAGTTCTTGAATATTGTAATGGGTTTATCAATCTTAATTTTAATTCTTTCGATTGTAAACTACATCAATATGGCAACTGCAAATGCGATAAAACGTGCCAAAGAAGTTGGAGTTCGCAAAATAATTGGCGCTTCAAAATCTCAAATTATTGCTCAGTTTGTATTTGAAACCACACTAATGACGTTATTTTCTGTTCTGCTGGCCATGGTAATTGTTGAGCTTTCACTACCCTTCTACAATTCTTTTTTAGAAAAAAATCTAGTCCTAATCGGAGCTCAATTTTACTTTCAGCTGATTGTAGTTTTCTTTGCTGTAATATTGGTTTCCGGCGTTTTTCCAGCAGTCTACATTTCAAATTTTGAAACTCTGAAAGTTCTAAAAGGCAATTTTTCGAGAAGCAAAAACGGTGTCTGGATTCGTAACGGAATGCTTGTTTTACAGTTTTCTATTGCTACTCTTTTTATTATCGGGTCGTTTATTGTTTACAAACAAGTAAACTTTATGATGGCGAAGGATTTAGGTTTTAATGGATCTCAGGTTATGGATATTTCTTTTAAACCGCAAAAAGGAAAAAATCAATATGAAAGGTATAAAGCAATTAAACAAGAACTTCTAAAAATTAAAGGCGTTGAAGGTGTTTCTGCTGGAATGTTTTCTATTGGAAGCAATGAGAATTCTTGGCAAGGCCTTCACTATAAGTCAAATAAAGAAGTGATTACTCAGCAATTGCCTATGGATTTCGGACAGCTGAACCTCTTAGGAATCAAAATATTAAAAGGAAGAGATTTGGATCCTGAATTGGCAACAGACAGCATCTCGAGCGCTTTATTGAATGAAACTGCGGCCAAAACCCTAATGGTAAAAGACCCTGTAAATCAAGACATCACATTTGGAGGTCAGAAATTTAAAGTGGTAGGTATTGTGAAAAATTTCCATTACATCGGATTAGAATATAATGTTGCTCCAATGATCTTTTTTCATATTAAGGCGTTTGACTGGATGACAAATGATATGAGAAATATTACGGTCAAAATATCTCCAGACCAAATGCCCGAAACAATTGCAGCTATAGATAAATTCTGGAAATCTAAAGTAGATCAGGAATATCCGTTTGAATATGATTTCGTAGATAAAAACTTCGCCAGGACCTATAAAAAATATCAAGATCAGAGAAATCTGTTTGCTCTGCTGAATGTGGTGGTCATATTAATTGCTGTTTTCGGATTGTTTGCTTTGGCTTCTTTTTCTATGGAAAGAAGACTGCGCGAAATTGCCATCAGAAAAACGCTTGGCGCTGAAACCAATACTTTGCTAAAAGAATTATCCAAACAGTATGTCGTTTTCTGCATAATTGGTTTCCTTATCGGAATTGTTCCTGCCTATTTATTAATGCAGAAATGGCTTGAAAACTTTGCCTCTCGAATCGATATTCCGTTTCTGCCTTTTCTAGCGGCTTTTGTTTCGCTGTTATTTTTAACGCTGACGATTGTTTTAGCCAAAGCTTATCAAGTAACAAAAGTAGATGTGCTGCAATATTTAAAATATGAGTAATTAGTTTGAGTTTTTGTAAAAAGCTGTGCAAGTCTGAGCCCTTGCGCAGCTTTTTTATTTTGATTAAGCGTAAAATCTTTTTAAAATTTTCTTGGCACTGTCTGAAGCTACGATCAGTCCGCCACTCATCATGATAATGTCTTTGAGAACCAAACGGCCTCCAACTGAAAGATACGGAAAACCAAACTGTGGCGTTGGAAAATCACCTCCCAAATTCGGAACGTAAACTTCTGGTGTTGTAATTAAAAATGATAAGGTTACAAATGCCATTCCGAATGTCAGAAGTCCTCCCACAAAGCCCATTTTAGGAAACCAGATGCCTAAAAGAACCAATAAACCTATTGTTACAATAACAGTTCCTAATCCGTAAGAGAAAATGTATGTGCCGTTTTCTTCGTGCCATTTGATGTTTTTCTCAACCGTTTTACCTTCAACGTTTTTGTAAAGTGTGTAGGCTTTTACCGTTTTTCCGTCATCATTTACAATTTGTTTATTGGCATCTTTATAAAAGAAACTCATAAACGGACTATTCGCGACAAGCGGAACTATTCCGTCTGCTTCATATTTAAAGGCTTTTAATCCGCCAATCCAAGCCATTACAACAAATATGGCAATTCTTAAAAAGTGAATAAAGTTGTTTTGTCCACCAGCAATAAATCTTATAAATTTTTCCATTTTGATTATGTTTTAAATACATACCAAAATTACTTTACAGCTAACGGGATAAAAATGGACGTAAAGGAGTTTTCATGGATTATTTTGCCACGATAGAAATACCGACTTCTTTTCTAAATACTGTAGGCGAAATTCCAACACTTTTCTTGAAATAGCGGCTGAAATAGAATTCGTCTTCAAAATTAAGATCGTCTGCTATTTCTTTTATCGTTTTGGTTGTCAAATGCAGCAATTTCTTGGCTTCCAAAACAATTCGATCTTGAATAAGCTGAGAAGGTGATTTTCCGAAATGCTTTTTAATTCTTTTACTAAAAGTATTCACACTCAAATTGTATTTTGACGCATAAAAAGCAACTTCTTTTGCTTCTAGAAAATGCGTGTCTAACAAATGCTGAAACTTCAAAATATCAGCATTTCCTATAGATTCTTGAATTTGTGGTGACATTTTAAGTTGTTTTTCTTTGCTGCTTAAAGCTAGAATAACTTGCAAATAGGATTTTATAATCGAATTATCATAATCCAAATCAGAGTCTTCCACCCTTTTCATTCTTTCCATAATACTCGTAATTTCTTCGTAAATAAAATCGGAAACAGTTACAAAAGGTTCGCTGTAGATATCATTGAATAAAATTCCGTTGCATGCCACTTCTTTTTTATGATATTCAATGCAGTAAAAATCTCCGTGAAAACTTAGAATATTTACGAAAGGCGCTGTCGAACTTTTCCATTGCAATAATTGATACGGCGTTAAAAACAAAAGACTCTTTCCTTTGCATTCATAATCAGTTAAATCGACAGAGAAAACAGCTTCTCCGTCAAACATTAGAATGTTGTAATAAGGCTCGTTGATTTCCTTTTGAAGAAAAGAAGATTGCTGCAGTTCGATTTTCATATTACTAAATTACGGTTTGTTTCTTTTGTTTTTCCAAAAAAACTAAACCGTATAAGTTTAGCTTTTTATTCTTTTTTGGTAAATCCTTTTCTGGTCATTTCACCCCAACCTTTTGTTCCCATAATTTTTTCTTTATAGCCAACCAAAGCCGCATAAACAGTAAGCGGATGAAAGTAAAACGGTTCGACAAATGCAGCCATTAAAAGCTTGAAAAAATCGGCTTGTTTTGGGTATTTATGATAGGTTTTTTCTTCACTGTATAAAGCGATCACAGAAAACAAAACTGCAAACGAATACACAAAAAACAATAGCAAGAAGAAAAAATGCCAATTGAGCGTGGAAATGGGGTCATCTTTGCCCAGGCAGAGTAGATAGATGCCTACGGCTCAGGTGGGATCAATCCATGATGAATAGCAAAGCGC
>Ga0209370_1001316_pt1 | contig 22516 bp, 18 predicted proteins | sample AgamicAtPrz_FD_187164 | JGI IMG/M metagenome (GOLD analysis project Ga0209370, IMG submission 187164) | Agave microbial communities from Guanajuato, Mexico - At.P.rz (SPAdes) (version 2) | ecosystem: Host-associated > Plants > Phyllosphere > Phylloplane/Leaf | place: Guanajuato, Mexico... | reverse complement strand
TCGTCCACGGCGTTGGTCAGGCCATTGCCGGAGCGGAAGGTGACGTTGCGCCAGCGCAGGCTGACGTCCTTGAACGGGCCGCTCTGGATGACGTAGGTGATGTCGGTGTCACGCTCGCGCTCACGGCCGTTGCTGAGCGTGGCGGTTTCGGCGTGGCGGCCGTCGGTGTAGCGGGTCATGAAGCTCAGGCCGGGTACGCCCATGGCGACGAAGTCGTAGTCGTAGCGCAGCTGCCAGGAGTCCAGCCCGGCGCGGGTGAAGGTGTTGTAGGTCACCAGGTTGACGGTGAACGGGTCGCCGCCGTTGACGAACGGGAACGCACTGTCACCGGACATCTGTTGCCAGGTGGCGGTGAACTTGTGGGCCCGCACGCCGAGGGTGAACATGGCGTTGAAGTTGCGGTTATCGATGGTGCCGGCACGTTCGGCGCCGTCTTCGCGGCTATCGAAATAGCGCAGGTCGGTGCGCAGGCTCAGGCCTTCGCCCAGTGGGCGGGTATCGACCAGGCCGACGAACTGCTGGCGGTAGATGTCTTCGAGCTTGGCGTAGTAGTAGCTGACGCTGGTTTGAGCGGTGATCGCATAGCTACCACCGCCGAAGTCCAGGTGGTCGCTGCTGGCGGCGCCATAGCCGATGTCATCGCGGCCCGAGGAATCACGCAGGTTAGCCTTGGTCAGACGGCCGGCATTGAAGGTCAGGCCGGCCAGGTCCTGGCTGGTCAGCAGCCCGCCCTGGAAGGTGGAGGCCAGCAGGCGGGTATCGTTGTACACCACCACCGGCAGGATCGGTTGCAGGGTGCCCAGGCGCAGGGTGCTCTTGGCCAGCCGCAGCTTGCCGGTCAGGCCCAGTTCACTGTAGTCGTCGACCGGCTCATGGCTGTTCGGGCCAAAGGGCAGCAGGCCAGTGTTGCGGCGGTCGCGGCTGGAGTCGAGCTTGATACCCAGTTGCCCCATGGCATCGACGCCAACGCCGAGCGGGCCCTCGGTGAAGCCCGACTCCAGCTTGGCAGTGAAGCCCTGGCCCCATTCCTCGGCCTTGGCCTGCGTCGCGTTGCTCTGGCGGAAGTCGCGGTTGAGGTAGTGGTTGCGCAGCTCCAGCCGGGCGTGGCTGTCACCGACGAAGTCGGCCAGCGCCGGCAACGGCAGGGCGATGCTGGCCAGCCAGGCGGCTGACAGAAAGTGTGTACGGTTCATTGTTGTTGTTCTAGCCGACATGGTTGTTCTTCCTTGCAGTCAGTGCTTGCTGGCGCCGGCAGCGCCGATACCGGTCATGGAGCGGATGAACTGCGCCAGGTAGCGGCCACGTTCCTGGCTGGCGCGTTCGGAGCTGTCGGTGACCGAGAACACCCAGGCACCCAGGAACGCCAGGCTCATGGAGAACAACGCCGGGTTGCTGTAGGGGAACAGCGCGCTTTCGTGATGCAGCACGTTGACCCACACCGCCGGGCCCAGCACCACCAGCAGCACCGCCGAGAGCAGCCCGGCCATGCTGCCGCACACCGCGCCACGGGTGGTCAGGCCTTTCCAGAACATCGAGAGCAGCAGTACCGGGAAGTTGACCGAGGCGGCCACTGCCAGCACCAGGCCGGAGAGGAAGGCGATGTTCTGCGACTCGAACAGCAGGCCAAGAATCACCGCCAGCAGACCGATCAGCAGGGTGGCGAAGCGCGACACGCGCATTTCCTCCTGTTCGCTGGCCTGGCCCTGGCGCATTACGCAGGCATACAGGTCGTGAGATACGGCCGAAGCCCCCGACAACGCCAGGCCGGCGACCACGGCGAGAATGGTGGCGAAGGCCACGGCGGAGATGAAGCCGAGGAACAGGTTGCCACCCACTGCCTGGGCCAGGTGCACGGCGACCATGTTGCCACCGCCGACGATCGCGCCAGTGGCATCGCGGTAGGACGGTTCGGTGCCGACCATGACGATGGCGCCAAAGCCGATGACGATCAGCAGCAGGTAGAAATAGCCGATGAAGCCGGTGGCATAGAACACGCTCTTGCGCGCTTCCTTGGCGTCGCTGACGGTAAAGAAGCGCATCAGGATATGCGGCAGGCCGGCCGTGCCGAACATCATGCCCAGCCCCAGCGAAATGGCATCCACCGGGTTGGACAGCAAACCGCCCGGGGCCATGATCGCCTGGCCCTTGGCATGCACGGCCACGGCACTGGCGAACATCGCCTCGGTGCTGAAGCCGAAGTGCCGGAGCACCATGAACGCCATGAAGCTGGTGCCGGACAGCAGCATCACGGCCTTGATGATCTGCACCCAGGTGGTAGCGAGCATGCCGCCAAAGGTGACATAGGCGACCATCAGCACGCCGACCAGCATCACCGCATACAGGTAGCTGATGCCGAACAGCAGCTCGATCAGCTTGCCGGCGCCGACCATCTGCGCCACCAGGTACATCAGCGCTACCACCAGGGTGCCGAAGGCCGAGGTGAGGCGCACCGGGGTTTGCGCCAGGCGGTAGCTGACCACGTCGGCAAAGGTGTACTTGCCCAGGTTGCGCAGGCGCTCGGCGATCAGGAACAGGATGATCGGCCAGCCGGCGAGCACGCCCAGCGCGTACAGCAGGCCGTCGTAGCCGTTCAGGAACATCATCGCCGAAATGCCCAGGAACGAGGCGGCGCTGATCATGTCGCCAGCGATCGCCAGGCCATTCTGCATGCCGCTCAGGCCTCCGCCGGCGGTGTAGAAATCACTGGCCGAGCGGGTGCGCAGGGCCGCCCAGCGGGTGACCAGCAGGGTGAAGCAGACGAACACCATGAACATCGAGATGGCTGTCCAGTTCATTGTGCGCACTCCTGCTTGACCTTGTCGTTGAGCGGGTCGAGCACGTTGTTGGCACGATGCACGTAGATGCCGGTCAGGGCGAAGGACAGCAGTACCATCAGCACACCCACCAGCATGCCGACGGTAGTCACGCCACCGCTGAGGGACTGGCCGAGGGTGCTGGGGGAAAATGCCACCAGCAGGACGAAGCCGTAGTAGGTCACCAGCATGGCCAGGGTCAGGCCGCCGTTGAGGCGGCGTTTGCGCCGGACCAGGTGCTGGAAGTCGGGGTGGTTGACGATGCTTTCGATGCGTTCGGGGGTCATGGGTTGCGATCTCTGGGTGTTGTAATTGTTTTTTGCGAGGTCACGCGGGTGTTGCGGTGTTGCTCGGGGCCTCTTCGCGGGCATGCCCGCTCCCACAGGTGCGGCGGTGTGCCTGAGGCTTGTGCTATTCCTGTGGGAGCGGGCGCGCCCGCGGAACAGGCGACGCGGTTTCAGAGCTGGTCGAAATCGAGGACCACCTTGTCGCTCACCGGGTAGCTCTGGCACGACAGCACATACCCGGCCGCTACTTCGTAGTCCTCCAGGGCATGGTTGCTGTCCATCTCCACCTCGCCTTCGATGACCCGGCACTTGCAGGTGGAGCACACCCCGGCCTTGCACGAATACGGCAGCTCGGCGCCGATGGCATTGCCGGCGTCCAGCACGTTGCGGGTATTGCGTGGCAGGTCGAAGGTGAGGGCGCGGCCATCGCTGATGACCGTGATCTGGCTGAGTGCCGAGTCCACCTGGCGCGCCGCTTCGCGGGCCTCGCGTCGGGCTTCGCTGCCGGCGGCGGCGAACAGCTCGAAGTGGATGCGGTGCCTGGCCATGCCGTTGGCCTCGAGGCTGTCGCGCACGGTCTCGGTCATCGCCTGCGGGCCACAGATGAACGCCGCATCCAGGCTGGCTACATCCAGCCAGCGCGAGAACAGCTGGCCGCACTTGTCGGCATCGATGCGGCCGTTGTACAGGTCGACATCCTGTTGTTCGCGGCTGAACACGAAAATCAGGTTCAGGCGCTCGAGGTAACGGTTCTTCAGGTCTTCAAGCTTGTCGCGGAACAGCGCCCCGGAGCTGGAGCGGTTGCCGTACAACAGGGTGAAGCGGCTGTGCGGTTCGCTGGCCAGGGTGGTGGCGATGATCGACAGGACCGGGGTAATGCCGCTGCCGGCGGCCACCGCCAGGTAGTTGCCGTGGCGGGCCGGGTCCAGCGGCACGAAGAAGCTGCCCGACGGCGCCATCACCTCCAGCTGCTGGCCGGCCTTGAGCACGTCATTGGCAAACGCCGAGAAGCGCCCGCCCGGCACGCGCTTGACCGCCACGCGCAGCTCGCCGTCCTGCACGGCGCTGCAGATCGAGTAGGAACGGCGGACTTCTTCGTTGTCCAGCTGGGTACGCAGGACCAGGTACTGGCCCTGGGTGAAGCGGAACGTCTCGCGCAGCTGCTCGGGCACGTCGAAGGCAATCGATACGGCATCGCGGGTCTCGTTGCGCACTTGCTTGATGGTCAGGCTGTGAAACGGGCTCATGGCGTTCTCCACGGCTCAAAGGCATTTGAAATAGTCGAACGGCTCCAGGCACTCGCGGCAGCGGTACAGCGCCTTGCAAGCGGTGGAGCCGAACTGGCTGAGCAATTCGGTCTGGGTGCTGCCGCACTGCGGGCAGCACACCTGGGGCGCCGCGCCGAGCAGGCTGCGCTTGCTGCTACTGCCTTGCGGCGGGGCAATGCCATAGGTACGCAGGCGTTCGCGGCCCAGTTCGCTGATCCAGTCGGTCGTCCAGGCCGGCGTCAGCCGGCGCTCCAGCGCCGGCGCCGGGAAACCCGCCTGCTCCAGCGCCTGGCGGATATCCGCCTCGATCACCTCGGTGGCCGGGCAGCCGGAGTAGGTCGGCGTGACCACCAGGTGCAGGTGGCCGGCACGCCAGTCGAGGCCACGGACGATGCCCAGGTCGACCACACTGACCACGGGCACTTCCGGGTCCATGACCTGGGCCAGCACCGCCCAGGCACGTGCCAGGTCGTCCGCGCGTGGCGCGCGGGCGCCACGGTCGCCGGCAATCAGCTCACCAGGTTGCATCGGGGTAGGCCCTTGGCAGGAACTGCATCTCGGCCAGCAGCAGGCCAAGGTGCTCGGTGTGAAGACCTTTGCGGCCATCCAGGTAGAATTGGCTGGCCGCTTTGGGCAGCGGCAGCTCGACCGCAGCGAAGACGTCGCCAACCTGCTTCAGCCAGCCTGCGCCGACGCTGACCGGGTCGGCGGCGATACCTGCCTGGGCCAGTTGTACCTCGTTGTCACTGCCGGCCGTGAGCTCGACGGTGAAGCGCCACAGCGCCGGGATGGCGGCGAGCATGCGCTGGCGGCTTTCCTCGGTGCCGCCGCCCAGGCGCTGTACCCATTCGCTGGAACGGCGCAGGTGGTAGGTGACTTCTTTCAAGGCTTTGCCAGCGATACCGGCAATGCGCTCGTCGCGCGAACCGGCCAGGCCCTGGAGCACAGCGAAATGCCAGGCGTCATAAAGGAACTGCTTGGTCATGGTCACGGCGAAATCGCCATTGGGTTGCTCGACCAGCAGCAGGTTGCGGTAGGCCCGCTCGTCGCGACGGAAGGCCAGGGCATCGGCGTCGCGGCCGTCATCCAGCAGCTCGGCGGCATATTCCAGCCAGTTGCGGGCCTGGCCGACCAGGTCGAGGCCCACGTTCATCAGGGCCAGTTCTTCTTCGATGGCCGGGGCCCGGCCACACCATTCGCAGAGGCGCTGGCCCTGCACCAGGGCACTGTCGCCGAGCAGCAGCAGGTAGGGGATCAGATCGTGCTTGTGCATGGCCAACCTCATATGTGCCCGACTTCGTCAGGCAGTTCGTAGAAGCTGGCGTGGCGATAGACCTTGTCGTCCGCCGGGGCGAACAGTGGGTCTTTCTCGTCAGGGGAGGAGGCGGTGATCAGGGCCGAGGGTACCACCCACAGGCTCACCCCCTCGCTGCGGCGGGTATACAGCTCGCGGGCGTTCTCGATGGCCATGGCCGCATCGGCCGCGTGCACGCTGCCGACATGCTTGTGGTTGAGGCCGTGCTTGCTGCGCACGAACACTTCGTAGAGGGTCCAGACAGACATTTTCGATCTCCGCATCAATCGCCGCTCAAGCGGCGTTCTTGTTCTCTTGCTTGCGCGCGTAGGCCACCGCAGCCTCGCGTACCCAGGCGCCGTCCTCGATGGCCTTGCGCCGGGTGGCGACACGCTCCTGGTTGCATGGGCCATTGCCCTTGATCACTTCGTAGAACTCGTCCCACTGGATTTCGCCGAAATCGTAGTGGCCGCGCTCGGCGTTCCACTTCAGTTGCGGATCGGGGGCGCTACAGCCGAGCAGCTCGAGCTGCGGCACGGTCTGGTCGATGAAGCGCTGGCGCAGCTCATCGTTGGTCTGGCGCTTGATTTTCCAGGCCATGGACTGGGCGCTGTTGGGCGAATGTTCGTCGCTGGGGCCGAACATCATCAGCGCCGGCCACCACAGGCGGTTGATGGCGTCCTGGACCATGTCACGCTGGGCCTGGGTACCGTGGCGCATCATGGTCAGGAGCATTTCGTAGCCCTGGCGCTGGTGGAAGCTCTCTTCCTTGCAGATGCGGATCATGGCGCGCGAGTAGGGGCCATAGGAGGTGCGCTGCAGCACCACCTGGTTGACGATGGCGGCACCATCCACCAGCCAGCCCACCGCGCCCATGTCGGCCCAGCTGAGGGTGGGGTAGTTGAAGATGCTCGAGTACTTGGCCTTGCCGTTGTGCAGCTTGGCGATCTCCTCGTCACGGTCGGCGCCCAGGGTTTCCATGGCGCTGTACAGGTACAGGCCGTGACCGGCTTCGTCCTGGATCTTGGCCATCAGCTGCAGCTTGCGCTTCAGGCTGGGGGCGCGGGTGACCCAGTTGCCTTCGGGCAGCATGCCGACGATCTCCGAATGGGCGTGCTGGGAGATCTGCCGGATCAGGGTCTGGCGGTAGGCCTCGGGCATCCAGTTCTTGGCTTCGATCTTGATTTCGGCGTCGATCTTTTCCTGGAAGTTGCGCTCTTCGGGCGACATCTCTTCCAGCGACTTGACGCGCTTGACTCCGGTTTCCACTAGCTGTGCGTACATGTGCTGCGACTCCTGCTAAGGCATGAGTCATTTGTAAGCGATACAAAACACAACGTCAAACACATTTGTGTGTATCAAATGAGATTTATGTATCGCTTTGCTGGCCGAAGGGGCTGCTGCGTCGCGAAAGGCGCGCGGCAGCCCGCGCAATCCTTCAGGCAAAAAAAAGCCCCGACGATCGCCGGGGCCGGACAGGCAGTCGAATGAATCAGCTGGCCAAGCGTTTGTCGAAGACGTGGCAGGCCTTGCCCTCGGAGCGCTTGAGCGTGCCGCAGGGTTGCAGGCACACCTGGGTGCTGATACCGATATAGGTCTTGATCTGCCTGGCCAGTTCCCCGGTCAACAACTTGCGCTGGCCTTCATCAAGGTGCTGGCAGTCCGAACGCAATTCCACATGCACGTCCACGCTGTCCAGGTTTCCATTTCGATACAGATGGATCTCATAAAGCTCTGAAAGCTGTTTTATTTTAAGTACCTGCTCCTCAATCTGCGTCGGAAACACGTTGACCCCGCGAATGATCAGCATGTCGTCGCTGCGACCGGTGATCTTGCCGATCCGCCGCATTGGCCGGGCAGTGCCGGGCAGCAACCGGGTCAGGTCGCGGGTGCGGTAGCGCACCATGGGCAACGCTTCCTTGCTCAGCGAGGTGAACACCAGCTCACCCAGCTGGCCGTCCGGCAGTACCTGGCCGGTGACCGGGTCGATGATCTCGGGGTAGAAATGGTCTTCCCAGATGGTCGGGCCGTCCTTGGTCTGGAGACATTCCATCGCCACCCCGGGGCCCATGATTTCCGACAGGCCATAAATGTCGAGGGCATCGATGCCCAGGCGCTGCTCGATCGAGCGGCGCAGCTCGTCGGTCCAGGGTTCGGCACCGAAAATGCCCAGCCGCAGCTTGAGCGTGTGCGGGTCGATGCCCTGGCGCTCGATCTCGTCGGCCAGGTTGAGCATGTAGGACGGGGTGACCATGATGATGTCGGGCTGGAAGTCGCGGATCAGCTGCACCTGCTTCTCGGTCTGCCCGCCAGACATGGGAATCACCGTGCAACCCAGGCGCTCGGCGCCGTAATGCGCGCCCAGCCCGCCAGTAAACAGGCCATAGCCGTAGGACACATGCACCTTGTCACCCTTGCGCCCACCGGCGGCGCGAATCGAGCGGGCCACCACGTTGGCCCAGGTGTCGATGTCGTTCTGGGTGTAGCCGACCACCGTCGGCTTGCCGGTCGTGCCGCTGGAGGCATGCAGGCGCACCACGTCCTGCTGGGGCACGGCGAACATGCCGTAGGGGTAGTTGTCGCGCAGGTCGTTCTTGCCGGTGAAGGGGAACTTCGCCAGGTCTTCGAGGCACTTGAGGTCGTCAGGGTGGGCGCCGCACTCGGCAAAGCGCTGGCGGTACAGCGGCACGTTGTCGTAGGCGTGCTTCAGGCTCCAGCGCAGGCGCTCCAGCTGGTGCTGGCGCAGGGCATCTACGCTGGCGGTTTCCATCGGGTCCAGCAGGGCACGATCGGCATCATGGTACATGTTCATGGCTTCACTCGAATTGTTCTTGTACGCCGCGCGGCAGCAGTAGCGGGCTGCGCGGTGAGTGTCATGAGCGCAGCATATACGGCTGCGTTCGGTTCGGTAACGGGCCGGTGGTCGGCGCTGCTCAAAGGCGTTCGATGACCATCGCGATGCCTTGGCCAACGCCAATGCACATGGTGCACAGGGCGTAGCGCCCGGCGCTTTCCTCCAGCTCGTGCAGGGCAGTGGTGACCAGGCGTGCACCGCTCATGCCCAGCGGGTGACCCAGGGCGATGGCCCCGCCATTCGGGTTGACCCGCTGGTCGTCGTCGGCCAGGCCCAGCTCGCGCAGCACCGCCAGGCCCTGGGCCGCGAAGGCTTCGTTGAGTTCGATGACGTCCATGTCGGCCAACGACAGCCCGGTCAGCTCGAGGACCTTACGGGTAGCCGGCACTGGCCCCATGCCCATCAGCCGCGGCTCGACCCCGGCTGCGGCCATGCCGACGATGCGCCCGCGGGCCTTGAGGCCATGGCGACGGGCGGCGGCGCTACTGGCCAGCAGCAGCGCACAGGCGCCGTCATTGACCCCGGAGGCATTGCCGGCAGTAACGCTGCCACCTTCACGGAACGGGGTGCCAAGCCTGGCCAGCTGTTCCAGGGTGGTGTCGCCACGCGGGTGCTCGTCGTGCTCGACCACTTTGGCCGGGCCTTTGCGTTGCGCGATTTCGACCGGCACGATTTCCCGCGCCAGGCGGCCACGTGCCTGGGCCGCAGCAGCCTTGTGCTGGCTGCGCAGGGCGAACGCGTCCTGGTCGGCGCGGGAAATGCCGAACTGCTGGGCAACGTTCTCGGCGGTTTCCGGCATGGAGTCGGTGCCGAAGGCGGCCTTCAGCAACGGGTTGACGAAACGCCAGCCGATGGTGGTGTCGAACAGCTCGGCCGCGCGGCCGAACGCCTGCTCCGCCTTGCCCATGACGAACGGCGCACGCGACATCGACTCCACACCGCCGGCCAGCATCAACCCGGCTTCGCCGCAGCGCAGGGCGCGCGCAGCAGTGCCAATGGCGTCGAGGCCGGAACCGCACAGGCGGTTGATGGTGGTGCCGGGCACCTCGATGGGCAGCCCGGCCAGCAGGCTGGCCATGTGCGCCACGTTGCGGTTGTCCTCGCCAGCCTGGTTGGCACAACCGAGAATCACATCGTCGATGGCCTTCCAGTCCAGTTCCGGGTGTCGGCGGATCAGCGCCTGGAGTGGAATGGCCGCCAGGTCATCGGCCCGCACACTGCTCAAGGCCCCGGCATAGCGGCCGATGGGGGTGCGCACGGCGTCGATGATCAAGGCATCGGCCAGGGTGTGTTCAGTCATCTTGCGTCTCCTGCGCCAGCACCGTGCCGCGCACTTTGTAGGACTTGCCATGGAACATCGCCAGCAATTCACCACGCTGGTTCTCGATGCGGACCTGGTACAGACCCGTGCGGCCCTTGCGGCTGAGCTCGCTGGCCTGGGCGGTGAGCACGTCATCGCGCAGTGCCGGGGCCAGGTAGTCGATAGTGCAGCCCAGGGCGACGGTGGCCTGGTCGTAACTGTTGCAGGCGAAAGCGAACGCCGAATCGGCCAGGGCGAACAGGAAGCCGCCGTGGCAGGTACCGTGGCCCTGGATCATGTCGGCGCGTACCGGCATGCGCAGGGATGCCTGGCCGGGGCCGGCGGCCAGCAGCTGGATGCCCAGGCCCTGGGTGGCCTGGTCGCGGGCGTACAAGGTATCGGCACAGGCTTGTGCCAGTTCGACTTCAGTCATGCAGGCTGCCTCCTTCGGCTTCGCAGCGGCGCAACAGCAGGGACGGGCGGTAGCGGCTCTCGCCGTAGCTGCGCTGCAGGTTGTCGAGCACACGCAGGGTCTGGGCAATGCCGATGTTCGCCGCCCAGGCCAGCGGGCCGCAGGGGTAGTTGACCCCCGCGCGCATGGCCAGGTCGATGTCGGCGGCGCTGCCGACGCCCTGCAACACGGCATCGGCGGCCTCGTTGGCGAGCATGGCGACGGTGCGCAGCACCACCAGGCCAGGCAGGTCGGCGACCGGGGTAACCCGCAGGCCGGCGCGTTGCAGCAAGGCCACCGCCTGGTCGCGGGCCTGGTCGCTGGTGTCCGCCGACCAGCTGATGGCAAGGCGTGTGGCGCTGGCGTAGTCCAGAGCCAGGTCCAGCAGCACCAGGTTGCGCAGGCCGTCTTGCCGGGCCCGCTGGCTGGCCAGGCGGCCATCCGACAGCGCCAAGGTGGCTTCGCCGACCTGAATCACGCCGCTACCGGCACGCTGGACCACGGTGATGCCGCTCGCGCGCAGGCGCTCGACCAACGGCTGCAACACCCCAAGATGGCCTTCGACGACGCAGGCCTCGGCTGTAGCTGGGCTGTGCAGCTCATGCGGCTGCGCACGCCCGGCCCCTTCGGCATAGCTGTAGAAACCCTGGCCGGTCTTGCGGCCGAGGCGGCCGGCGTCGACCAGTTCCTTCTGCAGCAACGAAGGCTGGAAGCGAAAATCGCCGTAGAACGCTTCGAACACCGAGCAGGTGACCGCGTAGTTGACGTCGTGGCCGATCAGGTCGGTCAACTCGAATGCGCCCATGCGGAAACCGCCAGCCTCCCGTAACAGCGCGTCCAGTGTCGCGCAATCGGCCGCGCCTTCCTGCAGCAGACGCAGGCTTTCCGCGTAGAATGGCCGCGCCACACGGTTGACGATGAACCCCGGCGTGGAGCGCGCATGCACCGGCTGCTTGCCCCAGGCCTTGGCGGTGGCATGAATGCATGCGGCAACGGCTGGGGCGGTGGCCAGGCCCGAGACCACTTCGACCAGTGCTATCAGCGGTGCGGGGTTGAAGAAATGCATGCCGACCAGCTGTTGCGGGCGTTCCAGGCCGGCAGCCAGGCTGGTGATGGACAGCGACGAAGTGTTGCTGGCAAGGATGCAGTCGCCAGCACACAGGGCTTCCAGCTGGTTGAACAAGGCTTGCTTGACCTGCAGGTTCTCGACAATCGCCTCGATCACCAGGCGCGCATCGGCCAAGGCTTCAATACTCTCCACCGGGCTCAGCCGGGCGCTGATCGCTTGCCGTTCGACAGGCTGCAAGGTGCCTTTTTCCACAAGCCGGGCAAGTTGCCGATCGATACCGGCCAGCGCCTGCACAGCAGCGCCAGGGCGGTTGTCGTAGAGTTTGACCGGGTGACCGGCCTGCGCCGCGACCTGGGCGATGCCAGCCCCCATGGCACCCGCGCCGATCACCGCCACCGGGGCATTGCTTGCAAGTGGACTCATGATCAACGCCCCTTGAATGCCGGGGTGCGCTTGCCGATGAAGGCGCTCACCCCTTCACGGTAGTCGTCGCTGCGCCCAGCCAGGCGTTGCAGGTCGCGCTCCAGCTCCAGCTGTTCATCGAAACCATGGTCGAAACTGGCGTTGAGGCCGCGCTTGATCAGGGCCAGGCCGTAGGTTGGCTGGGTCGCGAGCTGGCGGGCGAGGGTCAGGGCCTCGTCGCGCAGGGCAGCATCATCCACCACGCGGTGGATCAGCCCCCATTGCTGGGCCTGCTCCGCGCCGAGGCGCTCGCCCAGCATGGCCAGGGCCTTGGCCCGTGCCATGCCGACCAGCCGCGGCAGCAGCCAGGTGCCCCCGGAGTCCGGCACCAGGCCGATCTTGCAGAAAGCCTGGATGAAGCTGGCCGAACGGGCCGCCAGCACCAGGTCGCAGGCCAGCGGGATATTGGCACCAGCGCCGGCCGCCACGCCATTGACCGCGCAAATCACCGGCAAGGGCAAGTCACGCAGGGTACGCACCAGCGGGTTGTAGAAGCGTTCGATGGATTCGCCCAGGTCCGGCCTCTCGGCGCCGGGGGCGACATTGCGCTCGGACAGGTCCTGGCCGGCACAGAAGCCGCGGCCTTCAGCGGTCAACAGCAGCACCCGGGCATCACTGCTCTGACGCACCTGTTTGAGCGCTTCGCGTACTTCCAGATGCATGGCGGCATTGAAGCTGTTCAACTGCTCGGGGCGGTTCAAGGAGAGGAGGGCGACGCCGTCCTCGATGGAAAACAGGATGTGCTGGAAGGTCATGACAGACTCGCTTCGTCAGGCTAGGGAAGATGATCAGCGGCCCTGGAAGCGGGCCTGGCGTTTTTCCTGGAAGGCGCGAATGCCTTCGTCGCGGTCGGCGGTGCCGGCCAGCAAGGTGAAGGCATGACGCTCGAAGCGCAGGCCGCTGGCCAGGTCGGTGTCAGCGGCCTTGAGCAACGCTTCCTTGGCCAGGCGCACCGCCAGCGGCGCCTTGGCGGCGATGCTGCGGGCGACCTGCATGGCGCGCTCTACAGTGAATTCGGGCTGGGTGACTTCGCTGACCAGGCCCGCCTGCAGGGCGTGGCGAGCGGTGATGGTCTCGCCAGTCAGGACCATTTGCATGGCCAGCGGCTTGCCTACGGCTCGCAGCAGGCGTTGGGTGCCGCCAGCGCCGGGGATGATGCCGAGGTTGATTTCCGGCTGGCCGAAGCGCGCATCGGTGCCGGCGATGACGATATCGGCGCACATCATCAGCTCACAACCACCGCCCAGGGCATAGCCGTTCACTGCAGCGACCAGCGGCTTGGTGAAGGCGGCAATGCCTTGCCAGTGCGCAACACGCGGGTCATTGAGGATGCCCACCAGATCGCGCTCGGCCATCTCGCGGATATCGGCGCCTGCGGCGAATGCCTTGCGATCCCCGGTGATGATTACCACGCGGGCCCGCTCGTCGTGCTCAGCCGCCCTGAGTGCCGCGGCCAGTTCTGCCAGCAACTCGGTACACAGCGCGTTCAGGGCCTCGGGCCGCTGCAGGGTAATGAGCTGGATGCCCTGTTCGGGCGCCTGCACGTCGAGATATCGCGGCATGTCGGGTTCCTCTGGCTGCACGCACGGCACATCGTGGGGCCGGCATTTATTGGAGTTGTCTGCAGGGACGTGATGCTGGGTCACGTCCAGGTGGCACCAGTATATGCATCATCTGATACACTTATGCAACATCAAAAGCTACAAGTCGTATCCTTTCAACATGTGACGCGTGCCCGACAGCGGCGCTGCCAAAGCGCTGTAAAGATATGAATAGCGAGGAGATCCAGCGCTAAAACCGGAATCACAAGGTGAGTTTTACTAGAAAAGTGATACGTGAACCGGGCGATTGACGGCCGATATAATGTGATACAACATCTGTCAGCGTTTCTTATCATTTGAGGATCTTTCGCCATGCCTTGCTATCGACTGGACGGCCTGACGCCCGTGGTTCATCCCACAGCCTATGTGCACCCCAGCGCCGTGCTGATTGGCGACGTCATCATCGGCCCCCGCTGCTATGTAGGCCCACTGGCCTCGCTGCGGGGGGATTTCGGCCGCATCGTGCTGGAGGAGGGGGCCAACCTGCAGGACACCTGTGTGATGCATGGCTTTCCCGGCGGTGACACGGTGGTCGAACGCAACGGGCATGTCGGGCACGGCGCCGTGCTGCACGGCTGCCGCATCGGTGAAGACGCCTTGATCGGCATGAACGCCGTGGTCATGGACGGCGCCCGGGTGGCGCCACGCTGCATCGTCGCGGCCACCGCATTCGTCAAAGCGGGTTTCGAATGCGCAGCACAAAGCCTGGTGATGGGCTCGCCAGCCCAGGTCAAGCGTTCGCTGAGCGAACAGGAACTGGCCTGGAAGCAGCGCGGCACCGCCGAGTACCAACACCTGGCACAGCGCTGCATGAACAGCCTGGTGGAATGCCTGCCACTGAACGAAGCCGAGCCCGAACGCCCACGCATGGAAGACACCGGTGTCAGGCCCAAAGGTACGGCACCGGCATGAGCCTGGCAGCGTCACGCCATGGTCAGACGGTCCGCCGCACAGGTATAGTCGGTGCTTTATCCGCGCACAGTTCGCCCATGAGCAATCTCGCCCCACTGAACAACCTGATCACCCGCTTCCAGGAACAGACGCCGATCCGCGCCAGTTCCCTGATCATCACTTTGTACGGCGACGCCATCGAGCCTCACGGCGGCACCGTCTGGCTGGGCAGCCTGATCAACCTGCTGGAGCCAGTCGGCATCAACGAGCGGCTGATCCGCACGTCGATCTTCCGCCTGACCAAGGAAGGCTGGCTGACCGCCGAGAAGGTCGGCCGGCGCAGCTACTACAGCCTGACGGGTACTGGCCGGCGGCGCTTCGAGAAAGCTTTCAAGAGGGTCTACAGCCCCAGCCAACCCGCCTGGGACGGCGCCTGGACCTTGGTATTGCTGTCGCAACTCGAGGCCGGCAAGCGCAAAGTGTTGCGTGAAGAACTGGAGTGGCAGGGGTTTGCTGCCATGGCGCCGAACCTGCTGGGCTGCCCGCGGGCAGACCGCGCCGACCTGACGGCCACCTTGCGCGAGCTGGAAGCCGCTGACGACAGCATCGTCTTCGAAACCCACACGCAGGAAGTGCTTGCCTCCAAAGCCATGCGCGCCCAGGTCCGGGAAAGCTGGCGTATCGACGAACTGGGGCAGCAGTACAACGAGTTCATCCAGCTGTTCCGGCCGCTATGGCAAGGCTTGAAAGAGCAGCCACAACTGGATGCGCAGGATTGCTTCCTGGCCCGCACGTTGCTGATCCACGAGTATCGTCGGCTGTTGCTGCGCGATCCGCAACTGCCGGACGAGCTGTTGCCAGGTGATTGGGAGGGAAGGGCCGCGCGACAGCTGTGCCGTAACCTGTATCGCCTGGTGTTCGCCAAGGCTGAAGAGTGGCTGAATGCTGCGTTGGAGACGGCTGATGGGCCGCTGCCGGATGCGAATGAAGGGCTTTACAAACGTTTCGGCGGCCTGCTGTAGGACCGCCAAATTATAACTACGCTAAATGAATATTTAGTGTAGTTATAAGTGAAATGCATATTACCGGGGCAGGCGACGGGCTAGCCAAACCGTTTGCCCGCCACATTCCGCGTCCTCCACGATGTGCTCCAGCACCCCGAAACCGTGGTCGTTCAATCGAGCGGTGTATTCCTCAGGAGCCAGGCTGGCGTGATAGAGCGTTTCGCCCTGGAATTCACCCAGCGCTTCGCCATGTGCAGGCCCACTGGTAAACATCAGCAGCGCACCGGGTGCTGCGTGGCGCTCGAAGACCGGAAACATCCGGCGTTGGTCGTCAGGCTTGAGATGGAAAAAGCTGTTCCAGGCGAGAATGCCTGCGAACTGGCGATCAAGCGCCAGCGTGCGCATGTCTTCATGAATCCATTCCTGCGTTGGAAATCGCTTGCTGCACAAGGCGAGCATCTGCGTAGACGAATCCACACCGACAACAGGTACACCGGCATCGATCAGATGGCGTGCTACAGGTTGACCAGAGCCGCAGCCCAGGTCCAGCACGGTTGCCGTGGGTGGCAGCAACGAGCGGAAGCGTTCGATCCATTTGCGATCAACGAAATGGTTGGAGCGCAGATCGTTCCAGATCGATGCGTGGCGATCGTAGAGACTGATGATCTGATCGGCGGATGGATGATGCGGCATGGATTGGGGCATCCTTGGTTGTGAAGGTCGAACGTCCGTTGTGATCATCCTTTAAAAATGATCGAAAGCTCAAGCCCGCGCAATTCGTGACCTCCAGCGTTCCTGACTTTTAAAAATGGTTGAAAGCTCGGGCGCATTAGCGGATTCGATCATTTTAAAAAGACATCAGCCTGAACCCGTAAACGCAGGGTTTGCGGAGATGACTCTTTCACTCCTATTTTGCCGATCTAAGCTAAGGTGTTGATTTGTAGATACTTTTTTTAAAAGTTGAAGCCTATAAAGCCTAGGGGAATCGGCCACTTTTAAAAGTCGAGAAATATCGCTCCTTGATCCCCCAGCCAAGCTGTTATCCACTGGACGGTTGCTAACCTAGGGTATGGGGCAGCAGGGCTCAGAATCGGGCCGAGGTTATTCTCAGCACCGACCAAACACGCCTGGATACTCATATCGCGAATGGTGCTCAGCGTGCGGCAGGGCCGGAGACAGCTCGGTCGATTGTCGTAGGAGTCGCCTTGACGTTCTACGGTGATAAGAGCGCAGTCAGCCTCTCTTTACATACCTTGGGATGTCGAGTGCGGCTCACAGAACTCAAAGTTGAGGTGATCTGATAGGTTCATCTCGTTCGCCGTCAATATATAAGTAAAAGCAGCGTTCGCTGCCAAGAATTAGCCTTTCGTGGGAGCAGATGCGAGGGCTGAGACCAAAGATCACAGTGATATGTCATTTTTTTGACAGTAATTTTTGCTCGCCAAATCAAAGAAGCCCGCTTCTGGTAATAAATCCCATAGGGTCGTCACAAGAATCACGTCCGCCACCTTGAGCGTAGTTTATATTCACGAATCTGAACCTGAATTCCATTGAACTTAATTCGATTTAGCTGATAATTGATTTTTCACGCTATGACTGAAAATCAATATAAATAAGAAGAACGAATCCACTACAGGTGGCGCCTTCAAGCTCTTGGCTCGTTTATTGCTAGGGAATAAAATAATAAATTATTGTGATATTCGATAATTATCCTCCCCCTGGCAAATCAATATTTGCTTAAATATAGTGTCAATTATATGGCTGTTGACAGGTTTGCTGGTTGTAGAGTTATCCTACTGCGCCTTGCTGTTCAGTCACTGAGTGTTAAGTCTTATGCTGCAATCCATAGCTGAAGGAAAGTTGGTTAGCTTTGAAGAGAAAGTGTATCGAGTAATAGCTTGTGGAGCTGATGGCACCGTCAGCCTAGAAAGCTTGGAGACCGAGCACTCTTTCGATGTGCCTTTCACTCAGGTGACTCTAGTTGAAACCGATAAAGAAAAACATAAGCTACACAATGAGCGCCGTTTGATTTGGTTGGAACAAACGGATATAAATCCCGGAGAGCTGGCCCTTGCTTCGGAGCGAGCAGCAAATATCAATGAATATTTAAATGGCGGAATTTCAAGAGCGGCATTATTAAAGAAGCTTGGCGCCTCTGAAGCAACGAGTCGGCGTCTGCTGAAAAGATATGATCCGGAGCTCGGAGCCGTTTCTCTTGTTAGGAGTGTTAGAGGGCGCAAGAAAAACGCCCGATTGCTATCTGATTTACAAGAGAAGATCATGGAAAAAGCAATTACGAGACGCCTTAAAGATAAGTCAAAAAGGCTAGAGTCTTTTTCATCTCTTTGGGAGTATGTCGATTCTCTTTGCCATAGCATGGGTGTTAAAACCCCGAGTATCAATGCGCTGAAGCAAAGGCTTGAATCGTTCGGAAATAAAGCGGTTTACTCCCTTCGATACGGCAGGGAGGCGATGCTTCAAAAGTTTGATTTGAAGCCAGGGATGATCGATGTAGAAACCATACTGACCATGGTGCAAATCGATCACACGCGGGTGGATGTCATTATCTGCGATGAGCATGGTCGACCACTTATGCGGCCTTGGCTGACGGTAGTTATCGACCTCAAGAGTCGCGTAATTCTTGGTTATTACCTAGCACTCCATCCACCTAGCGCAGTAAGCGTTGCCATGGCGATGCTTTCAGCCTGCTTTCCAAAGCAAGACTTTCCGATTGCCCTTGGTGGCGGCCAGCATACTCGGCACAGATTCTGGGGTGTGCCTGGCTCAGCGGGCATGGATAATGCTGCCGAATTCACTAGCCCAGAACTTGAGGCTACCCTGCAGTATTACAAAATAGTCCCACTTCTACGACCGATTGGTAAAAAGCATTATGGAGGGCACGTTGAGCGGCTCATCGGCACGCTGATGGGGAAGGTGCATACTCTGCCAGGCACAACCTATTCAAATGTGTTGAAAAAAGCAGATTACGACTCTGCCAAGCACTCAGCCATGACTTTTTCAGCATTTTGTGAGTGGTTCGCGAATGAGGTGGCCATTTATCACGGGCGCGCTCATGAAGGATTGAACAGGCTTGCGCCGTTCGAGGTTTGGGATGCGGAGATGGCTAAAAGGGGTCAGAACTATGTTCAGCCTATGCCGGGGAACTTCAAAACGCTTGCTCTTGACTTTTTTCCCAGCGTGCTTCGAACAGTTCAGCCAAAAGGTGTGGAATTCAGCAGGTCATACTACTCTTCGGCAATACTGAAAAGACTTGTTGGTCAGCGACTATCGTTCAAATTTAATCCGCTAAACCTGTCAAAGATCTGGTTGCGCCAAGATGGACGGTATCACGAAATTCCCTATTCCGATCTTACGAAAACGCCGATCTCCTACAGCGAATACTGGGCCTTTGCGCGCCCTCGCGACCGTCGCCCCGGCACGCTGGTAGACGAAGAGTTGCACCAGGTTCGTTTAGAAAACTACGAGCTAGTAGAAAGTTCTAAGGCAGAGACGAAGCGGCTCCGTCAAGATATTGCCAAGAAAGTCACGGCCGCTGAAACCATGTCTTTCCTTTCCTACGGGGGGGAGGGGACTTTACTACAGGGGACTACCAAAGAACCTGTTGCTGATCAAACGCGCAAAAAGTTGAAGTGGGGGGATTGATGATGGATGGGGAACATTTGCACGAGAGCCGACGTTATGCATTGGCCTTGTCAGACCAAGAGCGCTGCCAGATCATTCGTCAAGACATCAAGATCGACACGGAACATCTCCTCACCGTTTCTAACATTGTTCATAACATGCTTGGCATCATACGTGGTAGCACGGAGGCTCCGTGTCTGCTGGTGTCCGCCGGTTCTAATCATGGGAAAACAACAATCTGCAATGCGATTAGGGGCATGGATGAATCCTGGAGCCATAAAATCAGGTATGTGAGCTTCGTCAAAGACACTCAGAAGACAAAACCTATGGTGAAGCTTTTGACGGCTTTGGGCATGGAGCCTGGGAAAGCGGGGATTCCCATTAGCATGGTAGCGGAATATTGTATCGCCAACGATATTCGCGGTGTGTTTATGGACGAGTTCCATGATTCTATCAAGGGGCTTTCCAAGGGAGAGCAGGATATTTTTCTCTCCTTGCTGCGAGGTTTATGCGGAGCACCTGCTTACTTGAGCTTTTTCGTTTTCGGCATTGATGAAGCTTACAACGCTCTCTCGATCGACGCCCAGTATGTACGCCGGTTTGAGCTTTACGAGCTTTCTCCGTGGTCTAGGGCGGATGTGGAGTATCTTAATTTTTTGGACACTTGGGAAGAAATCGCACCTCTTGCCAAGAAGTCGCACCTTTCGTCCAAGCCAATTGCGGATTATATCTATAATCATACGTTGGGTGTAATTGGTAATATCTGTTCTCTACTTCGAGCTGCTGGATGTTTGGCGGTCACATGGGGAGAAGAGAAAATTACTCTTGAGGGCCTGCAGGCCTCTACTCAGTCAAAATGGAATACTCGCGCACGACGGAAAGGTATTATCGAGTGAAGTATCTATCGTGTCCAAAACAGTACCAAGCAGAACAAAGCATCGTGGAAAGTTATTCCAATAACTTATTTACTATTCTGGGTGGGGAGTCGCAAGCAGGAAAAACTACAGTTGCCAAGAGACTACTAAAAAATGCCGATCGCGCGCGCGTGTATACTGCGTATGTGCCTGGGGTTTTTACTAAGCTATATAACGACGTCCACTTGGCATTATCGTCAGCTCTTGGGCTGCCTGTGACCTGTGATTTCACGTCCTTTCGAAATATCGAACGCCCTCTTGAGGATCTGATTGGTGGTCGAGAGTTCCGGCTAGTTTTTGACGATGCAAGCGTTCACTTTGGCGGCGGTGCAAAGCAGCGGAATGCTTCTATTTCTTTAATGCAATCGCTGATTCAGCGTTTTCCAAACTTAAAAATACTACTTGTATCCAATCTCGATATTTTAGATGGCCCACTGAAAGAGTTCGTTGCGAAGAATACTCGCTACGTCGACATCGGTGTGTGGCAGTATGACCAACAGTACCGCAACTTTATCACTAAGGTTGCTGAGGCATGTGGTTTCAAGCGTTCTCAACTGTCTAATGATGATTTTATCAAAGGTCTTTTGGATAGATCTCATGGTGCCAGTGGGGCCCTTTTTCGAATCCTGCAGACACTAGCGCGCAATCCCAGGTGCCAGGCTTGTAAAACCTTGCCAGTTAATTGTCTGCGCAATATGTGGAAGTTCTAATTTGTTCGATGAGTTTTCATCAGGGGCAGCGCCTCGTTTCGTTCTGGGAGAGACACTGCTTTCCTGGGTGATGCGGGGGCTTGCCCACAACAAGCTCCAAAACCCTCATCTATTTCGTAGGGCAATCAAGCAAAATCTTTCTGGCGCCAAACGCGTGGTACCCGGTGTTGTGGCATCGTGGCCTTGTCCCGCATTCGAAGATATCGAGTTTGATTGTAGCTCTGAGCTTTTCAAAGTGATGGGAGACACCTATGTTACTGATGGAGTTTTGCTACAGAAGCTATTTGCGGCCCGCCAGTCTGGGTTGCTTCACATCCACTTTCGACACTCATACTGCTATTCCTGTCTAATAGAAAGTATGGCGAAAACTGGATTTCCCATCTGGCGTCAAGCTTGGTGCTACACGACCAGCGCATATTGCGTCGATCATCGACGCGCGCTGATGAGGCCTCGGGATACATATACTCCTGATCGACGGATCTGGAATGCCTACCTCTATTCAACGGGTGTGCGGCCAGTGAAGGATTCTTTGTTTGATCGAAGAATTGCGGGAATCACAATCCGCGTGCAGCGATGGATTGAATCCCTGGCGCCAGGACAGGCACTCACTGAAGGAGTGGAGACGCTGTACGGACTGCTGCTGGCAAAGCGGACGGCATTTGCACCCGGTGGGGTAGCCTCAGCAGGGTTTTCTCGCACACAACAGAGTCTGTGCAAAATCAACTTGGAGCTGCATGACCGCATTGAGTACGGATTGAATGACAGTCATCCGTACCAGCGCATGGGGGCTTTGCTTTTGGTCGGATGGTTGAGCGGTATGGTGTCACAGGCTGAGATAGCCTACTTAGGGCAATATGACCATTACGTCCGCAGAACGCTTCCATCCTCACCACAGCAATTGGCACACTTGGTAACGATGCTTCTGACCACAGATGAGATGAGATTCCTTCGAGAGAAACTGGTCAAGCTTGAGAAAGTGTCGTCAATCTTGATGTCGAATTTTTTGGAAGAGTTCGATGGAGCTACGTTGCGCTCCTGTCGTTCAAACTTGCCAAAGCGTTAAATCTAAATCAACTCGCCGGATCGTTGATCCAAGTCGATCCGGTAGATCAGTCTAAATATAGGTGCTGGCAGTTAAGCTGATGCAGAAACGCAAAGTCCTGAAGGCTCGCGGCTTCAGAGCTTCTATTTTTGGTTTTATCCCTAATGAGCCTGCACTCCGCAGGCAGTGGGACGAACCAGATGTACTTTGTAAGGTGGGCGGTAGCGATTCAGAGGCACAGTTGGGCAGCTAAATTGATCGTGTCCCGTGAAGTGGTGTAACTGAACCAGCCGAAGGCGCCCTGCGGGCGAAAGAGGATGGCCATCGTGGTTCTTGGCTAACGTTGAGTTTGCGGACTTAACCTTCACCACAGAAACCACGATGACCAAGCCCACTATCGCATTGACCGAGTTGGTTGAGAAAGGGGCAGACGCTGATCTGTTCAAGCAAATGATCCAGTTCGTTGCCCAGCGCATGATGGAGTTCGATGTCGAAGGCCTGTGCGGCGCCGGCTTCGATGTCAAAAGTCCAGACCGAACGAACAGCCGCAACGGCTACCGTGATCGCCTCTGGCAAACCCGCGCCGGTGACGTTGACCTGAAGATCCCAAAGTTGCGCCAAGGCAGCTACTTTCCAGGCTTCCTTGAGCCTCGACGTACTGCCGAGAAGGCGATGGCAGCGGTGATCCAGGAAGCCTACATTCAAGGCGTTTCAACGCGTTCGGTGGACGAGCTGGTCAAGGCCATGGGCATGACCGGTATCTCCAAAAGCCAAGCGTCACGGCTGGCTGGTGAGATCGATGAGCGCGTTCACGCCTTCCTTGATCGCCCGCTTGAAGGCGACTGGCCCTATCTCTGGATCGATGCCACCTACGTCAAGGTGCGGGAGGCCGGGCGCATCGTCTCGGTCGCCGT
>Ga0209370_1001315_pt1 | contig 22564 bp, 19 predicted proteins | sample AgamicAtPrz_FD_187164 | JGI IMG/M metagenome (GOLD analysis project Ga0209370, IMG submission 187164) | Agave microbial communities from Guanajuato, Mexico - At.P.rz (SPAdes) (version 2) | ecosystem: Host-associated > Plants > Phyllosphere > Phylloplane/Leaf | place: Guanajuato, Mexico... | reverse complement strand
ACAGCGCTGCAGCGCTTCCTCGACCACATCCAGAAGCACGACAACGTGTGGGTGTGCCGCCGTATTGATTTGGCTCGTCACTGGGCCGAGCGTTTCCCTATGCGATGAACAAGCCTCGACTCAGCAATACCTAGTCAGACAGCTACCGAGGCATCATGGATGGGCGCGAATCCGCGCCTTCAATCTGTGCGACCCGATAACTCTGGGAGCCTGAAGAAGGGCTGGCCGAGGGCACCTGGGCCTGGTCTTCAGTCGATCACCACCAACTTGCCGCGCATTGGCTGGGCGTGGGTGGGGAAAGAGCAGAAGTAAATATAGTCTTCGCCATGGACCAGACGCTGGACGGGGAAGGTCACCGAGGCATGCTCGCCGCCGGAGAGCATCTGTGTCGCGGCAAGAATGCGGGCATCGCTGCGGCTGAGCCAGGCATGCTCAGGGCCGGATTGCAGGCCCTCGCGAATCACGGCCTCCGTGTCTTTGCTTCGTGTGAGCACCCAGTTGTGGCCTGCTGCCTGCCAGGGCTTCTTGCCGGTATGCACCAGATGCACGGTGAACTGTTCACAGCGCTTGCTGACCCGCAGCTCGGTCATGTCGAATTTCTTGCCGGGCTGGCCCTGGATATGGGCCTGGCAAACAGGGGCAGTCTGCTGCGCCAGGACGGGGCCGCCGGGGAGGTAGAGTGCGGCCAATGCGGCGAGATGGCAGATGCTTGAAGTGAAGAGCTTCATGGTCGGTCTCTGTTGCTGAGCAGGATGCAATGACTGGTCGATAGGAGGGATCAGGCGGTCAATCCGTCCACGATCACCTGTGGTGTGCCGCGTGAACAGGTCTCCACGCGCGCTAGCACGCCATAAACGCGCGCCAGCAGTTCGGGGGTGACGGCCTCATATGGCGGGCCGTCGGCCAGCAGTTCTCCGTCCTTGAGCACCAGCACTCGGTCGGCATGGCGCAGGGCAATGCCGAGGTCGTGCAGCACCACCAGCGTGATCATGCGATGGCGATGGGTTTCTTCCCGGACCAGCGACATCACATGGAACTGGTGGTTCAGGTCCAACGCAGACAGAGGCTCGTCCAGCAGCAGCACACGTGGCTGGCGAATCAGCGCTTGTGCAAGGCCAGCCAACTGGGCCTGCCCACCCGAGAGCTCGTCCAGATGGCGCATGGCAAGATGGCCTATGCCCAGGCGCTGCATAAGCATGGCGCCTTGCTCTACGGCGTCGGAGGGCAGTTCGTTGTCGGCTGTCCAACGAGAGTGGGGCGATGCCTTGCGCGCGGCCAGCAGCGATTCGATGACGCGCAGATGGACGGGTGCAGGCAGAGCCTGCGGCAGATACACAACGCGTTTGGCACGCTCGGCCAGGCTGGCTTTGTCCAGTTCCATGCCCTCGAATGCAATGCATCCACGCGCACTGGCCAGACCGGCCAGCGCGCGTAGCATGGTGGACTTGCCGCTGCCATTGGGCCCCAGGACTACGGTTACGGAGCCAGGCTGCAGATCGAGAACGTTCAGCGACGGGATGACGGTGCGTCGTCCATACGCGACGTTCAGTTGCGTGATGTTCAGTCCCTGGGTGTTCATGCGCGTCCCCTGGTCTTCAGCACGATGGCCAGGAAGAACGGAATACCTACCAACGAGGTGACAATACCCACAGGCACGATCACATCCGGTACCAGCGATTTGGAGGCCACAGAGGCGAGCGAGAGAACCAGGGCCCCTGTGAGAGCCGAGGCAGGTAGATAGAAGCGATGATCGTCCCCCACCAGACGACGTGCAATATGCGGCGCAACCAGTCCGATAAAGCCGATACTGCCCACAAAGGCCACCGAAAGAGCGGCCAGCAAGCTGATGCGAAGCAGTGCGCCCAGACGCAGACGACGCACATCCACGCCAAAGCTTGCGGCCCGATCCTCGCCCAGACGCAGTGCGGTGAGTCGCCAGGCATTGCGCATGGAAAACGGCAACACCAGAGCCAGTGCCATGGCCAGGGCCATCACCTTGGGCCAAGTGGCGCGCGAGAGGCTGCCCATGGTCCAGAACACCAGGCCCTGCAGTGCTTCTGCCGTGGCAATGAACTGCAGCAGCGCCACCAAGGCGTTGAAGCTGAACACCAGAGCGATGCCAAACAGCACCACGCCCGTCGTGCTCATGCCGCCCCAGCGTGCAACCAGATCCAATAGCAAAGCGGATGCCATGGCAAAGACAAAGGCGTTGGCGGGCACGGCCCAGGCAGCGGGAATTCCTGGCAGGCTCCAGTCCAGCACGATGGCCAGCGCGGCCCCGAATGCGGCAGCGGACGACAGGCCCAGGGTGAACGGGCTTGCCAGCGGATTGGCCAGCACAGTCTGCATTTCTGCACCGGCAAGGCCCAGGGCCAGACCGACGATCACGGCCATGAGTGCGTAGGGCAGGCGGATGTTCCAGACAATGACGCGTAGCGCGGGCTCAGTCGCGTCGGGCGCGAGCAGGGTGTGCAGCAAGGTCGGCAGTTCCAGGCCAGAAGACCCGGTGGTGAAGTCTGTCAGCAGCGCGCCAAGAATGGCGGTGCCCAGCAAGACCAGCACCAGCAGTCGCCAACCTGAAAGGCGCTTGTAGGCCCGTGCAAGCTGCACGGGATCCGGTTGCAGCGGTTGACGGGCCTGCACACTGGCTGTCAGGTCTTGCTTGAGCGTAGCGGCAGAAGCTGTCATTTGTTGGCTCCGCGACTGGCAATATCACCCCAGTAAGCACCTTGCATGGGCAGGGCGTTGAGGAAGCGCTGATTGATTTCCGTCATGGTGGCCTGAGGATCGACGTCCTTGAAGAGGTCCGGGTAGAACCACTTGGCCATGGCTTCTATGGCGAGAATGTTGGTGGGCGCATCGTAGAAGTTGTGCCAGAGACCATGGGCACGGCCCGAGCGCACGGAGCTGAGCACTTCGAAACCGGGGCGCAGGGCCAGCTCTTTCAGACTGGTGCCCAGCAGTTCGGCGCTCACTCCTTCGCCGGCCTTGAGCATAGGGCGGCTGCTTTGCGGGCGGCTGCCGGTGGCGATGTACACATCGGGGTCCTGTGCAATCAATGCCTCCTGGTGCAGGTCGCCGATAGCTCCGGGAATCTTGCCCTGGGCGATGTTTATGCCGCCTGCTGCGTCGATGAACTCGCCGATGTTGCCCTTGCCTGCCGTGTGGCAGCAGCCATCCCAAACGCCCGCCAGCAGCTCCGCAAACACGCGCGGGCGTTTGTTGCCGGGGATGTCCTTCACACGCGACTGCACACGCTGCAGATGCTCTTCATAGAAGCGGGCATAGGCGTTGGCCTGGGCTTCACGGTGCACAGCCTTGCCCAGAATGCGGATGCTATTGGCGGTGTTGCGCACTGGTTGGGCGCGGAAGTCGATGAACACAACGGGCACACCGGACTTCTCAAGCTCCTTGACCAGACCGCTCTGGCGTCCTGGCCCGTGGCCACCGAGGCCAAAAATGGCAATGTCGGGCTTGGTCGATACCGACTTTTCGAAGCTCACGCTGTCTTCCGAGGTGCGCCCGATCAGCGGGATGCGTTCAATTTGTGGGAAGCGCTGTTTGTAGACAGCCCAGCCATTCGGATCGGCAAATGCCAGCTCCCCTTGCCAGCCCACAATGCGCTTGAGCGGGTCGGCACCCTCCATCAGCGCGAGCGCGTAGAGAAATCGACCTTCACCCAGCAGGATGTGATCAACCTTGACAGGAATGCGCACCGTGCGGCCCACGATGTCGACAACCGAGACTTCGACGGGCTGTGATACGGCTGGAGCAGTACCTTGTGCTTGGACGGGTGTGCCGATCACGCAGGCGGTCAGCATGGCCAGACTTGTGGCCTGCAACAGGTGCTGCAGTCTGGAGAATGAAAAGTGAAAGGGCATGAGAGAGGGCATTCAAAAGTCAATGCTTGCTTGCCAGGTGCTGGCATGCGTTCGTTCGCAGCGCGACCTGCAACTGCCGTGCAAGCGCTGCGTTACGAGAGCGTCCGAAGCAACTTGGCCGAGATCAGAACGACATATCGAGGCTGGCCGTGTAGGTACGGCCGGCACCGGGGATGCCGTACAGCTGGAAGCCGTCCAGGGACGAACCTATGCGGCTCCAGTAGAAGCGGTTTGCGATGTTGTTGATATTGAAGTTGGCCGTCATCTGACGGTTGATGCGCCAGCGCAGGGCCAGGTTCTGCACCACATAGCCTGGGGCTTTTTCGCGGTCCACCACATAGATCGGGTAGGCGCCGCTCGGCCCCGAGGCGGTGCTTGAGTTGTTGTTCAGACCACCGGCCATCACGTTGTCGGCGTAGCGGCGCTGGCCTACATACTGCGCGCCATAGCTCACCGTGAGGGCAGGCGTGAGCAGATAGGAGGTCCAGACGCTACCGGCCCAGTCGGGCACGTTCTTGGCTTCGGCGCCCACATTCACACCTTTGGTGATACGACTCTTGAGGTGCGAAAGGCTGGCCATCACAGACCAGCGCGGCGTGATTTCGCCTTGCGCACTCAGCTCGAAGCCCTGTACGCGCTTGGCTGGCAGAGAGCGTACGGGAGAGCTGTTGTCGGGGTTGTACTCCCAGGAGTCGGTGAGCTCGGTGCGAAAGACGGCACCGGTGACGGAGAGGCGTCCGTCCAGCACATCCCATTTACTACCAGCTTCCCAGGTACGAGAGAGCGCAGGCTGGTAGTCGAACTGTGCCGCCGTGCCATTGATCGCATTGTTGGTGGTCACGCCCAGCGCCGATGGCTGAGCCGCACGGCTGTAGGCCGCATAGATGGAGCCTTGCCTGGCAGGCTTGTAGACGATGCCCAGGCGACCGCTGAGCGCACCGTCGGTGCGGCTTCTGTCGACGTTCTTCGCGTTCCAGCGGTCGTAGCGCAGGGCTGTCTGTGCCTGCCAGCGTTCGTTGAAGGTGATGGTGTCATTTACATACACACCCATGTTCTGTACCGATGCACGCGCGCTGCCTGCACCCACGATGGTGGGTGTGCCGGCGAAGATCGTGTCGGGGTTGGCGGGGTCGAAGCTCAGCGTGCCACTTGGCAGGTCCAGGCTGCGTTCGTGATCGCCGTAGGTTTCTCGGTAGAGCTCCAGACCGGCCGTGAGCCGGTGCTGCAATCCGGCTGTCTCAAACTGGGTGCGCACATCCGTTTGATTGTTGGCGATGGTGTAGCGCTTGGAGCTCGACATGGCGGCCAGACGTAGCGAGATCGGCTGGCCTGTGGTGTCCACCAAGTCGTAGTCGCCATAGGAAGCGATATTGCCAGGGGCTGTCACCAGCGGCCCCTTGCCGATATAACCCAGGCTGTTGCGCGTACCGGCCGCATTGAATCGCGCGGGGGAAAGCACGCTCCAGCTGTCGACGCGTTCGTAACGGAACTGGTTGCGGATGGTGGTGTCCGCAGCAAGGTCTCGCTCAATTCGAGCCGTGATGCTGTCGGTTCTGGCCTGCTGTGTGTACAGATTGGAAGCGCCAAACCAGGCATTGCGTGCGATGCCGGGCATCAGGTTGCCGCGTGTGCCGCGCTGTATGGGCAGGCCGCCGTCAGGAGTGTTGTCATCGGACTGATGCAGCACGTTGACGACAACGCGCGTGTCCGTGCCCAGCCCGTGGGCGAAGGATGCCGCCACGCCATAGCGGTCGAAGTCGACCACATTGCGACCGGCGACCTCGTTCTTGTGCTTCATCAGATTCAGGCGCAGTGCACCGGTCTCACCGATGGGGCGGTTCAGGTCGGCGGTGGCGCGAGCATAGCCATCGCTGCCCAGGCCGAAGCTGGCGTTGTAGAAGGTATCACGCTTGGCTTCCTTGCTCACCAGGTTCACGCTGCCGCCGACGGCCGACACTCCCGATTCGACCGACCCCGTGCCCTTGAAGACTTCGGCTTGCTCCAGATTGAACGTATCCGTGCGACTGGCCATGCCCGCGTCGCGCACACCGTCGATGGTGATGCTTTGCTCAGCGGAAAAACCGCGAATGGTGAAGAAGTCACCCCAACCCAGATTGCCTTCGCCGGAGCTGAAGGTGATGCCGGCCACGTTCTGCAGCACATCCTGCAGGGTTTGCGCATTCTGTTGGCGCAGTACTTCAGCCGGCACCACCGTGATGCTCTGAGGTGTGTCGCGCAGTGGCTGGGTGAATTTTGGCGACTGCACGGATTGAGCTTGATAGTCGGGCTTGTCGCGATCGGCGCGTACCTCCACGAGAGGCATGGTGGCCGCATCGTCAGCGGCCAGGGCTTGGCTGCCCGTCGCCAGCAGCGTGGGGCCCAGCACCAGCATCAGGCTGGCCAAGGCAGGAGACAATGAGGACTCCAGACGTGAAGCCGTTGAAAATTCACGCGAATCGCGCGCTGGCATGGAGGGGACGGAGATGCTCATGACTGCAATAAACTAGAATGAAAATCGTTCTTATTGATAGATGAGCCGTCACTCTAGTGAGGCAAGCGCCCCTCCGACAGACAGGCGAGGGCAGATTTGCAATGCAATGTTTTCCCTAGCTGCTTCAACACAATCCATTACATTTCCCCCGAAAAGCTCCGTAGCGTCGTCGCATGCCGCCGCCAGGGCTCGCATTCTGGTCGTGGATGACGACCCAGAGATCCGCGAGTTGCTGTGTGACTATCTGCAGGCCAACGGCATGCAGCCGTCTGCGGTTGCGAATGGCGAGGCTATGTGGGACTGGCTGGCGCGCCACAGCGCAGATCTCATCGTGCTGGACCTGATGCTTCCGGGCGTGGACGGGCTGACGCTATGCCGCAGTCTGCGTGAGCGGACCCACATTCCTGTGGTGATGCTCACGGCGCGCGGTGCGCTAATGGACCGCATCCTTGGTCTGGAGATGGGGGCTGATGACTATCTGCCCAAGCCCTTTGATCCCCGCGAACTACTGGCGCGCATTGGGGTGGTGCTGCGTCGCACGCGGCAGGTGCCAGCCTCTCTGCATGAACCCGAGCGGCTGGCCACACTGCGCTTTGCCAGCTGGACGCTGAACATGCACACGCGCGAGTTGCACTCTCCCGATGGTGTGCTGGTAACCCTGGCCCAGTCGGACTACCGCGTGCTTTGCGCCCTGGTTCAGAACCCGCATCGGACGCTGAGCCGGGACTATCTGGCGGAGTATGCCTTCGGCCGCGAGCGCATGGCGCTGGATCGTGCCATTGACGTTTGCATCAGCCGCCTGCGTCATCATCTGGAGTCCAACCCGCGCAAGGCGCAGGTACTGCGAACGGTCCGCAATGCAGGCTATTTGCTGGCTTGCGATGTCGAGACACTGGAGTGAGTGCGTCCGCTGCATCGGCATGGCTCCGTAGCCTGCTGACAAGGTTGTGGCCGCAGACGCTGTCTGGCCGCATCGCAGCAATCCTCATCATTGGCATGCTGGCTGCGCAGGCGCTGACCGGAACCATCTGGTGGGAGGTGCGGCAAAGTCAGCTGCTGGAAGTGCCTTTGAGGCTGGTGGCAGCTCGTGCAGCCGATACCTCGGTGCTGTTGTCTGCCATGCCGCGCGAACAGCGAAATACGTTGTTGGAGCAATGGAATACCAGCCATTACTCACTGCAGCTGCTCGATGAGATACCCCCGACAGCCGACGAGACCAAGCCTTTCATCGCAGAGGCGCAGGTCTTGATCGCTCAGGTTCTGCAGGAGCGTTTGGGGCGCACTGTGCCCGTGCGGGTGCTACAGCTGGGCTTGCGTGGGGAGGAGCAAGTGGACGGCACTCACTCGGCCAATGTATTGACATCGGGTAGACCAGAGGCTCATGTACGCATGGCCATGCAACTTGCCGACAAGCAGTGGCTGGTGGTGAGTGCACAGGAAAGCGAAATTGGCTATCCGGTACGGCCGCTGCATGCCTTGGCCGACTATGTGCTGCGCGTCTATCTGCTGCGCAGTCTCGTGATCGTGGCGTTTGCGTTGGTGGCAGTACGCCTGGCCATGCGACCGCTCCAGCGCATGGCCAGGGCCGCAGAAGCTCTGGGTCGAGATTTGCAAAGCCCACCACTCGAGACCGATGGACCGCGCGAGGTGCAACAGGCGGCGCAGGCTTTCAATGCCATGCAAAAGCAGATCTCCGAGGGAGTGGCCGAGAGAACGCGCTTTCTGGCGGCGGTGTCGCATGACCTGCGCTCTCCCATCACACGGTTGCGCCTGCGTGCCGAAATGCTGGAAACCGAGGCCTTGCGGGCCAAGTTCCGCAATGATCTGCAGGAAATGGAGCATATGGTGTCTTCCACGCTGGACATGCTTACCGGCGCTGATGCTCAGGGGCCGCGTCAGCCAGTGGATATCAATGCCTTGATACAGGGGATGGCACAGGACATACATGAGTCCAGTAGCCAGGAGATTCCCATCCATGGTCAGGCAGGCGGTCCATATATCGGCTATGCGCAAAGCCTGCGCCGCTGTCTGCAGAATCTGATCGAGAATGCGCTGCGCTATGCCCATGAGGTGCAGCTGCATGTCAGCGACGCCCATGATTTTCTGAGCATCAGCGTGCGCGATCGTGGTCCCGGGATCCCACCGGATCAGATCTCTCGTGTGCTGGAGCCCTTCTACCGCGTGGAGCATTCGCGCAATGCTTCCTCGGGTGGAGTGGGTCTCGGCCTGTCCATTGCGCAGACCGTGGCGCATGCACATGGAGGCCAGTTGCTGTTGCGCAATCTACCGGGCGGAGGCCTGGAGGCAACGCTGAAGTTGCCGCGCCAGTGACGGCCTGGGCTGAAGTTGTGGCATTGAGTCAGGGGTTCGTAGCCTGAAGCAACCCCGGGGTTGGATAGCAGTTTGCGCAATGATTTTCAGAGCGCTGGGCCGATATAAGCATGTCGAATCACTTCCTAAGTTTTGCGAAAATACTTCATGAACAGCGCCGCCAGTGGCTTCGCTGCGCTGCTCAACGGCACACCGCGCAACTGGACCAAGCCAAGCGCCATAGGTGGCGGCAGTGGCTCCACCTGCAGACGCTGTAGTCCTGCTCCATAAATCTTGTCGTTCAGGAGAATTTCGGGGCAGAAACCAAGTACGTCAGTGCGCCTCATCAGCTCGCTCATCAGCGTCGAGGAAGTGCAGTTGACCATCTTGCGCGGCTCCGCCAAGCCCTGGCCTCGAAGCCAGCTCACCAGCGTCTCGCTCTGGCTGCCCGCTGAGTAGTTCAAAACCCAGGTCGCGTCACGAAGCTCATCCCAGGTTTTCGCCTTGGCCAGCGGATGGCCCTGTCTTCCGGCGGGCATGGCAATCACGTCCATCAGTGGTTTGAAGACCAGTTCATAAGGCAGATCGGTGGGGTCGGCAATGGCCAGTGCGAAGTCCAGTCGTCCCTCGAGCAGAGCCGGAATCAAACTGCTAAGAAAGCCTTCACTGAGCGCCAGTTGCACACCCGGTGCCAGTTGTTCGAACGTTTTCCAGACTTCGGGCAGTGCCTTGATCGAAACCAGGGGCGACATCGCCACGGCCACCCGGGCGCCCGAGCCGCCGCGGATCAACCGTACCTCTTCGCGCGCCTTGTCCAGCATCGATAGAGCCAGGCGTGCATGAGATAGCAGCACTTTGCCAGCCGGGGTGAATTCAATGCCCCTGTAGCTGCGTACCAGCAGCTCTGCACCTACATCCTCTTCCAGTTCGCGAAGCGACTTGGTCAGGGCGCTCTGGCTCAGAAAGAGTGCACGGGCAGCAGCGCGTATGGAGCCGCTTTCGGCGACCTGGGTGAAAGCCCGAATCTGATGATTTTTCATAAGGGCAGGGTTTTCATCGGGTGAATCGTTTTGGTTGTCTCCTCGGAAAATATACCGGCTTTTGGTGCGATGACCGAGACGCTACATTTTTTGCATGCACTCGAAATTCAGCTCCTACATAGATACCGATGCCATGCTCGCATGGCGCCACGCCATCCATCGTCAGCCCGAACTGGGTTTTGAAGAGTTCCAGACCAGTGCACTGGTCGAGCGTTGCCTGCGCGAGTGGGGCTATGAGGTCACCACCGGGCTTGCGGGAACAGGATTGGTTGGCTCCCTGAAGTTTGGCCCTGGTTCCAGACGCCTGGGACTGCGTGCGGAAATGGACGCACTGCCCATTCAGGAGGACACGGGCCTTCCATGGGCCAGTGAGGTGCCAGGAAAAATGCACGGCTGCGGGCACGATGGTCACACGACCATGCTGCTTGGCGCGGCACAGGCGTTAGCCAAGCTACATCGCGAAGGCAACCATGCCATGGATGGCATGCTGCATCTGATCTTCCAGCCTGCGGAGGAACTGGGCGGTGCGGGCGGCGCCCAGCGCATGATGAAGGAGGGACTGTTTGCGCGCTTTCCCTGCGACGCGGTCTTTGCCATGCACAACATGCCAGGCATGGAGCAGGGCCAGATACTGTTTCGTGAAGGGGCATGCATGGCCTCCTCCGATAGGGCAACTCTGGTGTTCGAGGGCTGCGGCGGCCACGGCGCCATGCCGCACCTTGCGACCGATCCGACGGTGGTTGCCGCGTCCACGGTAATGGCCTTGCAAAGCATCGTCGCACGCAATGTAGATCCGCTGGCATCGGCAGTAGTCACCGTGGGACGCCTTCAGGCCGGGCAAACCTACAACGTGATCCCGGAAACCGCCGAACTGGAACTGAGCATCCGGGCCCTGAAGCCCGAGGTACGCGATCTGCTGGAGGAGCGCATTCGGGCGGTGGCGCAAGGTCAGGCCGACAGCTTTGGCGCACAGTGTCACATCACCTATGAGCGTGGCTACCCGGTGCTGGTCAACTCTCCCGTTGAAACCCAGTTTGCGATGGGTATAGCCCGGTCGCTGTTCGGCGATGCGCGGGTCGTAGCCAATGCCGATCCGCTGTGCGCGAGTGAGGATTTCGCATACATGCTGGAAGAGCGCCCTGGTTGCTACCTCTTCATAGGCAATGGTGACAACGGTCACACACATGGCTGCGCTTCGGGACCCTGCAATGTGCACAACCCCAGTTTCGACTTCAACGATCGCAACCTCGAAACCGGCGCCACATTCTGGATGGCTCTGGCCCATTCCTTTCTTTCAACCCACGCCCGAAGCTGATCATGAAAAAACCTGACTCCATCTTCCGTCGACATGCTCTCGTCCTGTCGCTTGGTTCCTTGTGTGTGGGCGCATTCGCAATGGGCGCTGCGCGGGCAGCCGATCAGCGTGTGGTGACTCTGCTCGTTCCGTATCCGGCCGGAGGCCTGTCGGATTCCATTGCTCGGGCGATAAGTACAGCATTGGGTCGGGCCCTGAATCAGCAGGTCATCGTGGACAATCTGGGCGGCGTAAGCGGTTCACTGGCCGCGCAGAAGGTGCTGAACGCGCCCGCTGACGGGCACATGATCTTTCTCGGCTCACCCAACGAGGTGATTCTCTCGCCCATGATCAACGCTGCCGTGAAGCTGAGAGCCGAAGACTTTCGCATGCTGGGCCAGGTGGCAGTGAATCCGCTGGTTCTGCTGACACGTGCCACACTGCCCGTGCGCAATGTCGATGAATTCATTGCCTATGCCAAGTCCCAGGACAAAGGTCTGTCCTATGGCAGCGTCGGCATGGGCTCCATGTATCACCTGTTGGCTGAAAGCATGGCGCAGCAGACCCAGATCCACGTCACGCATGTACCCTACAAGGGCATGGCCCCCATGGTGCAGGATGTCGGAGGCAACAGTATCGACTTTGCCATCCTGCCCTATGCAACGAGTTTCAAGGGAATGTCCGAGCAGGGGCGCCTGAGGCTCATCGGGTGGCTGGCTCCCACACGCAGCGAGCTGGATCCTTCCGTGCCCGCTCTTGGAGAAGGCAAGATTCTGAAGAATTTCAGCCATTCCACCTGGGCCGGCCTCATGGTGAGCCGTAAAACTCCCGAGGACATGGTGGTACGTCTGAACAAGGCGCTGACCGAAGTGCTGCGTGATCCCGAGGTACGGCGCCAGATTGCGGCCACCGGATCGGAAGCGCCGCAACCCCAGACGCTGGCTGAGGCGGAGCGGAAACTCAAGGAAGACACCGTCAAATTTCGCGCCATGGCCAAAAACATTCAACTCCAGCCACAGTAAGTACGAAAGGCTGACGCCGTACAGAAAGTTTTAGCAAGTGCGGCGGCCAGCGGCGCGTACAGGACGTTCAGCCTGGGCTGCCTGAAGCTGAAAAGGTCGCAATCAGCCCGCCAAGCCCTGCGACTGACTCTTCCAGGACATGACCGGCGGGGTGCCGCTAGCAGGCACGGCCGGGATGCGGTGATCCAGAGCGTTTGTCTCGGCGGACATTCGTGCAGGCTTGAGGGACCTACAGAGCTTGGCTGTGGATTGCTCGGTGAATCATCAGGGCAAGAGCTCAAACCCCTTTGGCTTTGCTGGCTGCGACCGTTAATGGCGTGATTTTCCCTGCCAGGGCTGCATGCATCAGTCCTTGAAACGTAGTGCAATCCAGATGATTTTTCTCAGGGCAATTGGCCGCGTGCCGCAAGCCGTCACGCACGGCCTTTAGCCGCTTTATGGACTGCTGCACCTGATCTGCCTTGGCAAGCAGCATTTCGCGACTGACCTGCACTTTGCCGTCAGGGGGCAGCATTGAGCGGATTTCGTCCAGTGAGAACCCAGCAGCACGCCCAAGAGCGATGACTGACAGTCGCTCCAGTACCTGAGCATCGAAAAGGCGTCGCTGTCCCTGTCGGCCGATGGAATGTATCAATCCCTTCTCTTCGTAGAAGCGAAGTGTCGATGGGGGTAGCCCGGTTCTTTTTACTACTTCTGAGATTTCCATATTCAGCTATTGCGCTCAAGTGAACTTGAGCACCTACAGTGGTTTGCATCACTGTAATCCTCAGAAGCGATGCTAGGAAATGATTAGTTTGACGAGTATTTTTACCCCGGCTCTGGCTGTCGGTATCGGCGCGACATTGCTGATGGACCTGTGGTCTGCAATGCTGCGCCGCATGGGCGTTGCCACCCTGAATTACGCACTGCTTGGACGCTGGTGCCTCCACTGGCGAAGCGGCACCTGGTTCCACCAGTCCATTGGAGAAGCTTCCGCTGCACATGGCGAAAAAATCATTGGCTGGACGGTGCATTACCTGATCGGCATCCTGTTTGCCATGACGTTCTTGTGTATTGCGGATCCTTCGTGGACAGAGGCTCCTACCCTGATGCCCGCGCTGGTATTTGGCGCAGCAACCGTGGCGCTGCCCTGGTTCGTTCTGCAGCCAGCGCTAGGAGCTGGAGTGGCTAGCGGAAAAACACCCCGTCCCTGGCGCAACCGCGCGGTGGGACTGGCTACGCATCTTGTTTTTGGGGGGAGTCTCTATCTTTGTGCGAAAGCAATTGCCTTGATCTAGGTTTCGATTTGCGCAGCAAATGCAGAATGCTCTGCGCCTTGCCAAGACCCTGCATAAAGCGAGCGGCGTAAAGGATTGCACGCCGGTGCATGCCTTCACCCATCAAGCCGCTTTGTCATGGCACGCGACCTTGAACAACAAGGTTCTGCCATTTATGGCGATGAGCTCGATCTCAGCACTGACTTTCATGCCAACGAAGGTTGCGAATACCTGGCTGACATTCACATGGGGAGCTGCTGTTTTCTGCCCGGCAACAGAACGGAATTCAGACCTTGAATGCAGGTTTGTTCCTTGATTTAGACCCCGCTAGCTGCTCAATGCCATCACGCATCCTGGTGCTGCTGCCTTTTTGACCTGCTGATAGAACGCAGGCAGGTTGAACCAATGGGCGGCCTGGGTCGCGGTAATCAGGCTGGCACAGTCATCAGCCAGTGGCAGCTGTTTCGCCGGTGCACATTGATAGGTGATTCGCTCGTAGGGGGTGATGTTTGCGATCTGGCTCAATCCTGCAAAGGTGAAAGCCTCAGGCAAGAGGAGCGCCTGAGGCTTTCACTCGCAGTGTTGGTGAATCACACGGGGCGATGCACCAATACCGGAATGCTGCTGTTGACCAGCACGCGCTGGGTTTCGCTGCCCAGCAGAATGCCGGCGATACCCTTGCGGCCGTGCGATGCCATGCAGATCAGATCGCAACGGCTGTCTTGCGCCTGGTGGATGATGGCCTGGTTGATAGAGATATTCGTCACCCGTGCTGTCTTGCAGTCCACGCCCTCGGCTGCGGCGATGTCCGTCGCAATCTTGAGCACTTGGTCGGCTTCCTTCTCGGCGCTCTTGGCCATTTCTGCAGAGTTGTAGGCCATCATTGCCTCGGCACCATAGATCATGGCGGTGTAATCCGGCATTACATACAGCGCCGTTACCTGTGCACCTTGCTCCTTGGCCAGCTGCATGCCCGCCCGTAGCGCGGCCTCGGAGAGTTTCGAGCCGTCCGTAGGAATCAAAATGTGCTTGAACATATCCCGCCTCCTGGCGCGTCAGCGCGCCTGTTGTTGACCAATGAATTCGATCGAATGCCGTATTCATACTCACACTCCGGGCCGGCCAAAGCAACACACAACGTCAGTATCCAGACGATTTCCTGATAACAATCAAAATTTTGAAAAGTAATCAAAAGTGCCTCTATCGATTACCCATAAAGCGATGGAAGCTATCAAAACAGTACTCTTGACGCCTCCTTCGTGGAATGCGCTGCTGCAGGTTGTTGTAGCTGACATGCATCTGGTTTGACTCTATCGACCGGGCGTGGGGCAGAGTGGGGCGGCCTTTGCTGTTGTGGTTCTGGTTCAGCAAATAGCGGTTGAGCTGCCCACGCTGCATCACCGTACTGAACACCGTGCGGTCCAACTGCTTGGTGGCCCTTATCTGCAGAAAGGTCGGTTCCGTATTGATGACGGCGTGACGACCGTGCCTTGACTCCCTGGCGGCTGCTCAAGGACTCGCATCAATGATCGACAAGGCACCAGAATCTGCATGCTGACGAAACTTGGAAGCAAGTTACGGTCTGCCGCTGCAGGTATTTGGCCTGGGCGCAGCCGATGAAGATGGCTGGCCTTTGCCTTATACCTGTGGCGCTTTGTGCCATTGCTGATTGGGCCACCCCCTGCTGGACTGTCAGCAGTTCAGCCAGCGATCCAGTCCAGACAATCCGCTTGAACGGAATCCTTTGATGTGTCTCACGACGATCCCTGCGGCTGTGCACGATTCCCGAGATCGCGCAGGCGTATGAAATTTCCGAGTCGCGTTTGATGAAGTTGACGCATCAACTGGTCCTGCAAGGCTGGATAGTCGCGGTGCGTTACAAAGAAGGCGGCATGCGCCTTGCCCATATGACGCAGCAGATCAATATCGACGCCGTGGTGCTTGGAATGGAGTCCGACTTCGTGCTGGTGGAATGCTTTGGCAGTGACGACTGACCAGGTTCTTGCCTGCGAGGGTAGGGCAGTGGAAAGGCGATGCGCTGAGAGAGTAGTCCGCTTAGTGCTTTCATCTTCCGGAGATAGCAGGGCAAGCTATGTGCCGCGGATGCAATCAGGCCAGCAAAGCATGCAATGGCGTGCAGATATCTGCGGATGAGCAGTGAAATCAGCAACTGTCGCAGGTATTTATGAAGCGTCGCCAGCTCACATAGAGCCATATCAGTCATTGCATGAATGCATAGGTGATGGCTCTATGCATTTGCGATGCCGCAACTGCGGCCAGCAGGAGGCCGGTCGTGCAAGCGACGAAGCGGCTGAAGCGGGTGTTACTGCCGTAATGAGGCGGAGGCGAAGATCAACACTGGCAAGCAACCGGGTGAGGATGTTGAGCACTTCTTGGGTCCAGGAGGCAGCATAGTCGAGCGGACACTTTTACTGCCTGAGCATCGGGTTGCAGGGCCATGGCTTTGGACAACAACAGTTCTTTAGCCTGTGCATGCATTCCATCCAAGCCTTCAAGAGATAACATGATTTATTTAATGTAACTTACATGAATTAATTCAGGGCTCCCAAACCCTGAATTCACCCATTCCTAGGCTTTTGTTTTCCAGCTCTCGATAGGCTTTCCATACATCTGCTCGATGGCATCTTGGTAGTAAGCCATCAAGTTCTTGCGCTTGAGCTTGAGGGTAGGGGTCATCAAGCCGTTGTCAATGCTCCAGCTATCCCTGACCAGATGAATCGCTCTGGGCACTGCATAACGGGCAAAGCTGCGTGTCTGCTTTTCGATTCTGGCAAGTGCTTCTCTCTCAGCAGCGGCATGGTGCAGGCTGGAAGCGTCATCCGGGTTCAGGCCGACACTCCTGGAAAGCACTTCCCATTCCACTTGGCTGACAACGGCGATACAGGCGATGAAAGGACGGTCCTCGCCCACCACAAACACTTGCTCAAACAGGGGGTCGACGAGGATGGCTTGTTCCACGTCATTGGGAGGCACTTTCTCACCCGTCGACGTCACAATGATTTCCTTGATGCGACCTTTGATTCGGATGCGACCGTTTTCGATGGCTGCCTGGTCCCCGGTTCTGAGCCAGCCGTCGGCAGTAAAGGCTTTAGCAGTGTCTTCCGGACGGTTCCAGTAACCGCGCATCACTACAGGGCCAGAGACCTGCAGTTCCTGATCATCGCCAATGCGGACTTCAATCCCCGGCAGCACCCGGCCAACGGTATCGGGCCAGTTGTCGTCGAGGCCGTTGGCACTGACCACAGGGGCGGTTTCGGTCATTCCGTAACCTTGCAGCATGGGCAGGCCCAGACCCAGAAAACAGCGCGCAATGGTCGGAGACAAAGGGGCTCCGCCGCTCACGGCCACGCGTAGCCGGCCTCCAAACTGCGCGAGCAGGGGCTGTGCGACAAGCCTGCGTAGCAGCCAGGCTGGCAAGGCAGAAGCCCAGCTTGCTTGGGCATCGAGTTGCTCACTCAAGGGGATGCCTTGACGAGCGCAAAAACTCTTCCAGCCCTTGTTGACTGCCGCCTCGAACAGCTTGCGCTTGAAGCTGCTGGAGGCAAGCGATTCCTGAACCTTGGCATAAACACGTTCATAGATGCGAGGCACGGATATCAGCACGGTCGGCTTGACCTGCTTCATGTCCTGCGCAAGTTGTGCGACAGAACGCGCATAGGCCACGCAAGAGCCGGTGGCAATGGCCAGGTAGTAGCCAGCAGTGCGCTCGAAAGTGTGTGAGAGCGGCAGAAACGAGAGGAAGACGTCCTCGGGAAAAGCCTTCACACGTTGCATTACAGCGTGCAAGTCGCTGACCACGTTGTCATGGGTGAGCATGACCCCCTTGGGCTTTCCGGTCGTACCCGAGGTATAGACAATGCCTGCCAGCTGTGTTTTGTCTGGTGGCTCGGGGAGGGCAGAGGTATACCGTTGACCTGCCTGAAGCCAGGCGGACAAGACGATGAGCGGCTTTCGCTGCAGGGTCTTGACGGACTCCTGCTCTGCTTGTTCGGCAGGTATGGGAGCGGCGCTCGGTGACTCACTGGTACGGCCTTGCTGTGCGTGGATCACGGCCTGAAGTTCGGGCAGCTCCTGACCTGTGGCGCAAATTTTTTGCCAGGCCTTGGCATCGGCCACCACCAGCAAGGACGCCCCTGAATCGGCAAGGATATAGGCAATGCTGCCGGCATTGTCTATGGCATGTAGAGGCACAGGCACATAGCCGCAGCGCAGACAGGCCTGGTCGATGGTCATCGCATCAAAGCCATTGGGTAGCAGGATTGCCACCCTTGCACCGACAGGAAGATTCGATGCGCACAAGGCGCGGCTCCAAAGGGAAACACGCCCGGCTGTTTCGGCCCAGCTCAGGCTTTTCCAGGCATTCGTGGCTTCATCGAACTCCCGGTAGGCCTCGGCCGCTGGCGTGGCGCTGACCCGCATGGCCAGGAGCTCCGGCAAGGTCTGCACCTGCTCGATAGTCAGATGTCGATTCTCTGTCTGGAGGCCCAGTACGTCGATTTCACTTTGTTGGTTCATGCGCTTACCTTCAAGAAGCAGGCAGTTTCCCGCTACGTGAATGATAGCGTTATGAAAATTCGGGACTCAGAATGCCGCTCCGAGCGGGATATCGATGCTTTGGTAGCAGACGGCAATGTAATGGTGCAGGCGCTGTTGCTCGTCGCGCACTGCCGTCAGAGAAATTTGGTGCCGGTTCATGTCATGTTGCATGACGCACGGGCCTTGCCAGTGTCCTTTTCTACCGATTTCCGTCCAGATCTGCGACCACTGGACATCCGAATCGTCATCGCCACGGATGAAAAGGCTGGCGAACTCCTTGTTCTTGGCGGCCTGGCGCTTCAAGCCGCTGATACGCGCAAAAGCCGGATTGATGTCCACGATTTTTCGGTTCGCATCCAGTACCACCATGCCTTCGTGGGAATGATCGAATACCGTGGCTGCGATATGCAATTGGCGCTCGGTTCGCTTGCGGTCCGAGAGGTTGGTCAGAAGACCCACATACATCCGCTGGCCCCGTGCTTCGGCCTGGCTCAATGCCAGACGCATTGGAACCAGCGTGCCGTCCTTGTGCTGGCCCAGAACCTCTGAAATCTTGTTTTGCAGAGGGGGCGCGTTATTGCGCTGGCCGGCTTCATGCTGCTCCAGATAGTAATCATGCTGGGTGACTAAAGCGGCTGGCATGAGCATTTTCACGTTCTTGCCCAATACTTCCTCCGGGCTCCAGCCGAATATAACTTCCGCTGCAGGGTTGTAATCCGTCACACGGCCCTGATTGTCGATGCAGATAATTCCATCCGCTGCCATATTGACCAAGGCTTGCAGTCTGGCTTCATTCATATCTACTTTCTGCCAGCGACTACGGTAATGGATCAAGGCATTGGCCTGTGCAATCAATCCACCGAATAGAAGCGTAATCAGGGCAATCGTCAGCGCCAGAATCAGGCGGTCGTTCGATGTTGTTGCATCATGGATCTCATGATCGGACGTGACTCGCAGCGCCAGCATGGCTGTGTAATGCATGCCGGATATTGCTGCGCCCATGGTGACAGCCGCCAGTGTCTTGCGCCAATGGTCCTGTTTGAGTTTGAAGCGCGCCAGCCCGAAACGGACCCAGAGCGCAAGCGTAGCCAGTGCCACGCCGACAACCAGGGAGATGAAAAACCAGGGGGCTGAATACTGGTGGGTCGCCGGCGTGCGCATTGCAGCCATGCCGCAGTAATGCATGGCTGCAATGCCAATGCCCACCGCCAATCCTCCCAGGATCAATTGCCTGATATTGAGCTCATTGTGAGTCAGCAGGGCGAGAGCCACCGCAGACGCCGCAATGCCCGGGATAATGGAAAGGACCGTGACCGTCAAATCATACTGAACCGCCGCATGCAGGGAATAAGCGAGCATGCCGATGAAATGCATGGCCCATATGCCTATGCCTAATGCCAGCGATCCGCTCACAATAGACCAGTAGCGCAATTGTCGTGAAGTGGCTGATCGGGCAAAAGACGCATGGCGCAATGCCTGTCCGGAAGCAATCCAGCAAACTGCTAACGACAGAGTTACAAGCAAAGGGTCATATTCGCCCTTGATCAAGTGAGCGTCAGCAGAGGAGCCCCAGAAAAATTGCGCCAGCATGAATCATGATCCTGTAACACTGAAAGCACATTCAGTTACTTTGCGAGCATCGCATGAATCGGGTAATCCAATATTTCAAATTTGTAGGATAAATACCAAAGCGAATTTCCCATGGGCTGACAAAGAGGGATCGTCTAGATCGCCGCATCAAGTCCATTCGCGAAATGCTGCTGCACTGCGCTCATGGCGATTTTTGGATCGCGCTGCAGCAATGCCTGCATGATGGCTTCGTGCTCTGCCAGAGAGTCTTCGATACGGCCTTGCTTGAACAGCGACTTGTGGCGGTTGAGCTTCATGACCTTGCGCAGATCGGCTACCAGCTGGTTACGCCAGCGGTTATCGGCAATGTCGAGAATCTGCATATGAAAACTTTCGTTGAGCGCGAAAAACCGCTCGGCGTCGGCGGTGTTCTGTTTCAGCTCCTCATGGGTCTGCTGCAGACGCTGCAATTGTTCGTCCGTGGCCTTGCCGGCAACCTCGGCCGCTGCATCCGCTTCCAGCAGGCTCAGCAAGCGATAGACGTCGGAGATGTCCTTGCGCGAGACCTCGGTCACGTAGGCGCCTCGGCGCAGCTTCATGGTCACCAGGCCTTCGGCCGCCAGCACCTTCAGTGCCTCGCGCAGGGGCGTGCGGCTGATGCCGTATTCCTCGGCAATCTTCAGCTCGTCGATCCAGGCACCAGGTTCAAGCTCCCGCCGGAAGATGCGCTGGCGCAATTGCTCAGCGACCTGCTCATATAGCGCAAGAGGAGTAAGTGTTTTGCTTGTCATTACGCGTGATTATATGCTGCAAGTATTTTGAATTCATAATTATGAATCATGTACACTAGGCGCATCTAGGTAGTTCACCGCAATTCCAAACTTCACTGCGCGCACCGCATACGAGAGACAACATGAGCCAAGAGAATCCGGTACAGGACCCACAAGAATTCGCACCCGCTGATCTGCAAGCCTGGAACAAGGCCGCCAACAAGGCGGCTCCTGGCGGTGATATCAACAACCTGAATTGGGTCACGCCGGACGGCATCACCGTCAAGCCGCTGTACACGGCGGAAGACACGGAAGATCTGCCATTCACCAACACGCTGCCGGGATTCGCCCCCTACATCCGCGGTCCCCAGGCCACCATGTATGCAGGGCGGCCCTGGACGATCCGCCAGTACGCGGGCTTTTCCACCGCCGAGGAATCCAACGCCTTCTATCGCAAGGCGCTGGCCGCCGGCGGCCAAGGTGTTTCCGTCGCATTCGATCTGGCCACCCACCGCGGCTATGACTCCGATCATCCACGTGTGACGGGTGATGTGGGCAAGGCAGGCGTGGCGATTGACTCCGTCGAGGACATGAAGATCCTCTTCAACGAGATCCCCCTGGACAAGGTCTCCGTCTCCATGACCATGAACGGCGCCGTGCTGCCAGTGCTGGCAGGCTATGTGGTGGCAGCCGAAGAGCAGGGCGTCCCGCAGGACCAACTCGCCGGAACGATTCAGAACGACATTCTGAAAGAGTTCATGGTGCGCAACACCTATATCTACCCGCCCAAGCCGTCGATGAAGATCATTGGCGACATCATCGAGTACACGAGCCAGAACATGCCAAAGTTCAACTCGATCTCGATTTCGGGCTATCACATGCAGGAAGCCGGCGCCAACCAGGCGCTGGAGATGGCTTTCACGCTGGCCGACGGCAAGGAATATGTGAAGACCGCCATTGCCAAGGGCATGGACGTGGATGCTTTCGCGGGCCGTCTGTCCTTCTTCTGGGCCGTGGGCATGAACTTCTACCTGGAAGTGGCCAAGATGCGTGCCGCGCGCCTGCTGTGGTGCCGCATCATGAAGGGCTTCGATGCCAAGAACCCCAAGAGTCTGATGCTGCGCACCCATAGCCAGACCTCGGGTTGGTCGCTGACAGAGCAGGACCCATACAACAACGTGGTCCGCACCACCATCGAAGCCATGGCAGCCGTGTTTGGTGGCACCCAATCCCTGCACACCAATGCGCTGGACGAGGCCATTGCCCTGCCTACGGAGTTCTCGGCCCGCATTGCCCGCAACACACAGCTGATCATTCAGGAAGAGACCCATATCACCAATGTGATCGACCCCTGGGCTGGCTCCTACATGATGGAGAAGCTGACCCAGGAAATGGCCGATAAGGCCTGGGCCATCATTGAGGAAGTCGACGCCATGGGCGGCATGACCGCCGCTGTGGACAGCGGCTGGGCCAAGCTCAAGATCGAAGCCGCCGCCGCTGAGAAGCAGGCGCGTATCGATTCCGGCAAGGAAGTCATCGTCGGCGTCAACAAGTACAAGCTGGCCAAGGAAGACCCGGTCGACATCCTGGAAGTGGACAACGTCAAGGTGCGTGACAGCCAGATCGCGCGGCTCAAGAATATCAAGGCGAAGCGCGATGCAGCCCAGGTGGAAGCTGCACTTGCTGCCATCACGGCAGCGGCAGAATCCGGAGAGGGCAATCTGCTGGATCTGTCCATCAAGGCCGTGCGCCTGCGTGCCACGGTAGGTGAAGTCTCCGACGCGATGGAAAAGGCGTTTGGTCGCCATCGCGCCGATACCCAGAAGGTGACCGGTGTGTATGCTGCCGCTTATGACTCGGCCGAAGGCTGGGACAAGCTCAAGGAAGAGATCAACACCGCTTCGCAGGCTATGGGGCGCCGTCCCCGCGTGATGATCGCCAAGCTGGGTCAGGACGGTCACGACCGCGGCGCCAAGGTCGTCGCAACCGCCTTTGCCGACCTGGGATTTGACGTGGACATGGGGCCGCTGTTCCAGACGCCCGAAGAATGCGCGCGCCAGGCCATCGAGAACGATGTGCACGCCGTGGGTGTCTCCACTCTGGCCGCCGGGCACAAGACTTTGGTGCCGGCCATCATTGCCGAGCTCAAGAAGCAGGGGGCGGACGACATCATCGTCTTCGTGGGCGGCGTGATTCCCGCCCAGGACTATGATTTCCTCTACAACGCCGGCGTCAAGGGTGTCTACGGCCCCGGCACTCCCATTCCTGCCAGCGCCAAGGATGTGCTGGAGCAGATCAAGAAGGCCAACGGTCTCTGATCGGCCGGCAAGCATTGATAGCAAAGGCGATCGCAACGTGACCCCTGAGCAAATGC
>Ga0209370_1001314_pt1 | contig 22588 bp, 18 predicted proteins | sample AgamicAtPrz_FD_187164 | JGI IMG/M metagenome (GOLD analysis project Ga0209370, IMG submission 187164) | Agave microbial communities from Guanajuato, Mexico - At.P.rz (SPAdes) (version 2) | ecosystem: Host-associated > Plants > Phyllosphere > Phylloplane/Leaf | place: Guanajuato, Mexico... | reverse complement strand
GCTCATGCCGGTCTTTTGCGCGGCGGCGCGTGCCACCAGGTCCTTCACCGTCCTGGCGGGCGTGCGCGTCTCGTTGACGACCAGCACATTGGGAATGGTGGTCACCAGGGCCACGTACTCGAAATCGCCCAGGCTCTTCTCGCTCAGGTTCTTGTACAGGCTCTGGTTGATGGCCTGGGTGCCGGCCGTGCCGAACAGCAGCGTGTAGCCATCATTGGCCGCCGAAGCCACGCGGCTGGCACCGATGGAGCCGTTGGCGCCGGAGATGTTTTCCACGATCACGGGCTGGCCCAGCGATTCGGACAGGCCCTGCGCCACCATGCGCGCCAGCACATCGGTATTGCCGCCAGGGGCGAAGGGCACGACCAGCTTGACGGGCCGGGTGGGATAGGCATCCGCCCAGGCCTGGGGCAGGGGCAGCAGCGTGGCGCCGAGCAGCGCGGCAGCGCGCAGGAATTGCTTGCGTGAAAGGGTGCGGGGCATGGGGGATGTCTCCTTGTCGGTGTTTTTGGTGGCGCAGCGGCTGGGGCCGGCGGCGGATTTTTCAGGCGGGCCAATGCTGGGTGGTGGCTGTCTTGACGTCAATCAATGTTTTGGCAGGACGTCATGCGGCGGGCGAATGACCTGTTCGGCCTTGCTATGCAAATGAGAATGGATTGCATTAACATGCGCCCCTCATGATCCCTGCCACCACGGCGCAAGCTGCCCGGACCCGCCCATGAAAAAGGACCGCACCCTTCCTGCTTCTTCCCCCGGCGGCGCCGTTCAAATGCCCACGCCCATGCTCAGCCTGTCGGCAGGCCGGCTGCGCTTTGACCGCACGCAGTGGTTCAGCGAGAGCGAGCAGGCCGGGGTCAAGCTCGTGCTGGTGCTGTCCGGCAGCATCAGCTACCAGCTGGAACGCTCGGCGCCCGTGCGGCTGTGCGGTCCCTCCGTACACCTGCGCCTGCGCGATGCACCCCATGACGTGCTGCATGGGATGGAGCAGGGCTCGGATCTGGAGTACGTGTCGGCCAGCCTGCCCATGTCGGGCCTGGCGTCCAGCCTGGGCCTGACGCCGCAGGGGCTGGCCGATGCGATGGAGGCAGGCGCTCCTGGAGATTCGGGTGCATCCGGCGCCTGCGGCTCGCTCATCCGCGATGCCCAGGCCAGTGCCGCCCAGCGCGCGGTGGCGCAGCAGATCCTGCACTGTCCGCTGCAGGGCGCGGCGCGCCAGCTCTATCTGGCGGGCAAGGGGCTGGAGCTGCTGGCCCTGTGCATGCCCCGGCCCGGGGAAGAAGACCTGTCCGGGCGCGGACGCCAGCAACTGGAGCGTGCGGCGCAGCTGCTGCGCGAGCGCCTGGATGATCCACCGGGCCTGCGCGCTCTGGCGCGTGAGGTGGGGCTTAACGTGAACAAGCTCACCCAGGGCTTTCGCCAGTGCTTTGGCTGCACGGTGGCCGAATGGCTGCTGGCCCAGCGCATGGCGCGCGCCTACGAGCTGCTGGCCTCTGCGCGGATGGATGTGGCCCAGGCGGCCGCGCTCAGCGGCTACAGCCCCTCGCATTTCAGCAAGGTCTTCCAGCGCCACCATGGCGTGCTGCCCAGCGCCTTGCGGCGCGGATAGTCTCCATCCCAGGTCAGGCTCCGCAGCCGCTTTGCAGCGCTGCAGTCGTGCCGTGATTTTGCCGTGATCGTGCCGGGATCGCGGCAGGCCGTGACGCAATCGCGCATGGACGCTGCCCACGTCTTTCAGAATTTGGATGAGATTGGTTCTCATTTGAAATTCGGGAGGAGTGATGGATTCATCGTCAATGAAGGCGGCGCGGCCCCTGGTGTTGCGCCCCTTGCCGCTGGCCCTGTGCCTGGCCTTTGCCACGGGCGGATCGGCCCGGCTGCATGCCGAGACGCAGGCGGTTGATGCAGGCAGCGCGCCTGAAACAGCCGCACTGCCAGGGATCACGGTCCGCGCCAGCGCAGTCACCGGCACGGGCGTGGACAAGCTGGGCCAGAGCCTGCAGGAAATCGCCCAGTCGGTCACGGTGATCGGGCAGGAGCGCATGCGCGAACAAAACCTCTACAGCCTGGACGACGTGATGCAGAACGCCCCCGGTGTCACCGTGCAGCCCTTCCAGCTGCTGACCACGGGCTACTACCAGCGCGGCTTCAAGATCGATTCGTTCCAGCAGGACGGCGTGCCCATTCTCATGGGCAACACGGCCAGCCCGCGCATGGACATGGCCATGTACGAGCGCGTGGAGATCGTGCGCGGCGCCGCAGGCCTGCTGCATGGCACGGGCAACCCTGCCGCCACGGTCAACCTCGTGCCCAAGCGGCCCACGCGGGAGTTTGCCGGCAGCGCGGGGCTGACCCTGGGCAGCTGGGGCCGGCGTCGCGCCGAGGCCGATGTCGGCGGCCCGCTCAATGCCTCGGGCAGCCTGCGTGCCCGCGTGGTGGCCACGCAGGAGGAGCGTGACTTCTTCTACGACGTGGCTGGCGAGCGCACCGGCAATCTCTACGCCATTGCCGAGCTGGACCTGGCGCCCGGCACCACGGTGCACGCCGGGGTGCACCATCAGCGCATACGCTCCACCACCAACATGGCGGGCGTGCCTTTCTATGCAGACGGCCGCGATGTGGGCCTGCCGCGCAGCACCTATCTGGACGCGGCCTGGGACCGCTTCGACTGGAACACCACGCGCAGCTTTGCCGGCGTCGAGCATGTCTGGAGCAACGGGTGGCAGGCCAGGCTCAACCTCAATCACCTCTCCGGCGATTCCGAGCTGCTCTATGCCGGGGCCAACGGCGCTGTCAATCCCGCCACGGGCCTGGGCGGGCGCCTCACGGGTGCGGCCTACCGCTTCGACGACAGCCAGACCAGTGTGGATGCCTTTGCAAGCGGCCCGGTGCAGCTGTGGGGCCGCACGCACGAGCTGCTGGCCGGCTTCAACCACCAGCGCACGCGCAGCACGCAATGGGCCGCCTCCATCCTCAATCTGCCGCAAAGCCCGGTCGATGTCTTGAACTGGAATCCGCACGGCGTGCCGCTGCCCCTGGTCGGCAGCTACGCCACGCGCGGCCCCACCGAGACGCGGCAAAGCGGCCTGTACGGCATGGCGCGGCTGCAGCTGGCCGACCCCTTGAAGCTGGTGCTGGGCGGGCGCTTCACGCGCTGGGAGCAAGAGACGGGCGGCGCAGGCGGAGCCGCCAGCCGCGTGCGCACGCGCATGGGCACGCAGTTCACCCCCTATGCAGGCCTGGTGTACGCGCTCGGCCCACAGTGGAACGCCTATGCCAGCCATGCGCGCATCCTCCAGCCGCAGAGCAGCTACACCTATGCCGGTGAACTGCTGGACCCGGTACAGGGCAACAACCTGGAGGCCGGCATCAAGGGCGCACTGCTGGACGGCCGCCTGAACCTGGGCCTGGCGCTGTTCGAGATCCGGCAGAAGAACCGTGCCCAGGCCGATCCGGCCCATCCCTGCGTGGGCAATGCCTGCTGGTACATCGCCACCGGCGAGGTGCGCAGCCGAGGGCTGGAGGCCGAGATCGAAGGCCAGCCCCACCGCGACTTGCGCCTGAGCGCCTCCTACACCTGGAACCGCACGCAGTACCTGCAGGACGCGCAGAACCAGGGCCTGCCCTTCGCCAGCTTCACGCCGCGCCACATCCTGCGCCTGTGGGCCAGCTACCAGGTGCCGGTGGCAGAGCGCCGCTTCAGCATCGGCCTGGGCCTGCGCGCGCAAAGCGACTTCTACAACCAGGCGCAGGGCGTGACGCTGCGGCAGGGCGGCTACGCGCTGGCCAGCCTGCGCCTGGGCTGGCGCATCAACCGCCAGCTCACGGCGGCCCTGCAGGTGGACAACCTGACGGACCGCCGCTACTACCAGAGCCTGTCCGGCACGGGCTGGAGCAACCGCTATGGCGAGCCGCGCAGCGCCACGCTCAGCCTGCGCGCCGAGTTCTGAGAACCCGCTTCACCATCGATGGAACACACCATGGACAAGAATGCCCATTCCCTCATCGCCCGGCCGCTGGCGCAGGCCAGCCACCTCATCGGCCTGTGCGCCCCTTCGCAGGTGCGCGTGCTGGGCCCGCACGAAAAGCTGGACCCGGCCAGCGACTGGATCATTGGCATCAAGCCCTTCAGCGACGGTGCCTCGCTGCATGACGGGCACTGGGAGCGCCATCCCGTCGGCGACGAAGTGCTGTGCCTGCTGGACGGCGAAGTGCGTGTGCTGCTGCGCCCGCAGCGGCGCGGGGAGGAGGCTCCGGTTCTGGAACTCTCGGCAGGCCAGATGCTGGTGGTGCCGCGCGGCTGCTGGCACCGGCTGGAAGCGGTGCAGCCGGGCCGCCTGATGTTCATCACGCCCGCGCGTGGCAGCGAGCACGAGAAGGTGCAGCCATGAGCCCGCCCCTGCACGATGCGGACAGCGCCCCTGCGATGTCGCAGCCGGACCTGCACACCTGGCTGATGGTGGCCGGCCTGTACCTGACCCAGGGCATGCCCCTGGGCCTGGCTATGGACGCCGTGCCCACACTGCTGCGCAGCGAGGGCGCCCAGCTCGGGGCGTTGGCCTTCCTGCCCCTGGTGGGCTTGCCCTGGGTGCTGAAATTCCTGTGGGCCACACGCGTGGACAACCGGTGGTCGGCCCGCCTGGGGCGCCGTCGCAGCTGGATCCTGCCCATGCAGGCCCTGGTGCTGTTGTGCCTGGCGGCATCGGCTGCGCTGGGCATCACGCTGCAGACGGCGCCGGCCATCGTGGCGCTGGCGGCCCTGGGTTCCCTGGCCAGTGCCACGCAGGACATTGCCACGGACGGGCTGGTGGCCGAGCATTTCAGGGGCCGTGGTCTGGCTGGCGCCAATGCGCTGCAGGTGGGCGGCACCATGGTGGGCTTCTTTGTGGGCGGGGCCGGCAGCATGGTGCTGGCGGGCTTGCTGGGACAGCGTCTGGCGCTGGCGGTCCTGTGCCTGACCGTGGCCTTCAGCCTGCTGATGGTGGCGCTGTGGCGTGAGCCGGCTGCGCTGCAGGGCCTGCGCAGCCGGCTGGGCGTTCGCCGGCCACCAGCCCGTCTCAAGGCCTTTGTGCAGCGCTCCGGCGCCTGGCCGCTGGTGGCGGCAGCCGTGCTGTCGTCCATCACGGCCGTCAGCGGCTTTGGCCTGGCCAAGCTGTTTCTCGTGGATGCAGGCTGGCCGGTCGAGGCCGTGGGGCGCGTGGGCATGGCGGGCGGTGCGGTGACCGTGCTGCTGGGCTGTGGCGGGGGCGCTTGGCTGGTGGCACGGCTGGGCGCCAGGCCGGCGCTGGCCTGCGGGCTGGCGGCCTGCGCCGCCTCGGCGCTGGGCTGGATGGCCCTGGCCGCAGGTCTGCTGCCGCTGGACATGGGCACTGCCTTTGCGGCCCAGGCGCTGGGGGCGTTTGGAACGGGTGCATCTTCGGTGGCCGTGATGACGCTGGCCATGCGCTTTGCCGGTGCCGGCCCGCAGGCCGGCACCGACATGACAGCCGTGCAAAGCGCCCGCGACACGGGGGAGATTCTGGCCTCCACCCTGGTGACATCGCTGGCGGCGGCCGTGGGCTACGGCGGTGGCTTTGCTGCTGGATTGCTGGCTGCGGCGGTGACGCTGGCCGTCTGCTGGCGCATGCTGGGGCGCCAGGGTGGAGCGCAAAGCATCGTTGCCGATGCCAGCGCCGATCCGGTGGCGAAGTCCTCCTAGAAATCCGCCTTCAGGCTCACCGTCAGATTGCGTGGCTCGCCCCACCAGCCCTGGTTGTAGAAGCCGATCTGGCTGTAATACTGGCGGTCCAGCAGGTTGTTGAGCTGCACGCTGGCCGACCAGGTGGGGTCGATGCGGTAGTGGGCCGAGAGGTTGACCACCAGGTAGCTGCCCTGGCCGACCTGCACGCTCTGGCGCAGCGGGTTGGTCACGTTCTGCCAGATGCGGCTTTGCCAGCGCAGGTTGCCGCCCAGGCTCAGGCCTTGCAGCGCACCCTCGAAGCTGCGCATGGCCGTTAGCTTGACCAGGCTGCGCGGGTGCGTGGTGTTGAACGCGGCGCCGCTGGCGCTGCGTGCCGTGTAGTGCGTGTAGCTGGCGCCCATGCGCCAGCCCCGGGCCGGCTCGCCGCTGAGTTCCAGATCGATGCCGCGCACCTGCGCGCCCTTGACGCCGCGATAGGCCTTCTGGTCCGTGGTGCCGTCGATGAATTCGCCTGTGTCCTGCGCCAGGTTGTCCTGGCGGGTCTGGAACAGCGCGGCGGAACCCTGCAGCCGGTCCTGCAGCCAGGAGCCCTTGAGGCCCAGCTCGAAGGCCTGGCCGGTGACGGGGTCCAGGATGCTGCCTTGCTTGTCGCGGTAGTTCTGGGGCGTGAAGATTTCCGTGTAGCTCAGGTAGGCCGTGTGCCGGGCATCGATGTCCCACAGCAGGCCGGCGTAGGGCGTGATTTCGTTGCTGTAGCGGTAGTCGCGCAGGCTGCCGAAGTAGTTCTGGCGCGTGGACCAGCGGCTCAGGCGGGCGCCGGCCACGGCCGTCCAGCCATCGGCCAGCGAGAAACGCCCCACGGCATAGCCGCCGCTTTGGCGCATGCGGCTGTCGTCGCCGCCGTTGGAGATGTCGGACCAGCCCGGCTCGGCCAGGCTGCCGTTGCGCCAGTCGAGGAAGTTGTCCGTGGCAGGCGGCGTGCCCAGCGGTGCGTAGCGGCGGATGTCGATGTCGTCGCGCACATGGTTCCAGCCCACGGCAATCTCGTGCTGGCGCCCGAACAGCGCGACCGGGCCGCTGGCCGTGAGGTGCAGGCTGTCGCGCGAGCGGTTGCCCCGGTATTTGATGAAGGAGTTGGCCATGCCCAGGCCGGTGCTGGCGTCCGGCGCGCCGCCCCGGTAGACGTAGCGCATGTCGTAGTTGCCTTCGTTGCGGCTGTAGGCGGCGCGCAGCAGCCAGCGGTTGTCCAGGCGGTGCGTCAGGTCCAGCGTGGCCGTGGTGTTCTCCGTGCCGAAATGCGACCAGCGCGTGTTGTTGGATACCGAGCGGTCGAAGTCCGTGCGTCTGCCGTCCGCATAGAACAGCGGAAAGCCTGCGCCCATGCCGGGGCTGGCGTTCTTCTGGTATTCGAGGCTGGTCAAGAGCCGGGTGGCGGGCGTCAGGGCCGCGCTGACCACGGCGTACAGGCCCTGCCTGCGCTGGCCGAAGTGGCTGACGTAGCTATCGCTGTCCGATTGCACGGCCACGACGCGGCCATGCACGCGGCCTTCGCGGTCCAGCGGCAGGGACAGATCGGCCTCGGCGCGGCGCAGGTTCCAGCGGCCCAGCGTCAGCGAGGCATGGCCGCCTGCCGTCTCGAGCGGCTGCTTGCGCACGAAGTTCACCGTGGCCGACGGATCGCCCGAGCCATTGAGCAGGCCCGTGGCGCCGCGCACGATTTCCACGCGGTCGTAGAAGGCGGTGTCCATGTCGGTGGCGCCGAAGTTCCACAGGCTGTTGATGGGCGAGGCCAGGCCGTCGAACTGGAAGTTGCTGACGCCAAAGCCGCGCGACGAGAACTGGTAGCGGTTGCTGTCGCTGCGGCTGACCGACAGGCCGGGGGCGGAAGCCTCCAGCGTCTGCGAGACCGTGAGCTGGCCTGCATCGTCCATGAGCTGGCGCGTGATCACGCTGACCGACTGCGGAGTTTCGCGCGCCGACAGTTGCAGGCCCGTGGCCGTGCCTGTGGCGCCGCTGGTGTAGCGCGCCGTGCCTTCGGTGGTGCCCGCATCGGCGGCGGCGCGCACGGTGACGGTGCCCAGTTCGGTGTCGCCTTTCCTGGCAGGGGGCCTGTCCTCGTCGGCGGCCCAGACTGCTGGCGCAGGGGCGGCACACAGGGCACAGATCAGCAGGGACAGCGGGGTCCGCGCGCCTTGGAGGTGTCGCGGGGTGGGGTTTTGAATGCGAATGCTCATCATTTCCATGGTCCTGGGCGTGAGCCCGGATTGTGGGAAATGTGAGCCGCCGCCGCCTGTTCCCGGCGACGCCAGTCCTATGGTTTGCGACGCAGGCTGCCTTGGCTGGGTGCGTGGCCGAAGCGCTGGCGAAAGGCCGTGGCGAAATTGCTGGCGTGCTGAAAGCCCACGCAGTCGGCCGCTTCCTGCACGCTCCAGCCCTGTGCCAGCCGTTCGCGCGCCAATTGCATGCGGCGCTCGCGCAGCCAGCCGAACACGGTCTGGCCGTAGGCGGCCTGGAATTTCTCGCGCAGCGTGGTCGGGCTCATGCAGGCCAGGCGCGCCAGGTCGTCCAGGCTGTGCGCCTGGCCCGGCGCTGCATCCATGCACTCGCGCACGCGCTCCAGGCCGCGCCTGTCCCGGGGATGGATGCGCGGCGAGGGCGCAGGCCGCGGCTGCGCATGTGCCTGCAGCGCGCAGGCCAGCACCTGCAGCGCAATGCCTTCGCGGTGCAGCCGGGCCAGGCTGCCGCTCCAGACACCATCGAGCAGCTGGCGCAGCGACACCGCCAGATGCTCGGGCAGCGACCAGGCATGCAGCGGCGGGCCGGACTGCTGCAGGGTGTGGTGCAGCAGCTCGGCCAGTTCGGCATCGGCGCAGGCCTCGGGCGCCTCGATGGACAGGTTGAAGCCGCGCACCGTCTGGCCTGCCGCATGGGTGGCCTTGAGCACCTCGGTGTCGCCGCAGGAGAATGCCGCTGCGGCATGGCGCGTCACGCTCAGGGCCTTGCGGGCGGCGGGCAGCTGCAGCTCGGCCTGGCCGTCCAGCAGGACCACGGCGGTGAAGCGCCGCGGATGCTCGGACGTGGATTCATAGCCATGGTTGATGCGGATGTCGGAGCTGACCAGCTGCAGGCCCGAAGGCAGTTGGTGCTCCTGCACCTGGCCTTCGAAGATGCAATCGTTTTCGGATACGGTGGAGAGAAAGCGCACGCTGAAACCGTGGCGCTGGCGCATGGCGTCGAGCTGCGCCGTGGTGTAGCGCTGGGAAGGGGCGGGCATGGGCGGAGGCGGAAAGGCGGTGGCGGGAAGCGCTCGCTGCAGTGAACGCTTCTCATTATCGCTGCAGGCTTGCTACGGCCCTGCGGCGGCCACGGCCCGTGGCGTCCAGCCCGCAGATGCGCAGGCTCAGGGCAGGGCGCAGACAAAGCTGGCCGCATCCTCCACATTGCCCGTGCCGGCGGCTGCGCCCTCGAACCTGTACCTGGCAATCTTCGGATACGGGCACAGCGGGCGCGTGCGCTGCGGAAAGTCCGCGCTGGACGGCAGGGCCCTGGCGGCGATGGTGTCCGGGGCGATGCCTTTCTCCACCCAGTCGACCATGGCCTGTATGGAGTCGAAGCTGTCCGTGGCCGGGCCGCCCGAGCAATGGTTCATGCCCGGCACGAGGAAGGTGCGCGCAAAGTCCTGCGTGGCCTGCATGCCGCCGTTGTTGGCGGCCAGGCGCTCGTAGTAGTCCAGCGTGTCCAGCGCCGAGAAGATGGGGTCGGACATGCCGTGGATGAAGAGCATCTTGCCGCCGTGCTGCCGGAAGGCCGTGAGCCGGTCATCCCGGTAGGTGTCATAGATGGCCGAGTAGGCCTGCATGCGCGCCGGGTCGGTGTCGAAGTTGAAGGCCAGCGGGTTGAAGCCCAGGTCTGGCGGGGTGAGGAATTCGTTGACCAGCGCATCCACGATCAGCGTGATGTAGCGCGAATCCGGCGTGGCGGTGGTGGAGCTGCCCAGTGTCCAGGTGCGCCAGCCCGGCGCTGCCAGGCCCGGATCCCACGGCTGGCCCGCATACAGGGCCTGGCCTGCCGAGTTGCGCGGCCCGGCAAACACGTTTCTGAGCGCGTTCACCTGTCCGCTGCTCAGGCAGCTGCCGGTCTTGGCGCCGCCGCACTGCAGCACGCCGGGGTCGAAATGGCAGGCCTTGACGTGGTTCACCATGCCATCGGCCACGCCGTCGGCCGCATCGCAGGAGGCGGTCACGGCCTTGGCCACCAGGTTAAGGTCCTCGTTGCTGAAGGCCCGGGAGAGGATGCGCCGGCCACTGCTGTCGGCCGGCGCGATGGCGTCGAACTCGATGGTGTTCCACATCGCGGCCACCGTTGCGCCGCTCGATACCCGCATGGCAGGGGCGCCGGCCGTGATGGCGTCGAAGTAGTCGGGAAAGCGCTGCGAGAACACCATGCCCTGGCGTCCTCCGCCCGAGCAGCCCGAAAAATAGGAGTGCTCAGGCTTGCGCCCGTAGCGCGTGGAGATCAGCGATTTGGCCGCCACGGCGGTCTTGTCGTAGGCGTTGTAGGCGTGGTCCAGCCGGGCCTGAGGGTCGGCACCGAAGCTGGCCGTCGTGCCGGTGTGGCCCGCGTCGGTGGAGACCACCGCAAAGCCCTGGCCCAGCGGCGAAGGCGTTGCGCCAGAGATGCTGGAGCTCAGCGAGGTGTCGCGCAGGATGCCGTCGTTGCCACCGCCGCCGATGAAGAGAAACCGGCCGTTCCATTGGTCCGGCAGGCTGAGCTGGAACCCGATAGCGTAGTTCTTGCCGTCCACGCCCACGCGCGGGTTGATGGCGCCGGTGACTACGCAGTGCCCGGGCAGCAGCGCGCCGGTGCTGGCGCCGCCCGGCCTGCGGGTGTCGGGCGGCACATAGCTGGTGGACAGCCGGGTGGCCGCAAGGCCTGCCCTGTCAGGCAGGTCGGCGCAGGCGGCCGCCGGCGTTGTGGCATCGGCCAAAGTGGGGCTGCTGCCACCGCCGCAGCCCGCCATGAGAAGGGATGCGGCAAAGGCGGCCGTGGATGGAAAAACGCGCCGCAAGGCGCGTGGGGCGTGGTCGATTCGCATGGCTTGTGTCTCCTGTCGCCCGAGCGTAAGACCAGGGACGGAGGGGCCATGTCATCTCAGAGGATGACGGGACAACCCGGCGTGGGCGCTGCCCCGCGCCCGGCTTCAGAGTTTGCGCAGCCGCTCCAACGCCGCGCGCAGCGTGCTGTCTTGCTTGGCAAAGCAAAAGCGCACCACGCGCTGGTCGAAGCCGTCGCCATAGAAGGCCGACAGCGGGATGGCCGCCACGCCATGCTCCCGGACCAGCCACTGGCAGAACGCGGCTTCGTCCAGGTCCGACACGGCCGAGATGTCGGCGCAGACGAAGTAGGTCCCCGCCGTGGGCAGCAGGCGCAGGCGCGAGCCTTCCAGGCCCTGGCAGAACAGGTCGCGCTTGGCCTGGTAGAAGGCGGGCAGCTGCAGGTAGGGCGCAGGGTCGGCCATGTAGCTGGCCAGGCCCGCCTGCATGGGCGTATTGACGGTGAAGACGTTGAACTGGTGGACCTTGCGGAACTCGGCCGTGAGCGCGGCCGGCGCGGCGACGGTGCCCACCTTCCAGCCCGTGACATGGTAGGTCTTGCCGAAGCTGGAGACGATGAAGGCGCGCGCCGCCAGGCCGGCAAAGCGCGCGGCGCTCTGGTGCTGGCGGCCGTCGTAGACCATGTGCTCGTAGACCTCGTCGCTGATCAGCAGCACGTCGGTGGGGGCCAGCAGCTCCTGCAATTGCAGCATCTCCGCATCGCTCCAGATGGTGGCGCTGGGGTTGTGCGGGCTGTTGATGATCAAAAGCCGTGTGCGCGGCGTGATGGCGGCGGCAATTTTGGCGAAGTCGGGCTTGAAGCTGCCCGGCGTCAGCGGCACGCGCACGGGCACGCCGCCGGCCAGCTCGATGTTGGGCACGTAGCTGTCGTAGCAGGGGTCGAGCACGATGACCTCATCGCCCGCATGCACGGTGGCCAGGATGGCGGTGAGGATGGCCTGCGTGGCGCCGGCCGTGACCGTGATCTCGGTGCCCGCGTCGTAGCGGCGGCCGTACAGCGCCTCCATCTTGTCGGCCATGGCCTGGCGCAGCTGCGGCAGGCCGGGCATGGGCGGGTACTGGTTGTGGCCGGCCTGCATGGCGGCCGTGACGGCATCGACCAGCCTGGGGTCGCAGCCGAAGTCGGGGAAGCCCTGGCCCAGGTTCACCGCCTGGTGTTCGGCGGCCAGCGCCGACATGGTGGTGAAGATGGTCGTGCCCACATGGGGCAGGCGGCTGGGGAAGGCGGGCGTGCGGGGCGTGGCAGAGGTCATGGCGGAGACAGCGGAAAACGAGAACGGGCCCGCACTGCGGGCCCGGTGGGGCGGAGGATCAGAGTTCGTAGTCGTGCACGTGGCCGCTCATGGCGCGCATGATCAGGTCGCGCGTCAGGCGGTCGCTGAGCAGTTCGGCGAAGCGGTAGACGAAGTTGCGCAGATAGGCGCCGCGCTTGATGGCCACGCGCGCCACGCTCTGGCCGAACAGATGGCCCATGGGGCGCACCACGAGGTCGTTGACCGGATCGTCGCGCATGGCCATCTCGGCCACGATGCCGATGCCCAGGCCCAGGCGCACGTAGGTCTTGATCACGTCGGAGTCAATGGCCTCCAGCACGATGCGCGGACGCAGCCGGCGCGTGGCGAAGGCCTGGTCGATCTTGCCGCGCCCGGTGAAAGAGGGGTGGTAGGTGATCAGCGACTCATGGGCGATGTCGTCCAGCGTGATGCGCTCCTTCTGCGCCAGCGGATGGCCCGTGGGCATGACCAGCACATGCTGCCATTCGTAGCAGGGCAGGGTGACGAGATCGGGGTAGTCGGCCAGGGACTCGGTGGCCATGCCGATGTCGGCGATTTCGTCGATGACCATGCGCGCCACCTCGGCCGGCGTGGCTTGGTGCAGGCTGATGGTGACCTTGGGATACAGGTCGCGCAGCCGTGCCACGGCGGGCGGCAGCACGTAGCGGGCCTGGGTGTGGGTGGTGGCAATCGACAGCGTGCCGCTGTCCTGGGCGCTGTACTGCTCGCCGATGCGCTTGAGGTTGCCGATCTCGCGCATGATGAGTTCGATGCTCTTGAGCACCTCCAGGCCGGGCTCGGTGATGCGCTTGAGGCGCTTGCCGTGGCGCGCGAAGATGTCGATGCCCAGCTCCTCCTCCAGCTCGATGATGGCCTTGGAGACGCCGGGCTGCGAGGTGTGCAGGGCCTTGGCCGCCTCGGTGAGGTTGAGGTTGCGGCGCGCCGCTTCTTGGACGAATCGGAATTGGTGCAGGTTCATGGCGGTGACAGCTGGGTGCAGCGCGCCATTATGCTGCATTTATATAAAGAAGCGATTCGTTATTTCAGCTTCCTGACCTGCCGGAAGGCTCCAAGGCCGCCAACGCCAGCTCTGCCAGCAGGGCCGTGACACGTGGATGCTCGCCCACGGCCGGCTCCAGTTCCACGGCCACCTGTGGGTGGGTGTCGCGGATCTCCTGCACCAGCTTGGGGATGTCCTCGCGCGCATGCTTGCCCGTGCCCAGGAACAGGGGCAGCACGGTGATGCGCGTGGCGCCCGCCTCGACCAGCCCGCGCGCGGCGGTGGGCAGGTCGGGCGCACAGGCTTCCAGGTAGGCGCATGCAGCCAGGCCGTGGGGCTGCGTTTGCCGGACGGCGCCGAGCACGGCCTCGATGGGCTGGCGCCACAGGGCGTCGCGGGAGCCGTGGGCCAGCAGGATCAGGCCGGCAATGCCGGCCGCTGTTGTGTCGTTTTGCATGGCAACGGACCTAGCGGCGCAGCACCAGCCAGGTGAAGGCGGTCAATGAAAGAAGGCTGTAGAGCAGGCCCGGCGCTGCAGCGGTCAGCCAGGGCGACCAGGTCTGCAGCGTGCCGATGTAGCCGAACACGTTGTTCAGCAGGAAGAAGCTGATGCCGGCCATCACACCGCCGAACACATAGGCCGCGATGCCGCCCGAACGGAAGTGCAGATAGGCAAAGGGCAGGGCCAGCACCACCATCACCAGGCAACTCATGGGGTAGAAGACCTTGCGCCAGAACTCGATCTCGTACTTCTGCGCGGCCTGGCCGTTGGCTTCCAGGTGGCGCACATACTGGAACAGCGAGATGGTGGACATGCGATCGGGCTTGAGCAAAGCGGCCGAGACCATCTCGGCGCTGATGCCCGTCTTCCAGTTCATGCTGTCTTCTTTCTCGCGCTGCAGCACCATGCCGCCGTCGGCCTTGGCCGTCAGGCGGCTGGCCTGCACGCCCTGGAGCATCCAGGATTCGCCGTCTTCGCTCACCTGCGCCGATTCCGCATGCATCTGGGCAGAGATGCGGCCCTGGCCGTCAAAGTCGAAGATGCGCACATTGGAGAAATCGCCGGGCCCGCGAATGGCACGCACGTTGATGGCAATGGAATGATCGCCCTGGCGCTCCTTGAGCCAGGCGCCCGTGGCCCCGCGTGACAGCTGGGCCAGGTGGACGGCGCGGATGTTCTGGCCCGCGTTCTCAGCCGCCGGGGCCAGGTAGTCTCCAGTGCCGAAGGTGACCAGCACAAAGCCCAGGCCCAGCACCATCAGCGTGCGCAGCGCCAGCCAGGGGCCCATGCCGCTGGTGCGCATGATGGTGAATTCCGAACTCTGGGCAAAGCGCGCCATCACGTAGATGGTGCCGATCAGCACGGTGATGGGCATCAGCTCGTACAGGTGGCTGGGAATGCGCAGCACCACGAAAAGCAGCGCGTGCGTGATCTTGTAGCCGTTGTCGCCGCCGCGCCCGACCCATCGCAGCTCATCGACCAGATCGAAGAAGAAGAACAGCGCCAGGAAGGCCAGCGTCACATAGCCGACGGCCGCGATGATGTCGCGGTACAGCAGGTTTCTCAGAACTCTCATCAGGGCACCGCCTTTGCGTCGTCCAGGGCAGCCGGCTTGCAGGGCCTGCGCCACAGGTCGCGCGGCGACCAGCGCTTGTGCCGTACCAGCAGCACCAGCAGTGCCAGCAGCAATGTTCCACCGTGCAGCAGGGCCGTCATGGCGGGCATGCTCAGCTTGCCCGAGGCCACCCAGTTCTCGCCCAGCGTCATCAGGTTGTAGTACACGATGAAGGCGAACAGCGCGAGCATGAGGCTGCCGCTGCCACCAGCGCGCGGGTTCACGCTGGCCACGGCAAGGCCCAGGATCACGAAGTTCAGCGCCGCCAGCGGCAGGCCTATGCGCCAGCCCAGCTCGGCGCGGTAGATGGGTTCGGTGCGCGGCAGCAGCTCATGCGTGTAGGTGCTGCGCGCGGCCATTTCCTCGGCGGCGGCCAGATTGTTGCCGCTGCCGAGCTGCGTGCCGTATTCCTTGAACTCGCTGATCTTCACCGAGCCGTCGCTGGTCTGCGTTTCCATGCGCTGGCCGTCGGTCAGCACGGCCATGCGTTCGCCCTTGATCACTTCCAGCCGCGCCCCGCGCGCCGAGGTCACGGACTCGCGCCCGCGCTCATTGGCCACGATGAACACATTGTTGGCAGCGGTGGCGCTGGGCACGTCCTTGTCGATGAAGAACACGCGCGATCCGCCCGCAGACTCCTGGAACTCGCCGGGGGCGATGCGGTCGATGTCGCTGCGCTGCTCGAACTGGGTCTTGATCTGCTCGATCTGCTGGTTGGCCCAGGGCAGGATGCCCAGGCCCAGCACGGCGATCACGGCCAGCACCGGCCAGGCAAAGCGCAGCAGCGGGCGCAGCAGGCTGGCCAGCCCCTGGCCTGCGGCGAACCAGATCACCATCTCGCTGTCGCGGTACATGCGCGACAGCGAGCCGACCACGGCCACGAAAAGCCCCAGGCCCAAAATCGTGGGCAACTGGCCAAGCACCGTATAGCCCATGACCAGCAGAACGTCGGAAGGGCTGACATTGCCCTTGTAAGCCTGGCCCAGCGTGCGGATCAGCATCATGGTCATGACGACCGTGATCAGCACCACGACCGTGGCACCGAAGCTGCGGGCCAGCTCTTTGCGTATGGATGAATCGAATAACATTGGCTGAAAGGAAAACGCCGATTATGAACTTTGAACTGAAGCCGTTGACGACTGCCGCAGCAGTACGTGAAAAGTGTGACCTGTTGTTGGTGCTGGTGACCGAAGCCACGGTCACGGGCAGCGACGCGCTGTCCACCCTGGTCGCACACGCGGTCAAGGCCGGAGATTTCGAAACGGCAGCCGGCAAACAGCTGGCACTGTACGGCCTGCCAGCCGTCGCTGCACGCCGAGTCGTGCTGCTGGGCGCGGGCAACGGCTCGGCACGGGAAGTGCGTCAGGCCGTGGCCGGCGCAGGTGCCGCGCTCAAGGCGACCGGTGTTGGCAAGGCCTTGCTGTGCTTTGGCTTCGATGCGGCAGGTCCTGCCGTTGCTGCCGCCGTTCTGGCGGCGGCCGACGCCTGCTACAGCTATACCCACACCAAGCCGCAGGCCAAGCCCGTGGCGCTCAAGAAGCTGGTGATTGCCGCAGCCGTCAAGGCGGGCGACAAGAATGGCGTTGCCGACGCTTTCAAGACCGCCGTGGTCCAGGCCGAAGGCATGACCCTGGCACGCGAATGGGCCAATCGCCCTGCCAACCACGCCACGCCCACCTTGCTGGCTGACGCGGCCCGCGCCCTGGCCAAGCTGCCCGGCATCAGCTGCAAGATCCACGGCCCCGCCGAAGTCGCCAAACTCGGCATGGGCGCCTTCATGGCCGTGGCCCAGGGATCGGAGCAGCCGCTGCGCTTCATCGAACTGCACTACAACGGCGGCACCAAGGGCGCCGCGCCCGTGGTGCTGGTCGGCAAGGGCATCACTTTCGATACCGGCGGCATCTCCCTCAAGCCTGCCGCTGAAATGGACGAGATGAAGTTCGACATGGGCGGCGCCGCCAGCGTGCTGGGCGTGTTCCATGCGCTGGCCCGGCTGCAGCCGGCCGTCAATGTCGTCGGCCTCATTCCGGCGTCCGAGAACATGCCCGGCGGCGCTGCCGTCAAGCCGGGCGACGTGGTCACCAGCATGAGCGGCCAGACCATAGAGATCCTCAACACCGATGCCGAAGGCCGCCTCGTGCTCTGCGATGCGCTGACCTACGCCGCCCGCTTCAAGCCCCGCGCCATGGTGGACATCGCCACGCTGACCGGCGCCTGCGTCATCGCCCTGGGCGGGCTGCGCAGCGGCATGTTCTCGCCCAGCGACGAACTGGCCCGCGCGCTGGAGCAGGCCGGCGATGCGGCACTGGACCCCTGCTGGCGCATGCCGCTGGACGAGGAGTACGGCGAAGGCCTCAAGAGCAATTTTGCCGACATGGGCAATGTGGCTGGCCGCGCGGGCGGCGCAGTCACGGCAGCCAAGTTCCTGCAGCGCTTTGTGGGCGACATTCCCTGGGCGCACCTGGACATAGCCGGCACGGCCTGGAAGAGCGGTGCCGCCAAGGGCGGTACAGGCCGCCCCGTGGGCCTGCTGCTGCACTATCTGCTGGCCGGCGTCGATGCTGGCAAGGCGCAGGCCAAGGCTGCTGCACCCCATAAAGCTGCTGCACCCAAGAAGCCGGTGCCACCCAAGGCAGGATCTGCCAGCCGCCGCAAGGCTGCAGTTGCCGCTCAGCCGGAGCAGGCATGAGCGCATCGTCCCCATCAGCCCGGGCCTGTTTGAAGGGAGCATCGCTTGACTGAAGTGGCGTTCCATTTCAACGCGCCCGATAAGCTGGCCTATGTCTGCCGTCTGGCGCGCAAGGCGCTCAGGCACCGCACGCAACTGGTGGTGCTGGGGTCGCCGCCGCTGCTCAAGGCCTTGTCGCCCAGGCTGTGGAGTGTCTCGCCCACCGACTTCCTGGCACATGCCGGCGAAGGCGATGGGGCAGACATCATGGCCTTCTCGCCCATCGTTTTGCTGGAGCGGCTGGACGGCGCGCCGCACCACGACATGCTGGTCAACCTGGGCGGCGAAGTGCCCGAAGGGTTCGAGCGCTTTGCGCGTGTCGTTGAAGTGGTTTCCGCCACCGACGAGGAAGACCGCCACCTGGCCCGGCAGCGTTGGAAGCACTATGCGGCCCAGGGTATTTCCATCAAGCGCCATGACCTGGTCCTCAAGGAGTAAGCCATGAGCGCTCCTCCCTCCAAAACCCCACCGCGCTTTGTTCCCACGCTCACCGATGTCGTTGCGGTGGATGCGGTGCAGGCACCGGTTCAGGCGGTCGAACCCCCGGCACCCCTGGCACACCCCGTGTCCGAACTGCCGCTGACGGACGAAGCGACGCCATGGGCCAGCGAAGGCATGCTGGCGCCTCGGCGTGGCGTGGTCGCCCTGCCTGCGTCCCTGCCGCCGCTGCCGCACGACCTGGAGCCCCAGCGGCCCATGGTCACCGAGCAGGCTGCACCCGAGGAAATCCCGACACCTGCAATGCAGCCCGTGCTCTCGGACTATCAGCCGCCCAGCGCCCCGTCCGTGGAAATGCAATTGGCCCAGGAAAGCCGTCTGGCCGAAATGGCTGATGTGGCTGGTGCGGCAGATGTTGCAGGTGCGGCAGATGTGGCTGCAGCGGGCGACGTGGCACCGGCAGGGGAAGTGGTCCCTGCCGACCTGGTGGTCCCGGTGGTGCAGGCTGTCGTGGCAGAGGCGGCTGCCGGGCCGACGCCGGCTTCCCCTGCCATGCCGGCAGCCCCCACCATGGAGTCCATCTGGGACAGCCATGCGCAGCAGGTCACCGAGGAATATCTGGTCCATCGCCTCATGCAGCGTGTGGACCTGGTGCTGGACCAGCGCCTGCGCGACGCCATTGCCACCGTGGTTCAGCAGCAGACTCGGTCCATCGTCGTGCGTCTGCGCGAGGAGGTGGAATCCGTCGTGCGCCAGGCCGTCTATGAGGCGGTGGCCGATGAACTGGCCTTTCGCGCCACGGCCGCACGTGGCGACTCCGGCCAGGGCGGCCGTTGAGTGCTGGGCAAGGGCGGGTGGCGCCAGCCCCCGCCTGATCCGGTCGTCAGCCTGCTCGGGCCGGGCCTGAGAACACCTCGGGATTGAGGATGTTGCTGGGCTGCCCCGCAACGAAGTTCACCACATTGTCGAAGGCAGCGCGAAAGTACAGCTCATAGCTGTCCTGCTCCACGTAGCCGATGTGCGGCGTGCAGATGCAGTTTTCCAGCCGCAGCAGCGCATGGCCCTGGAGGATGGGCTCGCTCTCGAACACGTCCACGGCCGCCAAGCCCGGCCGGCCTCGGTTGAGCGCACCCAGCAGGGCATCGGCTTCCACAAGCTCAGCGCGCGAGGTGTTCACGAACAGGGCGGTCGGCTTCATGCGTGCCAGATCCTGCGCCGTGACGATGCCGCGTGTGGCCTCATGCAGGCGCAGATGCATGGACAGCACGTCGGATTCGGTAAAGAAAGCCTCGCGCGATTCCGCCGCCGCAAAGCCATCGGCCTGTGCCTTCTGGCGCGAGCTTTCGCTGCCCCAGACCAGAACCTGCATGCCGAAGGCATGGCCATAGTGCGCGACCAGCCGTCCAATGCGGCCGTAGCCCCAGATACCCAGCGTGCGCCCGTGCAACACGCTGCCCAGTCCGAAATTCGCAGGCATGGACGCAGCCTTGAAGCCCGATTGCTGCCATGCGCCGTGCTTGAGGTTGGCGATGTACTGCGGCAGCCGCCGCGTGGCCGCCATGATCAGCGACCAGGTCAGCTCTGCCGGCGCAATGGGCGAGCCCACGCCCTCGGCAATCGCAACGCCCTGGTCGGTACAGGCCTGCACATCGATATGGGCGCCGGCCTTGCCGGTCTGCGCGATCAGCTTCAGGCGCGGAAGCTTTTCCAGCAGCTGCCGGCTGATCTGCGTGCGCTCGCGGGTCAGCACGATGATGTCCGCATCGCGCAACCGCACCGACAGCTGGCCAACGCCCTTGACGGTATTGGTGAAGACCTTGGCGTTGAAGGGCTCCAGCAGACGAGCACAGTCCAGCTTGCGCACGGCGTCCTGGTAGTCGTCAAGAATGATGATGTTCATTGCCTGTGAATCCGTCATAAGCCTTTGATTTATCTCCGGTTTGCCGCGCAAGATGTTGTCGGCAAATGATTTATTCCATTCCTGCGCTTACCTTTGTGCTTCATCTGCACTTGCCTGGACTCGTCTGCACTTCACCGCTCGGTATAGGTTTTGTGTAGGTTTTTCCGGCACTCAAGGTGTAGCTTCAGATGTTCTTTGACGCACGTTCAGCCAAGACCCTAAAGCAGGGCGAACACATTGTCGTACAAGGTTGCCCAGGCTTGAGGCTCGAAGCGACGGCCAGCACGAAATCTTGGACCTATCGTTACAGAAGCTTGGCGGATTCGGCAAAGCTCAAGCAGGTCAAGCTCGGCCAATGGCCAGCCATGTCGCCAGCCCAGTCTGCAGCCGAATGGCAGGCAGCACGGGACCTGCGTGAGCAGGGAAGAGATCCGGCGGATGAGCGAAAGCTGGCGCGCAAGGCATTGGCGCAACCGGTTGCACAGGTTTACACACTGACCATGCTGGTTGACGACTATGCCGCCCGGTATCTCTTGGTCAACCGGGAGCCAAGGGCGCGCGCAACATCGAGCAGCGTCTGCGCAATGCGATCTCGGGACGGGAGTCGACATCCGTGGCCGAGGTGAGGCGCTCTTTTGTCTACGACGTCATTGAAGGTCTGGCCGACCGCCCCGTGCTGGCCAAGTCCGTGAAGACGGAGATGGCTGCCGCATGGCGCATGGGGCTGGAGTCAGGGCGAATTCCGGAAGGCATGCCCAACTGGTGGGCGGAACGCACATCCCACAAGCTTCACAGCAAAGGGGCAGTGCGCGATGGAAAACATAAAGGCACCAGCAAACGCGTGCTGAGCGGCGCCGAGATCAAGACGCTGATCGGCGGTGAGCTGTCGATGTTCAGCCAGCAGGTTCAGGATTTCCTGACGCTGCAGCTGTGGACATGCACGCGAGGCGGGGAGATCTGCCAGATGCAGAAGAAGCAATTGTCGGAAGAGGGGGGTGTGCTTTGGTGGACCGTGCCCAAGGAGGCAATGAAGATTCGGCACGTTGAGGTCGCACATGACCTGCGTGTGCCTTTGTTCGGTCGTGCCGAGCAGATCGTGTGTCGTCTGCTGGCGAATGAGGGGCCATGGCTGTTCCCGAGCATCGGGCGCGATGGTGTGCTGAAAGGGCAGACCCAGGCCTACATGCAGACCAAGGTGCACTATCTGCAGCCTTACAGCAAGACGAAGCCCGAGCATAAGCGGGCGCGGCTGACCGTGACGCATTGGTCGCCGCATGATCTTCGGCGGACGGGGCGCACCATTCTTGCGTCGATGGGCTGTCCGCATGAGGTTGGGGAGGCGATCCTTGGCCACGTCCTCCCTGGCGTGGCGGGCGACTACAACCTCTACCGGTACGACGCCGAGCGCAGCCAATGGCTGGCGGCGCTCGATGCGAAGTTGGAGGAGTTCATGGGGCTTAGGGGCGCCGGTGTTCTCTGGTGGCAGCAGCTCAGACGCTGGCCGCCGGGCGGACCAGTCATCGAGCTCCGCGCGCAGCCAGCCAACGCGCCTGGCAGACAGCTGGCGTGGCTGGGGTATCTGGCGCTCACGCACCAGTTGTTCGAAGGAACTGACGCTCAGCGCCACCACGTAGGCTGCGGCATGCTCGCGGCCGAGCACGGCAGGTGCAAAGTTCAGAGTGATGCTCATGGACATGTTCGTCCTCAATGAAAAAGGCCCGCGGGTGCGGGCCAGGTGGGTGGTTCGTCGTTGTCGGGGAGCGGCGCGCGCTTGTCGCGCCAGTTCTTCGGCTTCTTGCTGGCCATGGTCAGGTTTCCTTGTTGTCGTGGGCACGCTCGCAGAACCGCGTCATTACGGCGGCCCGCGCGTGCCGGGCAGGGTTGGAGGGATCAGGCGGCCCGGCGTAGCTGCCAGGCCGTGGACTCGGGCGAGTTGAGCGAGACGATCTGCCGCATGGGCACGGGGCTCACGGAGTTGCCCACCATCCGCACCTGGGCGGTTTTCGTCAGGGGCTTGCCGGAGGCGGTCCGGTCGATGACGTAGCCAGGGGGGAAGTCCTGAGCGTTGTAGAGTTCGCGCGGCACCAGCATGCGCAGCGTGATGTCCACGATCACCCAGGGCTCGCCCTTGAGCCAGACCGTTACTAGCGCCAGGCGGTCGCGCGTGGTGATCGTGGTCATGGGGTCGCGCAGGTCCGCCCACTGGCCGCCGCTGGCGTGGTAGCGCATCAGGAAGGCGGCGCAACGCAGGGCGCCGGCCTCCTGATCGGGCGACAGGTGGTACTGGATCAGGGCATGGTGCTCGGCCCCGGCCGTGACGGTGGGCACGGGCTCGCGCATGTCGCGGCCCACGCTGTTTCGGCGCAGTGTGCACAGGTGCGCGGCGATCAGCTGCTGCTGGCTGCCGCTGGTGGTCACGGTCGATACAGGGTCGCGCAGGTCGCGGGTCGGCGTGCTGTTGAACCCGCCGTTGGCCTGGACCATGAACGCGGATGCCAGGCTCTGCCCGCCGCCGCTGGCCGTCACGGTGCCCAAAGGACCTTTGATGTCGTTGGCACCGTGGCTCCAGCGCTTGCCGCCATCCTTGCCCTCGCCGTGCCCGGCCTGCACTAGGTATGCCGAGCTGACGGCGTGCTTGATGCCGCCGGCCACGGCCGTGCCCAGAGGTTGGGATAAGTCGAGCACGCGCGGTGCCTGGCCCTTGGCTTCGCCGTATCCCATCTGGATCAGGGTGGGCGACACCAGGGCGCGGCAGCCACCTTTTTCCGTGGCGATGGTGCTCATGGGTCGGTCGAGCTTTTCGATTTTCCCGCCGTGGGCCATGTTCACGATGAACGGCTG
>Ga0209370_1001309_pt1 | contig 22638 bp, 22 predicted proteins | sample AgamicAtPrz_FD_187164 | JGI IMG/M metagenome (GOLD analysis project Ga0209370, IMG submission 187164) | Agave microbial communities from Guanajuato, Mexico - At.P.rz (SPAdes) (version 2) | ecosystem: Host-associated > Plants > Phyllosphere > Phylloplane/Leaf | place: Guanajuato, Mexico... | reverse complement strand
GGCATCCTTAAGTAAGTGGCTGAGTTTATTGAATGAAATTCAATGCGATCAAAGGCTTAGGATTGCTCTCGTGAAAACTTACGCCAAATCGACGCCACCAGATTCCCTGCGTGCACACCCTACACACACCAGAGCTTAGCTCAGGTTTGGCACCGGTTTTGAAAGTCAGGCTGACGCATGGCATTGGCAGCTGCTTGATGACCAGGCCCCAAGAAGCTCCGGGTTGCGAATGCCATTGTGATCCAGGCCGGAACGGTCCGTGGCTTGCGGTGGCTGTGACCGGCAAAACTGGGGTTTACCGCTATGTTCGAGCATCGAGGAAGCACGATCAGCATGCCGGGTTCTAGCGGCATCTGCGGCACGGCTGCTTCAGGCCCGACCGTTCGAGCCTGGCCGATGTGCACTGGCTTTGCACTATCTTCCGCTTGATTCAGAGGCCAAAGGTTGGTGCTTCCGGTCTGTTGATCAGGCAGTCATTTTCGATGCGCTGCCAAATCCAAACCGGTTCGCAAAGCGGTCCACAAACCGGTCCATGTAAGCAAAACGCTATCAAGCATTTCATATATGTCCAATCATTAACATCTCTGCCGGACGCTTGCTCAATACCGGTGCAGATATCGGTGACTGTGCGGGTGTCAGGGTCGGTCAGAAATTAATATGTCGCTGCGTTCCCAATCAAGGTGAGAATGTGGCGATGGAGAAGAATAGTTATATTTCGTCACTTTCTGATTCTCGCCTGGAGACCCAATCGCAATTGCTTGAGGTGGCTGTGGCACAGGCATTTAATGCCGTGGTGATAACCGATGCCGAAATGACCGGCGGCGGCCCGTTCATTCGCTATTGCAACAAGGCATTTACCAGCATGAGCGGTTACTCCACAGCGGAGCTGCTGGGCCGGTCTCCGCGTATGTTGCAGGGCCCCGAGACGGACCCGCAGGTGATTGAGCAATTGCGCCAATGCCTTGCCGAGGGCCGCTTTTTCGAAGGCAGTGCAGTCAATTACCGCAAGGATGGAACGCCATACCATGTGTCCTGGAATATCTCTGCCGTGCGGGATGTCGACGGGAAGGTCACGCATTTTGTATCCGTGCAGCAGGATGTGACGCGGCAGGTGGAAAGCGAAAGGCAGCGGGATTTGATAATCCAGGCATTGAACTCGGCCAATGCGCCGGTATTCATTACCGATCGCAATGGCTATCTCGTGTTCGTCAATGATGCATTTGAGCGTCAGACGGGTTATTGCGCCGCTGAAGTAATGGGCCGCACGCCGGCCATGCTGCACTCCGGCTCACATACGGCACAGTTTTATGACGAGTTGCGCGATGCCCTGGCGCGCGGAGAAAACTTCAGCCGGACTTTTATCAATCGGCGCAAGGATGGTGAGCTCTACCATGCCTCCCAGAGCATTTCGGCGCTGCGCGATGCCCGGCACCGGATAACGCACTATGTGAGCATTTCCAAAGACATCAGCGACCTGGTTCAGCGTGAACAGGAACTGCTGGTGCGGGCCTACCGGGATGATCTGACGGGCTTGCCCAACCGCAGTGCCGGAAGCTATGAGCTGGAAAATTGCCAGAGAATTGCCGAGCGTCAAGGCGTTCCCTATGCACTGATCATGTGCGACGTCGATCTGTTCAAGCAGGTCAACGATCAGTTCGGCCATGAAGCCGGCGACCAGGTTCTGCAGCAGATCGCAAAAGTCCTCAGGAGCACCGTACGCTCCTCGGAGCATGTTGCGCGCTGGGGTGGCGAGGAATTCCTGATCATCGTACCGGGCGTCGGGCTGCAGGCGGCCCTGGAGCTGGCCGAGCGGCTGCGCCGCAGCATCGCATCGCACAGCTACACGGCGGCAGGGACCATCACCATGTCGTTCGGCGTGGGCGGCTGGCAGGCCGGTGAAGGCTCTGCGCAACTGCTGCGCCGCACCGACATGGCCTTGTACCGGGCCAAGAGTTCGGGCCGCAATCAGGTCCAGAGGGCTCGCTACCCGGGCCGGGGTGACGAACTCGAGCGCAGCAGCAATGGCTCTCGTGACGCCTGGCCCGTCCCGCTCACCGGAGCCGGTAGCTGATATTTGTCGGGAAATCGATTTCTCGGATTTTGGACACTTGCTAACATCGCCCCGAATTCAACAGTCCACTGATCAAACGGACTCCTTTTTCCTAACCTCAGAGCATGGGTAGCCACCAATGTGTAGCCGCGCGAATGAGCTTTACTGATCGGCTGATTCATGCCTAGCAATTTGCAGCTCTATTTGTTGGTCGCGCCGGTGTGCATTACCGCGCTTGGCGCACTCATGGCTTTTTGCTGGCTGGCGCAGCGTCGCTCAGTGTTCCTGCTCTCGACGGCCTGCGGTCTGACGCTGACGGGGATTGCCCTGGGGCTGCAATGTTTGATGCCTGCCGGTGAGCTGGTGAAATGGGCTGTTTACACTGGGCCTGTATATCTGCTGGGGGCCTGGCTCTGCACCTGGGGAGTCGCCCAGAAATTCTCCGTTTCTTCCTATCCCAAGACCTCGGCCTTGGTGTCCATCATCGTTGTCGCCGCGCTCTATGAATACAGCGTCGTGCAGGACAATATTGCGGCGCGGGTGCTTTGGCTCAATACCGGGCTGGGCATCATTCACTTCATTCCCTTTCCTGCCATCGCGCTGAAAAAGGTCAAGCGTGACGGGCTGGAAAAGCTGCTGTACTGGTCTTACGGCGTGTTCGCCATCTATACGGTGCTGCGACCGGTCATGGTGTTGTACCTGGGCTTCAGCGAGCTTCAGGATATGCTCAGCTCTATCTACTGGCTGGTCACCATGCTGGGCTCGCTGCTGTTCAGTCTGGTCTTCTCGGGACTGATGCTCATTGTTTCCATGGCAGATGCCATGTCCAAGCTCAGGGAGGAGCGCAACCACGACGCGCTCACCGGGGTATTGAATCGTCGCAGCTTCTGGGAGCTTGCTGAGCCGCTGGTCCGTGATCGGAAAGCGCAGCCGATCTCGGTGGTCGTGGCCGATCTGGACCACTTCAAGCGGGTCAACGACAGCTGGGGGCACGAGTTCGGCGACAAGGTGCTCAAGGCCGCAGCGCAAGTCATACAGGCAGGGGTGCGCGGCACCGATCTGGTTGCCCGCTTTGGCGGCGAGGAGTTCGTGCTGTTGCTGACCAATGCCGACATCGATACTGCTGGGCGGGTGGCCCAACGCATCCGTGCTGGAATCAGCGAAGCCATAGACGCTTTGCCCGACGGTCAGCGCGTGACCTTGAGCCTGGGCATCGTGGCATGTCCCTTGGGCAGCGACTTGCGCGAGGCCGTGATGCAGGCTGACCGGCAACTCTACAAGGCCAAGGAGCAGGGGCGCGACCAGGTTGTCGTGCTTGATCCGGCGGGTTCCGCAGCAGCGGCTTGAACCGCGGGCGCTCAGCCCTTCTTGCTGAACAGCGAGGGCCGCTCCGTCGCTTGCGCGGCATCGCGCAGAAAGGGCGGTACCGACAGGGCGAGCAAGAGAGCGGCCAGCGGTACCACGCAGATAAAGCCTATATGCTTGAAGCCCAGGGCGCCGGTAATGCCGCCCAGCACGAACATCAGTATCAGTCCTGCCGAAACCTGCATGCGGCGCCAGTCATGCCGGACCAGGGACGGCAGGGGCAGGCCGGCCTGGGCGTGGCGCTTCCAGAAGAACATCTTGCCCAGCTCCATCCCCAGATCCGTGAAATTGCCGGTCATGTGCGTGGTGCGCGTGCTGCCGCCTGAAGTCTTGGAGCCCACGGCATTTTGCAGCCCCATCATGAACGACAGCAGCAGCACGGTCAGCGGCACCGCGAACGGGGTGCTCCACGTCAGGGTGACGGCGCCCATCAGGCCGAAGGCGATCAGCATCAGCGCTTCCAGCATCAGGGGCAGGGCATAGACGCTGTATAGATGCCGTTTGCGCCCCCAGTTGACCAGCACTGCGCAAACGGCCGCACCGGTCGTGAAGGCGATGATGGCGCCCAGTGCGTTCAGCAGCAGCGTGGCGTTTTCCAGCACCATGCCGTCGGCCACCTGCGAGGCGAAGCCCGTCATGTGCGAGGTATACATGCGCAGCACCAGAAATCCGCCTGCATTGACCGCGCCGGCGTTGAAGGCCAGCAGCAGACCCAGGGCGACATTGGTGGACGGCGTGCGGTGCCGGTTGGTGAGATGGCGAAGTCTGCGCATCAAGGATTCCACTGACAAAAGTGCAGCCATGGCGGATGCCGCAATGCCGGCGAGCCGGGCACCGGCAACCCATGGTGAATCGTTGATTGTGGGCCAAATTGGATCAACGAGCTGTCCGGTGCGTGATGGCCGGATGCCTGGCCTACATCAGCAGGGCCATGGGATGGTCTGCCGGCATGGTCTGCTCGAAGCTGATGTCCGGGTAGAGGCGGCCCTCCACATGCACGCGATCACGCCCTGCATTTTTTGCGCTGTAGAGCAACTGGTCAGCCTGGCGCAGAGCTCCTTCGAGCTGGTTGGCATTGTGGATGGCGGTGATGCCGAAGCTCAGCGTCACGGCCGGCCCGTCGGGCAGCACCTTCTGGTCGCTTCTCAGTTCCAGGCCTATGCGCCTGGCGACCTGCTCGGCGCCCGGCAAATCGATGCGGGTCAGCAGCACCATGAATTCCTCGCCGCCAAAGCGTGCCACCAGATCATTGCTGCGCACATTGTGCTGCATGGCGCTGGCGACCAGCTGCAGCACCTCGTCGCCCTTGTCATGTCCCCAGTTGTCGTTGATGCGCTTGAAGTGATCAATATCGCTGGCTACCAGCGCCATGGGATACAGGCGCTTGTCGGCCAGGCGGTGCTGTGCGGTTTCGCCAAAGGCGCGGCGATTCAGTACCTGGGTCAGTGCATCCAGATCGCGCTCGGTGCGCAGCTGGCGCACGGTGTCGCGGATGGTGACGGCGCAGATCAGCACGGTGAAGAGCAGGGCAAAAAACAGAATGCTCATCAGCGTGGTCAGCCAGTAGGTCGAGTTGGCCTGCATGGCATCGCTGAGGCCGTTATGCGCGAAAGTCGCCACCAGCGTCGGGCGCAGCATGGTGAGGACGGCATAGGACAGATAGGACCACAGCAAGGTCCTGTCCAGCCAGTCGCTGGACAGGCCCCGCCTGAGGACTGCGGGCACCGGCAGCAGAAGAATCAGAGCGACGCCTATGCTGAACGCGTGCAGCCGGCCCTCGGGGTTCTGCGTCAGATTGGCGAAGTAGTACAGCGATGCCAGGGTGATGGAGCACAGAGTAAGGGCGGCGAGCGGATGCATCGGCACACGCCGGCGCTCTGAAAAACTCTTGGACAGACACCATGCTCCCGCCAGAAACAGCCCGTTGACGAGAACGACATAGTGGTTGAGGACCTCGAACTTCAGCACGCTGCGAATGCTGACTGACACTGCCGTCAGCATGAAGGCGGCGCACAGCCAGAGCAGAAAGCGTTGCCTGCGCTGGGTCACCCAGCACCCACCGAGCAAAGCCGCGAGAAACAGCAGGGACAGCGATGGCATCAGCACATAGATGTAGTCGTTGCTCGTATGCATACACGCAGCCCTTCTGCTAGTGATTACCAACAGACAGGCCAGACTGGCCATATCTCTCATGGAATCTAAATGCCATGGCGATCGGCAATGTGTCAGTCGCTGATCTTCCGGATCAGAAATTAACAACTTCTTGCGATTTCTGACAGTTCCCTTTTTCCTTTTTTTGGGGGGAAATGACTAAAAGTGACATTTGCTGACAGCGTGCGCCAGGATGGCTGGCACAAACCCTTGGCCCAAATGGGTGAAGCCCTGATGAAATGGCTCTGAAGCATGACTTTATGAGGCTCGGCGAGAGGGTGGGCATTTGCTACATTGGGCCCATGAAAAAAGTACTTGAAACCACTGGCGCCGTTCTTGGCGCGATTGTCATCAGCGGCTGTGCACAGCCTCAGGCCACAACGCCTGCCGCGCCCATGGTCGGCATGGCCAACCCGGCCTCGGTCTACTGCGCCCAGCTGGGCGGCAAGACCCGTATCGAGAAGACGAGCGCTGGAGAGCGCGGCATCTGCGTGCTGCCAGACGGCAAGGAAATCGACGAGTGGGAACTGTTCCGCCGCGACCACCCCGCCCGCTAACGGTGCCCTGATCCTGGCATCGGGCGGGCCTGTCCACCGGGGCGAGACGGTGCAGCTGTGCTGCGCATGAGCTGCGTGCCGGCAGGGCTGACCTGCATCTGGCCGGGGTCAAGGCTGCCGCTGCGGCCCGCGCAAGCTCGCTGCGGTGACCAGGAATGGCAAAGGCCCGCCGGGTAGCAAACCTTGCGGGCCTTGATGTACATGTCGAACTACATGCCGAACTAAATGAATATTTGCTGAATTTATGAGCGCCTTGCGCTTTCTCCATATGCATTTCAAGGTGTTTTTATCCTGAAATCTATGTATGGATTGCGCTAGCAGCTTTGATTTCTATAGCTGCAGGCGGGCTAATTGATGACCATGACGCTGCCGCCGCGGATGGGCGATGTGCGTGGTGGCAGGTCAGGGCTTTTCGCGCAGGCATTGGACGGTGTGGGCATCCAGCCATTCGGCGTGCATGCCCGGGCAGGCGAAATCATCACGCACGGACTTGGTGAGGGTGGTGGGTTCGTCCGCCTGGGCGCTGGGAGTTGCCAGCCACAGGGCACCCATGCCGATGGCGGCGACGAGGATCAGGGATTCGATGATCTTTTCCATGATGTTTCTCCGGTCTGGCGCTTATCAATCAAGCGCATATAGCTATCAGAATTGATGGATTAAGCGTTCAAAGCGGCCAGGCTTCGGGCGTGGTGGCAATGAGGGCGACGGCGCCGATGAGGCCCAGCAGCGCAAGCACCCATTGCGCGGCACTCAGAAGCTTTGTTCCAAGGCCGGGGCGAGCAAGAGCAGGACCGCCAGGAGCAGCGCGAGCAGGGCGGTGGGGATGTGTGGCCATTTCACAGGCCTCCCTTCTCGCGCAGGCGCTGCACGAGGTCTTCATCAACGGGCTGAGGGACGGTGCTGTACAGCATGGAATTTCCTTTTGGCGAGAGGCAGGCCCGCTGCATGGGCGGGGGCGAATAAAAAGGCCAGTGCTCTTGCGAGCAGGCGAAACCAACGAAGGTGCGGAGTGAATGCGCTTCGCGCTCTGGCGGGGAAAACGAGGGCTGAGGCACGGATCTGCAAGCAGCGATTGCATTCGATTCTACTGTTATTTTTATCAGTGCTGTTCATTTGTACAGTAGTTTAGATCTGGCCTGTATGGCGCGTCAACAGGCGTGAACGCAGGGTGTTGCGTGGCTGCAGCGGATGTCTGCGTGCAAGGAAAAGCCCACCGGCTTTCGCGGGTGGGCTTTTGAATAAAGGCCGATGCCTTGCGGCGTGCCTGGGGAAGCGGAGGGAGGGTCAGAGAACCTCAGGCTCGGCAGAAAACGATGGGCGTCTTCACCATCGGGTGTGACGACTGCAGCACTCGGGCGATCCGGCGATCCGGCGCAGCCTACGGTTGGTGCACTGCAGTATCCGCAAAGCGTATTTCAGGCCTTGATTTTGAGCAAGACCCTCTGCCCGGACGATCACACCGGATGGCCCCGCTTGACCCTGCGGGGAGAGGTCGCGCTTAAGGCCCGCGGGGCGGGAGGCTACATTTGAAAATCTCCGAGCAAAAAAAAGCCTACCGCGAGGTGGGCTGAACTCCAACAGGATGGCGGCCGGCGCTCACCGGCCTGCGGTTCTTCTTCGGATCGGGCGCTAGCGCTTGCGCGGCTGCGCGCCGGGCTTAGACAAAGGGCACACCGTAGTGGTCGTAGACGCGGCGGCCGTAGTCGTCGGTATATTCGGGCAATGCGCCACCTGCGTAGTGAGGGGCGTTTTCAAGCCGTTCCTTGGTGACGGAAACCACGTAACCGCCTTGACTGGACTCGTATTTGAGGCTGTCCCACGGCAGGGGATAGAGATCCGAGCCTATGCCCAGGAAACCGCCAAATTGCATCACTGCATATCGAACCTTGCCGCTGAGCTTGTCGATCATCAGTGAGTCGATGGACCCCAGCTTGTCGCCGTTGGGGTTGTAGACATTGGTGCCGTTGACACGATCGGATGAGATGACAGGTGAGGCTGGTTGCATTCCTGCTCCTTTCTTTGCGTGGTTCAGAACAGCGCTGGCGCACAGGGCCAGCGCTGAGGCGTGCACTTTCAGTGCTGGGGCGTCTTGTGCTGCTGCCCCTGCTGCTGCTGGGCAGGATTCTTTTGCTGGCCGGGGCTCTGCTGCTGTTGCTGGCCGGGCCGGTTGGTGTTCTGGCCTGGCTGGCGTTGCCCAGGGCTTTGCTGCTGCTGTTGCTGCTTGTCCTGCTGGTTGGGGTTGTGCTGCTGGTTGGCTTGTTGCGTCATTTCCTTCACTCCTTCAGGTTGGTGATCAGCAAACCGGTTGGCTTGCTGAGGGCCCATGGTCACCGACCCAGGAAAAACCCTTCTGTAGGAGAACGGGGCGCAAGCCTGAAAACTGTGAGTGAGCCGCCATTACGTAGCATTTGGTTTACGTTTGAGGCGGAACTCTCGATATTCCTAACAGGATCAATCCGGCAGGCAGGGTGTGCTGGCGCGATTCCCGCCGGATTTGCCCATGCCCGCAGTCTGCGCAGTCGCTCCTGACGCAGGCATCTGCAATGCGCACGATGTGAAGGGTGAACAGCTCCGTGTGTCGATATGGCACGCAGCCGCTGGCGCGGACGTCAGCCGCCGGGCCTGCCGATGCAGGCTTTGAATCTCCAATTTTGATCGCTGCCAGCGCTTTTTTGGGATAAGCGATAGAGGCTGGGCGTCGTGAAATTCCGCTGCAGTAACTGACCGCTAGGGATTTGCCGTTCAGGCCAGGCAGTTCAGGTCGTAGCCGACCATGAAGAGCGAGGCTTCCATGGCGCGCATGCGATCGGACTGGGTGGCAAACAGGCCCGGGGTCTTGCGCAGGGTTTCGGCCATGACCCAGGCCAGCCGGACCTTGGCGCCGGCCCAGCGCTGGGGAGTGCCTTGGCTGGTGTAGAGCAGGGTGCCCGGCGACGGTGGCTGGTCAAACAGGCAAGCCAGTTTGTGCTGGGGCTTCTGGCTGCCGCCGGCAAGGGGAAAGCTCAGCGTGTCGGGCAACTGGCGTGTGCGGCTGTGGCGACGCCAGAATTCCACCAGCGCAGCCGCTGCGGCACTGACGCGCGAGTCATAGATGGGCAGGCCTTCTGCCGAATAGAACGCATGCACCTTGGTGAGCATGGAGTTCATGAGCTGTACCGTCGGAAAGCCGCTGCGCAGATTGGCCGTGCCCAGCGCCATCTCCTGGTGGGTCTGGGCAATGTAGTGGCTGATGTGGTTGCCAAGGCCCACGAGAAAGGGCCGTGCACCTTCCTTGGGGTTGCGCTCGCCGCCCCAGTCCAGCACATCGCTGCAGGCGGCCAGCGTGGCTGCGGCATCGCCGGCCTGCACGGCGGCGCGCAACCTGGCAGACAGGGCAGCGGTCTTGGCGCACGACTCGGCCCAGTCGCCCGTTGTCAGGCCGGTCGCCCGCCAGCGGTAGTGATGAGGCACCAGGTCGGCAAAGCAGGTGGTGGCTTTCAAGCCTTTGGGCACATAGGTGGAGGCGCGAATGTCCAGCTGAATCTGTCGCTGCGGCAGTGTGGCTGCGAGCCAGTCGGTGAAGCCAGCCACTTCGGGCTGTTGCAGAAATTCGGTGCGATTCATGGGTTTCCTGGGGCCGGTTGGATTGCTGGCAAGGCTCTTTGCGCTTTTGCCCTGCGCGATGATTATGGCGCCTGCCGGATCAATTTTGATAGCTGCAGGCGCTTTATTCATCGGTGCTTTGGCCCGCTCCTTCTTTGGGAACATGCATGTGAATCCTGTTTGCAGGGACGGACGGCAAGGAACGGGCGTGCTGCCGTTCCGGGCCTTGACGGACTGATCGATGGATCCGTTTGCGCTGCCAAATACCTGATTCCAGTGATTGTTGCTGTCTACCTCAAAAGCTGTAATTCCTATTCATTGAATATTTCAAAAAGTAATGGGAGACGGCGATGCAATGGATTCGATGGTGGGGAATGTTGTTGCTCACGATGCTGCTGATCGCCTGCGGCGGAGGCGACGGTGACAGGCCACGCGCAAAAACCACGATGCTGGTCTATCTGGTTGCCTCGGATCTGATTGCCAGCGCGGAGGGCGATCTCACCCATATGCTGGCAGCGGCCAGCAGCAAGGACATCAACGTGGTTCTGCAGGTCGGCGGCGGCTCGGCTGCAGGCTCGGTGGCCGGTGTCGATCTGACGCAGACGGTGCGCTACCGGCTGACTCCTGCCTCAGCCCCTTCGAATGGCAGGGGCTGGACTCTGGAGCGACTGCCTCAGGCAGAGCAGCCAGGTGCCCAGGTGGCCATGAACAAGGCCGATACCTTGCGCAACTTCATTCAGTGGGGAGCACGCCAGTACCCCGCTCAGCAATATGCGCTGACGCTCTGGAACCATGGCGGCGGCCCGGTCGCGGGATTCGGCTGGGACGAGGCATATGGCGGTGGTAAATCCATGAGCGTGAAGGACATCACCAGTGCAATCCAGCAGGCCAATGTCAGGCTGGAGCTGCTGGGCTTTGACGCCTGCCTGATGTCCAGCCTGGAAGTGGCTGCCTCGCTACAGCCCTATGTCAACTATCTGGTGGCTTCGGAAGAGGTGACCACTGGCTGGGACTGGACCAGACTGGTGCAGTACATGGTGGACAACCCTCTGGCCAGGGGCGATGCCCTAGGCAAGACCATCGTGGACACCTACAAGCAACAGAATGGCTCGCTCGACTTCACGGCCTATGCGGTGACCGACCTCCAGCAGATCCCGGCTCTGATTGCCGTGCTGGAGAAGGCTGCTGCCAGCCTGCATCAGTCGCTGCAGAGCGGCGGGCTCGACACCTGGGTGCAACTGGCCTCGGCACGGCGTAATGCCGAGGACTTCCAGACCAATATCTTCAACACGCAGTTTGATCTGGTGGACGTGCTTTCCTGGGTCAATGAGCTTGCCGCGCGCAATCTGCTGAGCCACTCGATGCAGCAGGACATTCGCACTGCATTCGACCGTGCGGTGATTCACAAGGATGGCGGTGAGGACGAAGCCTACGGCCTGATGATGTACTTCCCGCGCTATTCCACGCTGAACTCTCGCCTGCTGGCGCAGTACGCGGAGCTGGACTTCTCCGCCCCTATCAAAGGCTTTGTGCAGGCCTATGCCGCTTTTGCCGGCAGCTCGCTGATGCCGCAAATCACTGTGACCAGCCCGGTGCTCAGCGGCAATGCCTTCAGTGCGCTGGTGAGCAGCAATATGCCGGGCCTGGGCCGTGTCTTTGACCGGGGCTATGCCGTGCTCACGCAAAACGGCGTGGCACTGGCCATGCAGCAGCTGGGTGTGAACGGCAATGAAGTTCGTCTGCCTCAGTCCCAGGTCTGGCCGCATCTCGATGGGCAGGTGATCACCATGCTGCCCGAAAACGATGAGGACACGGTGTTCATGATCCCTGTCAGGATGCTTGACGAATATGGTAGCGAAGCTGATGGCATGCTTTATGCGCTGCAGGACGAACAGGGCCGCCTGGTCGTGAAGTACAAGCTTTCCTCGCAGGGTCTTGCCGGTATCGGCCTGGCCATGGCCGAGATTGAAGAAGACGAAGAATTCCATCCGCTCGTCATGAACGCGCAAGGGCAGTTGGTGGATTCCGGCGTCGAGCTGATCGCCCCCGAAGGCGACTGGATCATCGAGATGCAGGCAGTCCGTGGAAGCGGCTACAAGCTCTATGCCGCAGCCTCCGATCTGGTCGGACGCCTCAGGATTTCGCCCGCTTCGGTGGATCTGGTCACCGCGAACTGAAGCTTGCCCAAAGCAAAAGGCCATCGACAGATGGCCTTTTCATTCCGTGCCTGATTGCCATACTCCTTCATCGAGCATCCCGGTGCTCTCTTCGTGGGCCAGCTGGCCGTGTTCGGTGCTACAGACGTAAGCTTTGCTGGCCTGTTTGAAAAGCCCTCAACGCACGAAGGCGCCCGGGCGTTGCCGGTCTGCTGGGTGCCGCCGCGAGTCTTTGCCGCGCAGCTCTCAGGGGCGGTGCACCAGCACCGGGATGCTGCTGTTGATCAGCACGCGCTGGGTTTCGCTGCCCAGCAAAATGCCGGCGATGCCCTTGCGGCCATGCGATGCCATGCAGATCAGATCGCAATGGTTTTCCTGGGCTGTTTTGATGATGGCCTGGTTGACGGAGATGCCGGTCGCCCGCAGCGTCTTGCACTCCACGCCCGTGGCTGCGGCAATGTCGACCGCAGTCTGCAGTACCTTGTCGGCTTCCTTCTGAGCACTCTTGTCAAACTCGGCAGAGTTGTACGACATCAGTGCCTCGGCGCCGTAGATGATAGCGGAGTAGTCCGGCATCACATACAGAGCGGTTACCTGCGCGCCTTGCTCCTTGGCCAGCTGTATGCCTGCGTGCAGCGCTGCTTCGGAGAGTTTCGAGCCATCCGTAGGAATCAAAATATGCTTGAACATGTCTGCCTCCTTGCGCTCCAGCGCGCATATGGTTGCCAGGTGAAATGGGCCGATTGCCGTTCCCATACTCACACTCGGAAGTAGCCAATGCAAGATTGGGAGTGTTGATTCATGCGGTAGCTTGATCAAAATCAAGAGATGAAAAATTATGGGAAAGAGGATTAATCTTCCGTAAATAAATCGCTGATAGCTATTAAGAAAATAGTTGTGGCATTGGATTGCTTTCAGCAAATACCTGATTCCAGTGATTGTCCGTAGCTACCCTGAAATATGTAATTGCTCTTGCCTTGGTTTTTCAAAAAGTAAGAGGGAGAGCAATGAAATCGATGCAATGGTTGGGGCTGATACCGCTGGCCGCGTTGCTGGTGGCTTGTGGCGGCTCCGATGCGGAGCCAGAAACCAAAGATCCGCTGGCCACATACAAGAATCAGAAGCTGAGCTGGGGCAGCTGCGATGCGTATTTTTCGAAGTACTCCTCGGAAGGCTCCGAACGCTACATCAGCAAGCTCGGTAGTCGTTTGCAGTGTGCAGATATCGAGGCTCCGCTGGATTACAAACAGCCCGACGGACTGAAGATCAAGGTCTCGGCCCTCAGGGTGCAGGCCGCCGATGCTCCCGACAAAAAGCCTCATCTGTTCTTCAATCCCGGCGGGCCCGGTAGCGATGGCCTCGACTTGTCCCTGGCATATTCCCAGATGCTTGCCGGCGGCAACCCGAATACCGCCCTCGGCGCGATGTACAAAAAGGTCAGTGAAAGCTTCAACTTCGTCGGGTTCTCGCCCAGAGGGGTGGGAGCCAGTACCAATTTGCTGTGCAGCGGCAACGAGCAGGTCTATGCGCAGGATCCATCGGCGGATGGAGAGAACGCAGAGAACATCCGCAGAATCAGCGATGCTGCCAGATACATGGCTGTCAACTGCCAGAAGAACCCGATCTCCGATTTCATCAATACCGATGCCACGGCACGTGACATGGATCTGATGCGCCACCTGTTCGGCGACGAGAAAATGCATTACTACGGCATTTCCTATGGAACCTGGCTGGGCTTCTGGTATGCGGGCCTCTTTCCCGAGCGTGTCGGCCCGATGGTCGTCGACAGCAATATGAACTTCAGCCAGAGCATTCATGCGGCCAGCATCAGTTACGAAGTCGGCAAGATCCACAGCTTTGCCAACCATATTGCTCCCTATGCCGCGCGCCACAACAGCAGCCTGGGCATGGGCACCAGCACGAAGGAGATTGTGGACAGACTGAAAAGGCTCGCGCCACCTTTGAATCAAATGCTGGTGCAGAGCAGCTTCCGGGCCGAGCCCAACACGATTGCCAGCGAGCTTCTCTATGCCCGCATGCTCATGGATGCCAGCGGCTATCTGCGCAACGGCATGCAGCCTTCCGACATTGCCAGCCAGTTGCAGAACATTCAGGTCAGCACCGGTGATCCTGATGTGGATGCGAGCATTCCAGACAAGGCGTCCAGCATCGGCAGCGGGATATCGATGTTGAACGATCCGCAGTACTGGACAGCGGCCGCGCCGTTTTCTGCGGACAACTCCGACTCGGTCTTCAATACGGTGGTTTGCAACGACGAACTCTTGCTGGAGAGAGATCCGGTCTACTGGGTCAACAAGGGCTTCGAGCTGGCGCGAACGCTGCCCATAGCCAACAACCGCATTGCGGGCCAGCCCTGCCTGTACTGGAAACGGCAGGTGCAGTTCTCCAAGCCGTCGATCGCCAGTCTGAAGACCGCAAGGATGCTCATGGTGCAAAGCGAGTTCGACGTGCCCACACCGCTGGCCGGCGCCATGGAGACCTTTGACCAGTTGCCGGCCACCAGCATGGTTTATGTCAAGAACGAAGGCAGCCATGGCCTGATGGTCTATCAGACCGAGTGCGTGGACCTGACGGTCATGAACTATCTGCTGGGTCAGGCACCAGCACGGCGCTTGACACAATGCCAGGGCAAGCCCTTGCCGCTGGATGCCCAGGTGCAGAATCTGCAAGCTCGCAGCATGAGGACCTTGCCGACATCAGGGCAGGAACCCAGCAATTTTGAAGATCCGGAACTGGCTCGAACGCTGCTTGAGCGCCTGCGCAAGGCCGTCGGTTCAGCATCATTGCTCTGAGGCCGTGCCGCGCAAGCATCGAGCAGCGCAGCGCCTCGCTGCATGGGGTGCCCGGAACGTGCGCGACGCTTGCGACAACGCCCGGGCTATTCGCCATCAGATCTCGACTGCAGCTCTTGCCGTGGGGTTGGGCGTGGGCTCGCCAATCTTGTGCAGGGTGTTGCGGTCGGTATGGGCAAAGGGTTCACTTTGACCGGGGATGGTGAGCGTGGTTTCCTGCTCGTACGACCAGGTGCCGTCGGCGTGCTTGGTGACGGTGATGGTATAGGCGTCGGTTCTGAAGGCGTGCTCCAGAAACGGGTTGCTGGAGATGCCGTTGACCGTGGAGCCGCGCACGGCCTTGAGGGTGAAGCTGGTGGCGTCTGCCGTGGTTTTTCCCGTGGCCATGGCCGTCTGCCCGCGCGGGATGCTCAGGGTCTGAATGATGTTGCCGGTGGCGGGCTCCCACAGCCAGTAGCCGACCTGGTCGTGAAAGGTTTCCACGTCGTCGGGCTTGACGATGCGCGTGTGATAGCGCAGACCGTAGAAGAGTTGGGGGCCATTGGTCTGCGCATCGATGGGTTGCAGCTCCATGTGCTCGATGAAGGCCTGCTTTTCGGGGCCGTCGGCCTTGGGATTGATGTCCAGGCCTCGCCTGCCGGTCCAGATGCCGGCCATGCCGGTGAAGGGGCCGAGATTGGCCAGGGTGTTCACATCGGGTGTGGGCTCGGTGTAGATGTCCTTGGGAAAGTTTTCCATATCGTGTAACGGGCTTTCACTTTGAATCTGGTGAAGCCAGTTTACAAGCCGCAGGTCGAGGTGAAATTGACGGTGGTCAGGATGCCGGACGCACGAGAGCTGCCGGTGAGAGCAGTCAGGTGCTTTCTTCGGTCGTGAGCGTGAAGCGTGCACTCTCGCCGCGCTGGGCGGCGTCACGTGTGAGAAAGATCAGCACGCGGTAGCTGGCACCCCTCTCGACGCGGAAGGTACAGATGTTTTGCCTGGCCGAGCCTGCGCACAGCGGCTGGGCATTGCCGTCCTTGAAGATGTTCATCTGGCTGGACGGATTGTTGGTGTTGAGCGTGACGGTCATGCGCTGGAAGGGGCGCGTTTCCAGTCCGTATTGCACAACCCCATTGCCGGTGATCTGGCCGCTGTAGGAGTTGGAGTAGCCGCCCGGCGTCGTGAAGGCGGCCTGAGCCATTGAGCTGCTGAGGTGTACGGTCATGAGACTGAGCAGGGCAGCAGTTGCAATCATCGGTTGGAAGCGGGTCATGCAACTCTCCTGAAGATTCTGAACAGGATGGCGCCCCTGACGCTGCGGCAGGCGTCTATGCCGACAGCCGGGCCACCATCTCCCTCCACTGCGCCCTAGCGGCAGGAGACATTGCGCCAGCTGAATTTGCCGTCATTGAAGAACTCTGTCCATACCGACATGATGGGAGCCTGGCGGTAAGAAAACGTAATCTGGTTAGGGATCTTCGGCCCCAGCGCAGCGGGCTGGCCGTTCTTGTCGAAGACCTTGACTATGAAGAGCGTGACGCCGCCGTCTTCGTCGGTGTTGAGAACGACCCGGTAGTCCTTGGTGAAGATATCCCAGTCGAATTGCTTGGTCACATACGTGTGCAGCCGGACAAAGGCGCGATTCGCGTTCTTGGCGGCAGGATTAACTTTTCTCATGTTCACACTCCCAGTTGCTCAACCACATGCCGCAGAACCTGCGAGCTGACATTTCTTTGCATTTGAGTGATGTTGTATCAAGCGGATGTAAGTAAGTATGTAGGCACTTACAGATCGCTCCGATGGATAGCTCTGATCCCGTTTGTGAGCTTGCAGGAAGCCCGGAGGCAGCACTTTGCCGGTGCGGCTGTCATCTTTTCTTGATGAAGTAAGCGTGCTAAGTAACGGAGTAAAAGGATAGTTTTTGTTAATTGAGTCAAGCCTGTGCAGATGTGGAAATCCGCTCTGCATTCCAGGGCCGAGAAGCGAACCAAAACGGGTGGTATGTCGATGTTCTCGAACAGAATTCGCGGCATGAATCGCTCGATTACCTGTCTCGATTCGAGCAAGAAAAAATCATGGCGCAAGCTGCGCTGACCCTGGGTGCTGCGACATAGGACTCCGAAGCAGGGGGGCGCTGGCTTCATCCAGCCGTTTTCCGCTCATGCAGCTGCATTGAATCGTGGGGGCAGTGTCGGTATGGCTGCTGAATCGGATCGCATTGCCGGATCGCCCATCCATAAAGCCATCGCGCACAAGCTGATTGCCCTGGAGCGCTTCAGTGGGCACGACTGAGCCGGTACAGCCAGGACCGACCCGGGCGCAGGGTTAGGCATGATCGAGGCATCCATCGATGCATTGACATGACGGATACAGCAGCCCGAGAGCGCAGATTCCTAGGGTTTCACCGGGCCGGCTCTCTTAATCCAGCTATTGACAGCCTTAAACCCTGAGCCTATTGGTGATGTGTATTTTGTTTCAGACGAAGTTTTAGGTAAATTGTGCGTAGGAAAATTCTGAAAGTGATGTGCAAATGGCGATTTAGCCTGGTGCGCTATTGAATTCAAGAAAACTCATGCCTCACCACCTGCAATACACATTTGCCTCCCGTCTGGATGCCTGGATCAGGCACATGAAGATGGCCAAGCCGTGCAATACGCAGCAGATGGCCTATGAGCTGGTGATCGACAGCTGGGTGCATGTCAACGCGGAGCTCGGCGCTTCACAGGAGTTCCTGAGGGCTTTGCGTCGGCGCCGTCTGTGTGAAGAGCATGGCTGGCGAGGAGTGAATACCAGCGTGGCACATTGGGATCTGGACGATGACCGGACGGTGCGGATCTATCTGCACGAAGACGGCTCCATCGTGGTTCAGCAAATGGATTCGCAGAATCTCCAGATCTTGTTCACCTTGCCCGGGCATCGACAGCGTTTGGGTGAGACATCGGCACGATGTGCCTAGCACCCAAAAAAATGCCCGCGCAAGGCGGGCAAGTTTCGGGGTCCCTTCGATTCCGTTCTGCAGCTCACACAGTCAATGCATTTGAATAGTTGGCAGAGGCTTCAGCCTCGGTTGCCGTTTATCGCTCTTGCACTGTTGCTGACGCGTTTGAACGGTCGACAGGTTGCCCCATCGGGGTCGGCCGGCAGCTTGGCTGGCTGGCCTGCATTGCTGAGCAGTCATGGTCTATTGGTGGCCGGCGTCCAAGCGTGCAACGATAGATCCGCTGCCTGATATTTTGCGCTCCTTAGTGCTTGCCGGTTGAGGCGGGCCGGTGCACCAGCACCGGGACATGGCTGTGCGTCAGAACGCGCTGGGTTTCACTGCCCAGCAAGATTCCGCCTATGCCTTTGCGGCCATGGGAGGCCATGCAGATCAGGTCGCATTGCAATTCCTGGGCCTGCTTAACAATGGCTTGGTAGACAGAAGCGTGAGTGACTCGCACGAAGTTGCAGGGCACGCCTTCAGGCCTGGCGATCTGGTCAACGAATTGCAGGGCCGCATCGGCATCGCTGTTGGCACTGCGCTCGAATTCCTCGCTGTTATAGGTCAGCAGGGCATCCGCGCCATAGATGATGGCACGGTAATCGGGCATGACATACAGGCCGGTCACTTTGGCGCCTTGCTCACGCGCAAGCAGAATGCCTGCCCGCACGGCTGCCTCGGACAGTTTGGTGCCATCGGTGGGAATGAGCAGGTGCTTGAACATGTTCAATCTCCTGATACCGGAAGATGTGCCTGAGTGCCAATTTATTCCAATATTTCAGGCTGCGCAATGTTCAGAACCTTGTCTGGAGCAGGGCGATGAACGGAGGGAAATTCTGCCCAGGTCAGGGCAATGGTGTCGTGCTGGCTTACTCCTCCGGTGAAGCAGGAACGCGATTGAGGATCTCGCCGGTGGCTTCCATCTCGAACTGCTGCGGATTGAGCCAGTTGACCTTCTGGTGATCGGAGGTTTCGAAGTAAATGGCAGACGGGCGTATGGAGACGCCATGCGGCATGTCGACTTCGTCAAAACTCTGATAGACCAGAATCAGACGCAGGTTGCCGTTGGCGTCTTTGGCCTGTATGTGCTGCAAGAGCTTGCGGTAGGCACTCATAGGACGCCCTCGTTGACATGTGTGTATGAATGTTTCCACTGTCGAGAAGGGGCCGCAATACCCTGATCCGGGTACTGCGATGGCGGATATTCGCGCCTGACAAGGAGTTTTGTCGTTTGCGGGCTGCTGCAAAAGGCGTTTCTGCAGACAGGAGCAGCCTGAACGTCTGGTAAAAAATTTACATGGCGATCCAGATCGTTTTGCGCCGACGAAATGAAGTTTTCGTCGCGGAACTGGCGGGAGTGGCATCTCGCGCCATCTGTCGATCAACGGGGCAGAAACCTGAGAGGAGGTCTTGCGGCCCACAGCGAGTCACTCAGTCAGGCGGGCATATGGAAGCCTTGCTGCATCAGCTGCAGGTCTGACTTGACTCGCAGTTGACTCGCAGCTTGTGCTGTATGAGCGCAGTGGGCCCCAGGCTCCAAGCCCGTCGTGCTTTCAGGCTTGCCTAGCTGCCTGCTCATTGAGAACCATGCGTTCCAACGCTGCGCAGACATCGGCCATGCGCCCGGAGATCAGCAGGCATTCGGGTTGCTTGCGTGGTTCACGCTGAACGATTTTGAGCAGCCGTGCAGAGGAGGGCTGCGCCGCCTCGGCGGTGATGGGCGAGGTGGTGGCCAAGGCCCGAGGATGAAGCACGCGGCTGCCAAGGCGGCTGCGGCCGCGATTGGCACGCATGACCGGAATGCTGATTTGTGCCGCCTTGGGGCGATGAGCCTTGCAGGAGGCGGTCTCCGTGGCAGCTGTGCTCGTGTCGCCAGGAGGATGCAAGGACGATAGGCTTTTCAGTGTCCGGCGAGTCAAAGACTGCAGTGATGTGGCGAATCCCATTTGACAACTCCTCTTGATGACCTTGCGGCATGGATAAGGGCAGGATTGCGTACTTCAGGCAAAGCTCCGCCCAGGGCGAAGCTCAGCAGCTTCGCGCCTACCACCTGGGCTCGAGAGGGAAAGAGGCTTGATGCACCTCCAGGAGGTGCCGACAGGCCGTCTGGCGGCTACATGAACATGCTGTTGCGGATCAGGCCAACGGCCAGGCCTTCGATGGCGAATGGCTCTTCAGGCGAGACGTGAATGATCTTGTAGTCGGGGTTTTCGGGCAGCAGCTCGATGCCCTGCGGCGTACGCTTGAAGCGCTTGACGGTGACGTCGTCACCGAGGCGGGCCACCACAATCTGGCCGTTGCGCGCTTCATGCGTGGCCTGTACCGCCAGCAGGTCGCCGTCCATGATGCCGGCGTCACGCATGGACATGCCGCGCACCTTGAGCAGGTAGTCGGGCTTGGCGGCAAACAGGCTGGGCTCGACCGAATAGCTTTGATCGATATGTTCCTGGGCCAGAATAGGCGAGCCGGCGGCGACGCGGCCGACCAGGGGCAGCACCAGCGGAGCCAGGGCCGTGAGCGGCAGCGCAAAGCTGGCACCGCGTGCTGCATTGATGGTGCGCACGGTGTCGGCGCGCAGGCGAATGCCGCGCGACGTGCCGCTGACCAGATCGATGACGCCCTTGCGGGCCAGCGCCTGCAAATGCTCTTCTGCAGCATTGGCTGATTTGAAGCCAAAGGTGCTGGCAATCTCGGCCCGGGTAGGGGGCGCACCCGTGCGAGCGATGGTGGACTGGATGAGGTCCAGAATCTGCTGCTGGCGGGGAGTGAGCTTGGGGTGGTCCATGGGCATTCCTTGATCGATCGATGATGAATACTGTGTGTTCATCCAGTACCTGTATTTTTAATCAGTTTAAAGAGGACTGCAAGTGGAACGTGACAAAAAAATCGTCATCCTGGGCACGGGCGGCACGATTGCCGGTGTCGCCGAGCAGGCCGGCACCAGCGTGGGCTACCGCGCGGCCCAGCTGGGCGTGGCTCAGCTGCTGCAGGCCGTGCCGGACCTGGAGCGCGTTGCTGCTGCGTCGCTGCAGGCGGAGCAACTGGCGCAGCTGGACAGCAAGGATATGGATCACGCCACCTGGCATGCGCTCGCGCTGCGCTGTGCCGAGCTGCTCGCGCGTGATGATGTGAGCGGCATCGTGATCACCCACGGCACCGACACCCTGGAGGAAACCGCCTGGTTTCTGCAATGCGTTCTGCGCCCGGCAAAGCCCGTGGTGCTGACCTGTGCGATGCGCCCGGCCACAGCCATCTCCGCCGACGGCCCCGGCAATCTGCGTGATGCTGTGGCCTGCGCGGCCGATGCACAGGCCGCTGGCCGGGGCGTGCTGGCGGTGGTGGCGGGCAGGGTGTTCAGCGCCCGCCAGGTGCGCAAGGTGCATCCTTACCGCGTGGATGCCTTTGATGGCAGTGGCGCCGGCCCGCAGGGCTGGGTGGAAGAGGGACAGGTGCGCTGGGCAACGCTCGGGCTGCCTAGGGCTGCTGCGGCGGGCTCGCCTGCAATCGCTTTACCGCCCGTAGGTCAATGGCCTCAGGTGGAGTTGCTGCACAGCCATGCGGGCTGCAACAGTGCCGTGGCGTTGGCGGTGATGCAGGCCTGGCATGCGGCAGGCGTGCGTGCCGTGGTGGTGGTGGGCACCGGCAATGGCACGGTCCATCAGGCATTGGGGGCAGCCCTGGACTGGGCGCAGGTGCAGGGCCTGGCTTTGTGCATCACGACCCGGTGCGAGGAGGGGCCGGTGGTGCAGGCTCAGGGAACGCAGGACGACCATGTGAGCAGCCTGCCTGCGGCCAAGGCCAGAATCAGCATGATGCTGGAGCTGATGGGCTGGCCTCGCGCATTGGGTTGATGCTCTTGTTCTGAGAGCTTCTCTCCTACGTGTTACCTGGAATTTATGATGTTTTTCATCTAAAAACTAATGACTATGAGCGCTTATGGCTATGAAAATTGATGGCAGCAACTCCACCTCGGTGCAGTTTGCCCGCATCGGATGGATTCCGGCCGAACGGCAGGGAGCTTGAGGTTCGAGAACAAAAAAGGCCGGTGAAGACACCGGCCTTTTTTTCCCAAAGATGCCCTACCGCCAAAAGTCGGCAAGGCTCCATGAGCGAGTGATCAGGGCGATCAGGAAGCCAGAGCGGCCAGAGCGCGCTCGGTGATTTCTTCCACGCTACCTGTGCCGCTGATGGCACGGTACTTAGGGGCCGCTGCTGCGTCGGCCTTGGCCCAGTTGCTGTAGTAGTCCACCAGAGGACGGGTCTGGTTGCTGTAGACGTCCAGGCGCTTCTTGACGGTTTCTTCTTTGTCGTCTTCGCGCTGCACCAGGTCTTCACCGGTCACATCGTCCTTGCCTTCCACCTTGGGAGGGTTGAACTTGACGTGGTAGGTGCGGCCCGAGGCGGGGTGGCTGCGGCGGCCACTCATGCGTTCGATGATGGCATCGAAAGGCACATCGATTTCCAGCACATAGTCCAGTTTCACGCCGGCGGCCTTCATGGCGTCGGCCTGGGGGATGGTGCGAGGGAAGCCGTCAAACAGGAAACCCTTGGCGCAGTCGGGCTGGGCAATGCGTTCCTTGACCAGGTTGATGATCAGATCGTCGCTGACCAGCTGGCCGGCGTCCATCACGGCCTTGGCTTGCAGACCCAGAGGGGTGCCAGCCTTGACGGCGGCGCGCAGCATGTCGCCCGTGGAGATTTGAGGGATACCGTACTTTTGGCAAATAAAGGCCGCCTGAGTGCCTTTGCCGGCGCCGGGTGCACCCAACAAAATCAGTTTCATGGAAATCCTTGAGGAGAGTAGAAATTCTTGCTGGCCCAGGCAGACGGGTGGTCGTCCGTAGTCCCCGGGCCGTATTTTTTCGCGGGCAAGGATAGCACGCACAAGACCAACACAGGCTTACACAATTCAGTCAAGGCTGTCACAAGTGCGGCCAATTGAAGGCATGTATCCGCTGCAAACGCGATTGCTGTAGTTGTAATCCAGGTGCCGAAGCCGTTA
>Ga0209370_1001308_pt1 | contig 22665 bp, 22 predicted proteins | sample AgamicAtPrz_FD_187164 | JGI IMG/M metagenome (GOLD analysis project Ga0209370, IMG submission 187164) | Agave microbial communities from Guanajuato, Mexico - At.P.rz (SPAdes) (version 2) | ecosystem: Host-associated > Plants > Phyllosphere > Phylloplane/Leaf | place: Guanajuato, Mexico... | reverse complement strand
CGAGGCCCTGGCCCGCGTGCAGCTTGAGGACAAGCTGTTTGCACGCTGCGACCAGCTCTCCGGCGGCCAGTTGCAGCGCGTGGGCATTGCCCGCGTGCTCTACCAGCAGGCCGGCCTGATTCTGGCCGACGAGCCGGTCTCGGCCCTGGACCCTGCACTCTCGCAGGCCACGGTGCAATTGCTGGTGCAGGAAGCTGCCGCGCGCAAGGCCACGCTGGTAGCCAGTCTGCATGCCGTCGACCTGGCTCTGGCCAACTTTGCCCGCATCGTCGGCGTACGCAATGGCCGCCTGGCTTTTGACCTGCCCGCCGCACAAGTCAGCGAAGCCCAGTTGCAAGCGCTCTACGCCCATGCCGATGGCAGCCCGGCCGATCTGCCCACGCTGCACAACCGCCTGGCTCAGCGCGATCTCGCCAGCACCGCGCCCGCTCCCATCCAGGTGAACGCATGCCGCTAGAAATGGCCGAGCCCGCCCGGCCATCGCGCCGCGACCCCTCCGCTCGGGGCCGCCTGAGCGGCCTGATCCTGACCCTGGTCGTGCTCTGGCCCATGCTGCAGACCTCGGGCTTTTCGCTCAAGCCGCTTTTCGATGCCGACAATCTCAAGGTCATCGGCGGCTTTCTCGCGCAGTTTCTGCCGCCCGAAACCAGTAGGGAGTTCCTGGCCTACCTGGGTCAGGCCACACTGGAGACCCTGGCCATCGCCACGGCCGGCATGGCGCTGGCCTTCGTGATTGCCGTACCCATGGCCTATCTGTCCACGGGCGCTGCGCGCGAGAGGATCACGCTCAACCCCATCGCCCGCAGCGTGCTCACCATCCTGCGCGGCATTCCCGAGCTGGTCTGGGCTCTGGTGTTTGTGCGCGTCTTCGGTCTGGGCCCCGCAGCCGGCGTGCTGGCCCTGGGGCTAACCTATGGCGGCATGCTGGCCAAGGTCTATGCCGAAATTCTCGAATCTACCGACCCTGCTCCGGCCCGCGCCCTGCGTGCCAGCGGCGCCGGCCGTATCCAGGCCCTGCTCTACGGCCTGCTGCCGCAGGCGGCCAAAGAACTGACCTCCTACACCGTCTACCGCTGGGAATGCGCGATCCGTGCCTCGGTGGTCATGGGCTTTGTCGGTGCGGGAGGCCTGGGTCAGCTCATGGACCAGGCCATGAAAATGCTCAACGGCGGCGAAGCCGCCAGCATTCTGCTGGCCTTCATGCTGCTGGTGGCGGCAGCCGACCTGCTTTCCTGGTGGCTGCGTCGTGCACTCGATGCCGCGCCTGCCGCACGCGCACTGCCCTTCGGCTGGCGAACCGGCACATTTGTGCTGACTGCCTGTGCGGCGCTATGGGCCAGCCTGCGGCTTCTGGATATTGATTTCTCGGCACTGTTCACGACAGATGCAGCCGCCAGCATGGGCGACTTTGTACGCGGCTTTTTCCCGCCCGATCTGAGCCAGCCCTGGCTGCTCAAGGTGCTGCAAGGCATCTGGGAGACCCTGGCCATCTCCATAGTCGGCACCTTGCTGGCCGCGATCGCGGGCCTGCTGCTGGCCCTGCCGCGCTGGCGCGCACCATGGAATGTTGTGCTCAATGTGCTGCGCTCCGTGCCCGAGCTGGTCTGGGCCACGATCACCGCGCTGGCCGTGGGCCTGGGCCCGTTCGCCGGGGCCCTGGCCCTGGCCCTGCATACCACCGGTGTGCTGGGCCGCCTGTTTGCCGAGGCCTTGCAGAACACCCCGGCGGCTCCCGCAAATGCGCTCAAGCTCAGCGGCAGCAGTCGCCTGCTGGCATTTTGCTATGGCACCCTTCCTGGCGCTGCGCCGCAACTGCTGGCTTACACGCTGTACCGCTGGGAGATGAATATCCGCATGGCGGCGATTCTGGGCTTTGTGGGAGCAGGCGGGCTGGGCCAGTTGCTGTACTTCGAGCTTTCGCTGTTCCACTATGCCCAGGCCAGCACCGTGATCATGGCCATGCTCCTGCTGAGCATCGCCGTGGACTGGAGCAGCGCTGCCTTGCGCCGCGCCATGCGTTGATACAGCTGCGCGGTGCCTCGGCTTCGCGTCAGCTTCATCAGCTCCTCCATCAATCCGACGCGCAGCCGCCCCCGAAGGGCCAGCGCTGGCAGCGGCCCGGCCTGCATCCAGGCTCGATGAGCACCGGAGTCTGAATGGCTTCAGTCACAACGGCTCCGCGCCGCGACTGATCGCACCGCGAAGAGCAGTGCCGCTTCACACGCCCAGAGGCAGGTCGGCTTTTTTCAGCGTACGCAGCACAAAGCTGGACTGGCTGTGGCGTATGCCCTTGATCTTGTAGAGCTTCTCACGCAGCAGGCGCTCGTAGTCACGCGTGTCCTTGACGACGATACGCAGCAGATAGTCGTACTCGCCCGAGACCAGATGCGCTTCCACAACTTCGGGAATGGTGGCCAGCACCTCGCCGAACTTTTCCAGCGTGTTGTCTGAATGGCTGTCCAGCGTGACCATGACCAGAACCGAGTCGGCCAGTCCCAGCGCCTGCGGGTTCAGACGTACGGTATAGCCCTCGATCACTCCGGCCTCCTCCATCTTCTTGATGCGGGCCCAGCATGGCGATGCACTCAGGCCCACTGCAGCACCAATGTCCTGCAGGCTGGCACGCGCATTAGCCTGCAAGGCAGCAAGAATCTTTTTATCCAAGGTGTCCATATTCCTGAATTTACCGTTAAAAACTTAAATACAGAAAATTTTTCTGCAGCAACGCTGTATTCGCAGAATTTGAAGCAACATTTTCTGCGCTGCAACATGCACACTTGAGTCCATGGAAGCACGTCTACCGACGCCGCAAAACCATTCAACATGCCGCGCCGTTTACCGTCAGCATCCGGTTGGTTGATCCGCAACACGCATACGCAACAGGCCGCATCACTTAAGCACAGTGGTGCGGCCTGTTGATTTTTGGAGGGCTCCATCGTCCGGGCCAGCCGCTGCTGCATAAAAAAACCCAGCCGGATTTCCATCGGGCTGGGTTTCGGGAGTCTGCCTGGCGCGCAAAGCACCTGGCGGATACGCGTACTATTTACTGGGCTCGCTGTGGAGCAGCATCGGCTTGCACATGCTGGCGCACCTTGCTGACCTGGCTTTCGCTCACATCCGAAGCCTGGTTGCCCCAGCCTTTGCGCACGAAGCTGGCCAGTGCGGCCACTTCACCGTCGGTAAGGCGGTCGGCGTAGCCCTGCATCACCAGATGCATGGGACGGCGATCCGTAGCGGGCGAAGAAGCGCCCTTCAGAATCACCGACACCAGCGGGCTGGCATCCTTGCCCAGCACCATGGCATTGCCTTGCAGCTCGGGGAAGATCTCGGGAGCGCCCTTGCCGCTGACAAAGTGGCAGGCTGCGCAGTTGTCGAGATACAGGCGAGCACCCAAAGGCATGTCTGGAGACGCGGATTTCAGCAGTTTGGCCGTGGCCTCGCCGGCTCCATCCGCCTTGGCAACCGCAGTGCTGCGAGGGCCTGGCGTAGCCACTTTTTCAGGGGCTGCATCTGCGGCCTGGCCGTCCATGGTCTTGAGGAACTTGGCCATGGCGTTCAGATCGGCATCGGTCATGTACTGCATGGAGTGCTCGACCACCAGCGCCATTTCTCCGTTGGCCACCGCATGGGCATTGCGGCCGGTTGCCAGGTAGGCGGCCACCTGCTCGGTCGTCCATTGCTGAACACGCGAGTCCTTGCCGCGCAGTGCAGGAGCAGACCAGTCGTCCACCATGCCGCCGGTCAGGAAGCTGGAGTCGGACAGGCGTGTGCCGTTCTGCGCCATGAAGGCAGTGCGAGGGCTGTGGCAGGCTGCGCAGTGACCGGCGCCTTCGACCAGATACTGACCGCGAATCTGCTGGTCGTCACCGGCCATGGGCTTGAAGTCAGCTTCACCCGACAGGGCCAGCCAGTTCCAGGCACGGATGCCGAAGCGCATATTGAACGGGAAGCTCAGACTGGTGGCCTGCACCTCGTTCCTGACGGGCTTGACCTCGGTCTGGAGGTAGTCGAACAGCGCGCGGATATCGCTTTCCTTCATGAAGCGATAGTTCTCGTAGGGCATGGCCGGGTACAGCTGCTGGCCGTGACCACCGATACCGTCCACCATCGCGGCACGGAACTGGTCCAGAGTCCAGCTGCCGATGCCGGTTTCCTTGTCCGGTGTGATGTTGGAGGACCAGATGGTGCCCATGGGGCTTTCAATGCCGCGACCGCCGGCCATGGGCTCGCCACCCTTGGCGGTGTGACAGGCCATGCAGTCACTGGCGCGCATGACATATTCGCCACGACCGGCTTCTGCCTTCCAGTCGGCGGCCAGCGCCTCATTCGCCGGTGTCGGCTTGAATGGCAGGTAGATCAGCGCCAGCGCCGCCAGAACGCCCAGAACGATCAGCGCAATCAGAATGCTGAGGATTTTTTTCATGTCTTGCTCTCCTCAGACCAGCGGACGTGGGTTTTTCAGATACATGGTGCGAATCGCATGCAGCGTCCAGTACGCCAGGCCGCCGACCATGCCGGTGGGGTTGTACTGGGTGTTCTGCACGAAATTGCCGGCGCCGAAGACGAACACGTTGTGCTTGTCCCAGGCCTGGCAGTAGCGATTCACCACGCCTTCAGTGGGCTTGTCGGACATGATGTGACCGCCGGTGGTGTGCGTGGTCTGGTAGGGGCGCACGTCGAACTGCGCACCGATGTCCTTGAAGCCCAGCTGGATCTGATCAGGCTTCATGTTGTTGCCAACTTCTGCCGCCTTGAGCTTTTGGTACTGGTTCATCTTCAGGTCGTTGTCCTGCCAGTTGAAGGTCATGCGCATCAGCGGACGGCCGTGTGGATCCTTGTAAGTGGGGTCCAGATCCAGGTGATTGGCGCGGTAGGACATGTGCGAGCCGTGCGTGCCGATGGACATGGAGTGGCCATACCACTCGCCGATACCCTTCTTCCAACCGGCACCCCAGCCCGGCGTGCCCTTGGGCAGCGGCATGGAGCGGATGGGCTGGCCATTAAAGGTCCCCGAACGCCAGTAAGCACCGCCGATGAAGCCCAGCTTGCCAAAGTCGTTCTGGTTTACGCTGAAGTCATCGATACAGATACCGTTGGAGCCGTGACCGATGAAGGGGTTGAAGTTCGCCTCCTTGTAGAACATCGTCACGCCACCGTTCATCTGATAGGCGTAGTTCTTGCCGGTCACCCCTTCGTTGGTCTTGGGGTCGTAGGGCTTACCGATGCCGGAAACCAGCAGCAGGTGCACGTTGTTGAGCTGGAAGGAAGAGAGGATCACCAGATCCGCTGGCTGGAACACTTCTTCGTTGGTGTTGGAGTCGAAGTAGGTCACGCCGGTGGCGGTCTTGCCGTCTTCCGAGCTTTCCACGCGCAGCACTTCGCAGTGAGTGCGATAGCTGAAATTCTTTTTGCGCTTGAGCGCGTCCAGAACGGCCGTCTGGGGCGACGACTTGGAATACTGGTAGCAGCCGTAGCGCTCGCAGAAACCGCAGAAATTGCAAGGCCCCATCTGCATGCCATAGGGGTTCACATAGGCGGTGGAGGCAATACCTGCGGGCGCCGGGAAGGTGTGATAGCCCATTTGCTTGGCCGTCGCCTCGAACAAGGTTGCGTCGTAGGTCGCTGGCAGCGGGGGCATAGGGTAGTCCTTGGAGCGCCAGCCTTCGAAAGGATTGCCGCCGGGCTGAATCTTGCCGTTGAGATTGCCAGCCTTGCCGGAGATACCTGCCACTTCGTCAAACTGCGTGAAGAACGGCTCCAGCTCGTCGTAAGTGACGGGGTAGTCCATCAGATTCATGCCTTCCGGAATAATGGACTCACCCCAGTGCTGCTTCACATAGCTGCGCAGCTGAATTTCTTCAGCTTGCGGGCGCCACAGCAGCCCATTCCAGTGGGTGCCCGCGCCACCAACGCCGTTGGCAGGCAGGAACGAACCCATCGCACGGTATGGCAGCGCGATTTCGCCGTCATTGCGACGGATGGTCACTGTCTGCTGGCGCGGATGCTGCATGTTTTTCAGGCGCACGCCCCAGGTCAACTCGTCGATCTGGTTGGGGTACTTGAACTCGGGCACCGTGTTCTGGTCGCCACCACGCTCCAGCGCCACGATTTCCAGGCCTTCGGCCGCCAGCTCCATGCCGGCGATGGAGCCGGTCCAGCCCAGGCCCACGATGACCACGTCTTTCTTTTTTTCAATGCGTGCCATGGTTTATGCCCTTTCGCCCTTGATGGAAACCGGACCCAGCGGGTACTTCTTGTTGTGTTGGTCGACCCATTCGGCATAGCTGGCACGAGCGCCGGGGAAGCCGATGTATTTCCAGGACTGCATGCCGTGGTTGCCGCCATGCATGGGGTCGGCGAAATAGCCTTCCTTGGTGTTGGCCAGCAAGGTAGTGAAGAAGATGCTCAGCTCAGGGTCGAGCTTGATCTCGCCTTTTTGCAAAGCCGTCAGCGCTTCGTCCTGCTGCTCATGTGACAGATCCTTGAACTCCTTGCCGTAGCGTGTCTTGCACTCGGCGTTGAAGGCAGGAATCGCCTTGCGATAGAGCTGTGCAGGCGTCAAAGGCGTTTGCCAGCCGCGGTCGGGCTTGGCCGTGGGATCGTGCGGCCCCTCCATGTACCAGATATCCGCAGTGCCGTAGTAGCTCTTGAGCTGACGGTCGATGAACACCGGCACATGGGCTTCTATCGCTCCGGGACCGTCGCCTTCGGATGGGATCAGGCGCGCTGTCGCTGCCAGAACGAAAGCCCACTCATCCGCATTGAAATACTCGGGCTTGTATGCATCCAGTTTGAGCGCTGGCTCCTTGGAGTTGGCGTGCATGGTCACGGCCGTTCCGGCCAGTGCGACGCCAGCACCGGAGGCGAACAGAAAGGATCTGCGGCTGGGTGGGGAAAAGTTGGACATTTTGCGATTCCTACATCGTGTGAACCCGCTCATGCACAGCCAGTTGTGCGATGGGCCAGTGTTCAAGTTTTTTGAATCAGCGGTGGTTCCGACCGAAAGCTGCACACCCCAAAGAAAATGCCCGCAAAGCGGGCACTCGTACACAGAGCCAAAGCATTTTTCAAGCCGGCCCAAACCGCCTTAACAATTTAATAATAGTTGCGCTGGCAACTATTTGTGTCAGACGACTGCCTTGACTGCTAGTAGGCAATGGTCTTTTATTGGAGCGAACAACTGGGGTTTTCACTTAGATATAAGACATAAGACTGCTATCAATCTGCAGGCGACTGCCACGTAGCAAAACGCCGCCTGCCGCAGGGCCGGACTCATGGCGATAACGACGACCGGTAGTGGCCCCAGATCCTCATGTGAGCCGGGCTCCATGGCCCGTGAGGTGCCAGCTTGCAGCCCTGCTGCACATCAGGCCTCCGGAGCCCGTGGCAGGGAAAACCGGAACGCAGCGCCCCCGCCGTCACCCTCGACCAGATGGATGCTGACCCCGTGCAGCTCCAGCATCTGGTGCACGATTCTCAAACCAAGCCCTCCGTCGCGGCGGGCGCTGCCAACCGTGAACGGACGCCTGAACAGGCCTTCGCGCAGCTCTGGCGGAATGCCAGGGCCGGTGTCGCTGACCGTCAGCTCCAGCTCCGGGCCCACGCTTCTGATGCCTATGCTGATCGACCCGCCTTCGGGGGTATAGCGCAAAGCGTTGTCGAGCAGGTTGCTCAGGACTCGCTCCATCATTCCCAGATCTGCACGAACCGCCGGCAACTGCGGGGCCAGATCCGCCTGCAGGGCGATATGGCGCGACTCTGCAGCAAGCTCGAACTTCTGAAACACGTCCTGCACCAGGTCTCGCAGCGAGAACGACTCTGGCTCGGGCTGCACAAATCCATACTCCAGCCTCGCCAGCTCGAACAGACTTTGGGACAGCGCACCCACCCTCTGACTTTGGTCGAGTGCAATGCCCAGATAGCGCCTGCGCTCTGCGGGCTTCAGGCTTGCATCCTTGAGCAGCAGGGTCTCCAGATACCCATGCAAGGACGACAGCGGCGTGCGCAGATCATGGGAGACATTCGCGATCAACTCCCGGCGCTCCTGATCCTGTCGCCTCAGCGCCTGCCATTGCTCGCTGATGCGCAGCACCATCTGCCTGTAGGCCGAGTCCAGCACGGCGATCTCGTCACGGCTGTGATCTGCCGCCTCTGAAGCACGCGCCGGCATCTCAGGCGGAACGCCATGCATATCGAACTGCCGTACCGACTCGGTCAGGCGCCGCAAGGGGCGTGTGATCAAGGTGAAGGCGACAAGCCCGGCGGCCAGGCATAGCAGCCCCACCATGCCGATCGACAGCAATGCTGTCTTCAGCACCGCATCTGCGGAACCTCTGGCGGCAAGCAGATCATGGGCCTCACCCAACAACACCACATAGATGAAGCCGACCTCCCTCCCGTTCACGCTCAGGGGCGCCGCACTGAAGACCTTGCGGCCATCGCGGCTGCGCGGATCGTCACCCAGGATGGGCAGCATATGACCATCGATAAATCGATGGACCGGCTCCAGATCGACCCGGTCGCGGCGCAAGCGCCCTTCGGGAGCCGCATGACCGGCAATGCGCCCATCAGGCTCCAGCAGATAGACCTCGACACTCGGGTTCACCATCATCAGCTGGTTGAACAGATTGCGCACCGCGTTCGGCATCAAGCCGTTCGCATCCGTCAACTGGGCGTCGCGGGCAATGCTCTCGGCAACGTCGCGAGACAAGGCCTGCACCACCTCCAGTTCATGCATGCGGTTGGAGCGAAGCTGCAGCCAGGCGGAAGTGCCGCTGCAGACCAGCAGCAGCAGAGCAAACACGATCGCCAACCGCTGAGTCAGGGTCAGATTCATTCGCGCTCCCCGGCTTCGGCAAACTTGTAGCCGCGTCCCCAGACCGTGAGGATTCGCGTGGGCTGCGCAGGGTTGAGCTCCACCTTGGCGCGCAGCCGGTTGATATGGGTGTTGACGGTGTGCTCGTAGCCCTCATGCTGATAGCCCCAGACCGCGTTGAGCAGGTCCATGCGCGAAAACACCTTGCCCGACTGGCGGGCAAAGAAATACAGAAGATCGAATTCCCGGGGTGTGAGGTCGAGATGGCGTCCGTTCAGGCTGGCATCCCTGGCGACCGGGTCCATGACCAGCCCGTTGACCGACAGGCTGCCCGACTCCAGGCGCGCGCTCTGAGCCAGCGCGTGGACCCGGCGCAGCAGGGCCTTCACCCTGGCCACCAGTTCCAGCACCGAAAACGGCTTGGCCAGATAGTCGTCAGCGCCGATCTCCAATCCCAGAATGCGATGCACCTCGCTGGAGCGGGCACTGATGATGATGATCGGCGTGTAGCGCGTCATGGCGCGCGCACGTCTGCAGATCTCCAGGCCGTCCACCCCAGGCAGCATCAGATCCAGTACCAGCGCATCCCAGCCGCCACGCTCCAGATGCGCCAGCCCGTCGTCGCCGCGCGCGCAATGCACGACCTCCAACCCCTCGTCCCGAAGGTGAAGCGAAAGCAGATCGGCGATATGGGCGTCGTCCTCAACCAGCAGAATGCGACGGGCAATGGTCATGGGTATTCAGGTCTCCGGAGCAGTTGGTGCAGCACGGCGGCGCAGTGCCGCCTGATTTCACATTGTGCTCAAACTGCTCGCGGGGAGTTATCACGTTTTTTTTAACTTTGCGTGAGGACTTCGGGACCCGCACTTCCTAAGCTCGATGCCATCGAACCCTGAAAGCCGATGCCATGACCACCCGACGCCACATGCTGCTGGGCACCGCAGCCTCCGCCGCTGCGCTCTGCGCCGCAACGTTCCACCGCCGAGCCACTGCGGCGACCGAGTCCTTCGAAATCAGCTACACCGACGCCCAATGGCGCGCCCGGCTCAGCCCCCAGCAATATGCCGTGCTTCGTCAGGAGGCCACAGAGTCTCCAGGCAGCAGTCCGCTCAACAAGGAGCATCGTCCAGGCACCTTTTCCTGCGCTGGCTGCTCATTGCCCTTGTTTGCCTCCACTACCAAGTTCGAAAGCGGCACCGGCTGGCCGAGCTTCTGGAAGCCACTGGACAATGCCGTCGCCACCCGCAAGGACCGAAGCTACGGCATGGTGCGCATCGAGGCCCACTGCCGGCGCTGCGGCGGTCACCTTGGCCACGTCTTCGAGGACGGGCCGCCTCCGACAGGTCTGCGCTACTGCATGAACGGTCTTGCACTGACTTTCGCGCCCAAGCCCGCTTGAGGAGAAACAGGCCATGTTGCTGATCGTCCTTGCCTATCTGGGCGGCGTGCTGACCATCGTCAGCCCCTGCATCCTGCCCGTGCTGCCCTTCGTCTTTTCTCGCGCGAATCAGCCCTTTGTGCGCAACGGCCTGCCATTGCTGGCTGGCATGGCGCTGACCTTTGCTGTCGTTGCCTCTCTCGCAGCCGTAGGCGGCGGCTGGGTGGTGGCTGCCAATCAATATGGCCGCTGGCTGGCTCTGGCGCTGGTGGCCGTTTTCGGGGTGACCCTGTTGCTGCCGCATCTGTCGGAGCGGCTGACCCGTCCATTGGTGACTGCCGGCTCGCGCCTGTCCGAGTCGGTACAGCAAGACGGTACGCCGAAGATGGCCTCCTCCGTGTTGCTGGGAGTCGCGACGGGGCTGCTGTGGGCTCCATGCGCCGGGCCCATTCTGGGACTGATACTGACCGGCGCCGCCCTGCAGGGCGCCAACACGACCTCAAGCTTGCTGCTGCTGGCCTATGCCGCCGGGGCAGCGACCTCGATGGCTGCGGCTTTGCTGCTGGGTGGCCGGGTATTTGCCGCGCTCAAGCGTTCGCTGGGTGCCGGTGAATGGGTGCGACGCGGCCTCGGGGCAGCCATGCTCGCCGGCGTTGCAGCCATTGCACTGGGAATCGACACCGGCGTGCTGGCCCGACTGTCAACGGCATCCACCGGCAGCCTGGAGCAAAAACTGGTCGAGCACCTGAACCAATCGCAGAGCGACGACCAGCTGGCCATGCGTGGTAACCCGGGCATGATGATGCAGGCACCATCCCTTGCTCCTGCTGACGGGGCTGCCATGATGGCCGCAGGAGCTGCAATGCGCATGAGCGGGTCGTCCAGCACAGCCCAGGCCCTGCCCGATGAGGGCATCGCGCCGCCCCTGGACGGTGCAACCCAATGGCTCAACTCCAAACCTCTGGGAGAGCAGGACCTGAGAGGCAAGGTAGTGCTGGTCGATTTCTGGACCTACTCCTGCATCAACTGCCTGCGCACTCTCCCCTATGTGAAGGCCTGGGCCGAAAAATACCGCGACCAGGGTCTGGTCGTGATCGGCGTGCACGCACCCGAGTTCGCCTTTGAACGCGACATCGGCAATGTGAGCAAGGCCATGAAAGATCTGGGCATCAGCTATCCGGTGGCCGTGGACAACCAGTATGCGATCTGGCGCGCCTTCCGCAACCAGTACTGGCCTGCTCATTACTTCATCGATGCCACGGGACGCATACGCCATCATCACTTCGGCGAAGGCGGCTATGCAGAGTCTGAACGGGTGATACAGCAGCTTCTCAAAGAAGCGGGCAGCACCCGTTCGGCCATGGGCCTGACGCAGGTGGATGCAGGAGGCGTGCAACTGGCCGCCAGCATGGATGAGGTCGCCTCGCCCGAAACCTATCTGGGCTACGAGCGCGCCGAGAACTTCGCCTCCACTCCCAAAGCCGTGCACGACAAGACGACCACGTATCTGGAGCCGCATGAGACCCGCCTGAACGCCTGGGGTCTGGGCGGTCAATGGATGGTGGGGCCGGAAAGCGCATCGCTGGCCGGTCCTTCGGGGCGCATCGTCTACCGGTTCAAGGCGCGTGATCTGCACCTAGTGCTAAGCCCCGGCCCCGATGGCAAACCAGTGCGCTTCAAGGTCAGCATCGACGGCAAGCCACCCGGCGATGCCCACGGCGTGGACGTGGCAGCCGACGGCAGCGGCACCGTCACCGGGCAACGTCTCTATCAGCTGGTGCGCCAGTCCGGTGCCGTTGCCGAGCGGACCTTCAGCATCGAGTTTCTTGACAGCGGCGTTTCTGCCTACGCCTTCACTTTCGGATGAGCCCCATGAAAACCAACCTCACCTCCTCGGCCACCTCGAATCGGCGCGGCATGCATAGGCGCGGCCTGCTCCAGACCTTGACTGGCGGCATCGTTTTGCTGGGCAGCGGACTGCTGTGGCAATCAACGGCCTTCTCGGCCGACGAGGCAGTCCGCATCCCGCCCCCTGCCATGGACATGCCGACCACCGGGCCCGCGCCGCAGCGCGCCATCTTTGCCGGCGGCTGCTTCTGGGGCGTACAGGGCGTATTCCAGCATGTCAAAGGCGTGCAGCGGGCCGTCTCGGGCTATAGCGGAGGCACTGCAGCCTCCGCCTCCTATGAGCTGGTCAGCCGCGGCAATACCGGACATGCCGAATCGGTAGAAGTTACCTTCGATCCGTCCCTGGTGAGCTATGGACAGCTGCTGCAGATATTTTTCTCTGTGGTTCATGATCCCACCCAGCTCAACCGGCAGGGACCGGACACCGGCACGCAATACCGCTCAGCCATTTTCGCGACCAGCCCCGCCCAGCTAAAGACGGCACAGGCCTATGTCGCGCAGCTTGACACGGCACACCTGTATCCGAAACCCATCGTCACCCGCCTCGAGGAAAGGGCAAGCTTCTATCCGGCCGAGCTCTACCACCAGGATTTCATGACCGAAAACCCGCGTCACCCCTATATCGTCTTCAATGATCTGCCCAAGGTGAACAACCTCAAGCGCCTCTTCCCAGACCGCTACCGCAGCGATCCGGTGCTGACCAAGAAAACGCACCCGTAACCGTCCGACACGGGATGCCTGACAAGCCTGGTCTGAAGGACAGCCGTGGTGCAGCCGCCACGGGAATGCGGAGCAGTTTGCCTACAATTTGATGCATGCAGCAAAGCCCCTCTACCTCAACCGATACGGGTGCCGCAGTGGAGCGGCTTGTCCAGCTGTACGAACAACTGACCCCTGGACATCTGCAGCGACTCGACAGCTATTACGCGAGCGATGCGCACTTCAAGGATCCGTTCAATGAAGTGCGCGGCGTGACCGCAATCGCCGGCATCTTCGCCCACATGTTCGACACGCTCCAAGAGCCGCGCTTTGTCGTCACCGAGCGGCTGGTACAGGACAGTCAGGCCTTTCTGGCCTGGGAATTTCGCTTTCGCTTGCAACGCTGGCAGCCCGGTTCCGAGCAATGCATTCGGGGTGCCAGCCTGCTGCGCTTTGATGCACAAGGTCTTGTATGTCAGCATCGCGATTACTGGGATGCAGCTGAAGAACTTTACGAGAAACTGCCTTTGCTTGGAATCCTGATGCGCTGGCTGCGCAACGCAGGTTCCGCTTCCAGGAAAACGCCTCATGCTCACCGTTCATCACCTTGAAACTTCGCGCTCGCAGCGCATACTCTGGCTGCTTGAGGAGCTCGGTGTTCCTTACGAACTGCGTCGCTACCAGCGCGATCCCGGCACCCGCCTGGCGCCACCGGAGCTCAAGCGCGTGCATCCTCTGGGCAAATCGCCGGTGATCACAGATGCGGGCATTGTTGTCGCCGAATCAGGCGCGATCATCGAGTATCTGGTTGAGCGCTACGCTCCTCAGGCGCCTGAGGAGCTTTCGCACCTTGAGCCCCTGCGCGGCACCCAAGAACACCGTGAGTGCCGCTTCTGGATGCACTACGCCGAGGGTTCGCTAATGAACTGGCTGGTGATGAAACTGGTTTTCGACACCATCCCGCGCCAGCCCATGCCATTTTTTGTGCGTCCCATCGCCCGCGCCCTGTGCAAGCGGGTGCAGCAAAGACTCGTTGCGCCCAATGTGCAGACTGCATTGGCCTTTATGGAAGCGCATTTGGCAGAACATCGCTGGTTTGCGGGCGAGCATCTGAGCATGGCCGACTTCCAGATGAGCTTTGCCGTTGAAGCGGCTCTGGTGCGCAGCGAAAACGAGAACGCCTGGCCTCATCTGGTCGCCTATCGCCAGCGCATGCACGAGCGTGCTGCATACCAGCGAGCCTTGAGCAAGGGCGGGCCGGTCATCATGCAATCCTGAGACCACGGCAGACTTCCACAAACCGGATCGAACCCTTGTCAGGATAGCGCCAGTCGTCGGCGCATCTGCGGGTGCCGACTTCTCAGCGCGCCACTGCAAGCCCGTCAAACGTGGTGCTCGTCACCCAGTCGATGATCTGCGCATGCGTGTACTGCCCCGACTCCTTGAGCAGGGCCACGACGGGATCGCAGGCGCGTGCAAACAGCGTATACAGCACCAGCTCGGGGGGCAGAGCGGCATGCAACTGGCCGCTGGTCTGGGCTTCGGTGATCCAGATGCTGAGCCGGTTGCTCAGGGCAATCAGCCGGTCCATATAAGCATCGTTGGATTGCAAAGAGGCGCTGAGATTCGAGTTCTGCGCCGGCAGTGAAGGCATTTCCCCCTCCAGCTGCGTCTGCATGGCCCAGCGCGTCACGGCCTTGAGCTGATCCAGCGGGCGCATGGGAGCACCTGCCTCGGCCGCCTGGCTTGCTTCGTCGCGCAGGCCGTCCACGAACGCCAGGGCACGGTCCAGCACGCCGACCATGGCGGCTCCCGCCAGTTCCTCCTTGGAGGTGAACAGCTTGTAGAGACTGGCCTTGGCCATGCCGGCTTCGGCAGCGACCTCGTCTACCGTCATGGCGTCATAGCCCTTGGTCGCCAGCAGCCGGTTGACGGCCACCACGATGGCCTGCTCACGTACGCGCTGTATCTGCTGTTTGATGGAGGAGCGGCTTGTCATGGGCATATTTTAGACCTGATAGGCCATACCCCATACTAGATAGTGCAAAGTGGAAATGTTTGGTTTATAGTTTGAACTCATCAGTTCACGATTTGACCTTTCTGGTGCAAACGGACTGATAAACCAGGAAAGGCATTCCCATGCATCGCATTGCAGTCATAGGGTCTGGGGTTGCGGGTCTGGCCGCTGCCCGGCGTCTGGCAGGTGCGCCAGGCCAGCATCGCGTGACATTGCTGGAAGCGGGCCACCATTTCGGCGGGCATGCCAACACTGTCGATATGACGCTGAATGGCGTGAGCCAGGGTGTGGACACGGGCTTTCTGGTCTTCAACCACCGCACCTATCCGCTTTTGACGCAGCTATTCGAAGAGCTGCAAGTGCCTACGGCGGCCGCCGAGATGTCGTTTTCGGTACAGGTTCCCCTGGCCGACGGACGTGCCGGCCTCGAGTGGAGCGGCAGCTCACTGGGCACAGTCTTCGCGCAGCGCAGCAATCTGCTGCGCCCCCGCTTTCTGAAGATGCTGGCCGAGATCCTGCGCTTCAATCGTCTGGCCACACGCATCGCCCGGGAAGGCGACGAGGCCGGCCTGCGCAGCTCTATCGAAGCTTTTCTCGATGAACACGGCTTCGGCACCGCCTTCCGGCAGGACTACCTGCTGCCCATGATGGGTTGCATCTGGTCCTGCCCGACGGATCAGATGCTGCGCTTTCCTGTGGCCACGCTGATCCGCTTTTGTCACAACCATGGCCTGATCCAGGTCTCCGACCGGCCCCAGTGGTACACCGTGCGAGGCGGCTCACGCCAGTATGTGCGGCGCATGCTGGCCGCACTGCAGCACGATGGCCGCCACGAAGCCCGTCTGAACGCGCCCGTGCTGGGCCTGCGCCGCGTGGAACATGGCGTGTTGCTGCAGATGGCGCATGGCACGGAGCACTTCGATGCCGTGGTACTGGCCTGCCACAGCGATCAGGCCCTGCGCCTGCTGGGTCTCGACGCCACGCCGCAGGAGCGCAGCGTGCTGGGTGCCATACGCTACCAGCCCAATCAGGCCGTGCTGCACACCGATGCCAGCGTACTGCCCAGCCGCGAGGCAGCCTGGGCGGCCTGGAACTACGAACGCGCGGCCGATGCAGGGCACAACCGGACAGGCGTCTGCCTGCACTATCTGATCAACCGCCTGCAGCCTCTGCCGTGGCAGCAGCCCGTGATGGTCTCCTTGAATCCGGTGCGTCCCATTGACGAGAACAAGGTTCACACGCGCATTGCATACAGCCATCCGGTCTTCGATCTGGCAGCCATAGAGGCCCAGGGCCAGGTCGCGGCTCTGCAAGGCCAGCGCCGGACCTGGTTTTGCGGAGCATGGTGTGGCTACGGCTTTCACGAAGATGGCCTGCGCTCAGGGCTCGATGCGGCCGATGGCCTGCTGGCCATCTTGCCCAGGCTGCCCGTCAGTTCTGCCATCAGGGGGGCAGCATGAACGCCCGGCCCCTCATCGGCTTCGGCCATGTCTGGCATCGCCGTCTGCGGCCCGTCGAGCATGCCTTCCGATATTCGGGCTACTTCCTCATGCTGCCAATGCGCAGCTTGCGCATGCAGCCCGATACCGCGCTGCGGCGCAACCGCCGCGGCTGGATCAGCTTTCACGACAGCGACCACGGCGAGGGTGGAGCCGATGCCCTGGACTGGTTCGAGCAACTGCTGCACAGCGAAGGCATTGACGATGCCGATGGCGAAGTCTGGCTGCACACCTTCCCGCGCGTGCTGGGCTATGTCTTCAAGCCCGTGAGCTTCTGGTATGCCCACCGCAGCGATGGCTCGCTGGCCGCCGTGCTGGCGGAAGTCAACAACACCTTTGGCGAGCGCCATGCCTATCTGCTGGCCGGTCCTGAGCTGGCCTGGGGCCGCGAGCAGATGGCACGCAAGCAGTTCCATGTCTCGCCGTTCTGCGAAGTGCGGGGCGAGTACCGCTTCCGCTTCGAGCGCAGCGAGCGACGAACCCTGGCGCGCGTGGACCTGCATGACGAAGACGGCCCTCTGCTGCAGACCAGCGTGGGCGGCAAGCTGCATCCGCTGGATGCGTCCACCGTGCGCCGCGCCTTCTTCGGCACTCCTTTGATGACGCTGGGCGTCATAGCCCGCATCCACTGGCAGGCGCTGCGCCTCTGGGCCAAGCGCCTGCCTTTCCATGGCAAACCCACCGAGCCCGAGCGCTTCGTCACACGATGAACACCACCGCCGCCCCCTTGCTGAGCCCCGCCGCCGCCGCACCGCGCCGCACGCCTGCGCGGGCGCGCCGCGTGCTGAACCTGCTCGAATGTCTGCCCCGCGGGCAGCTGGATCTGGAGCAGCCCGACGGTCGCCTGCTGCACCTGCCTCAGATGCGCTCTGCATCCAGCATCGCCGACGCATATTGCGTGCTACGCGACTGGCAGGCGCTGGAACGCACCCTGAAATCGGGCGACATCGGTCTGGCCGAAGGCTATATCGCCGGTGAATGGGACAGTCCCGACCTGGCTGCCCTCCTGCGGCTGTGCATGGCCAACCGCGACCACGTGCAAAGCCTGATCTACGGCAGCTGGTGGGGCCGGTTGGGCTACCGCCTGCGTCACCTTCTGCAACGCAATACGCGGGCCGGCAGCGCCAGAAACATCCATGCCCATTACGACCTGGGCAATGACTTCTACCAGCTGTGGCTGGACCCCGGCATGAGCTATAGCGCAGCCTGGTTCGAGGGGTGCACGGGTGAATCGCTGCAACAAGCCGATCTGCAGGCGGCCCAGCAGGCCAAGCTCAGACGCACGCTGGACGAGGTGCAGTTGCAGCCCGGCCAACGCCTGCTGGAGATCGGCTGCGGCTGGGGTGGCCTGGCGGAGACTGCGGCCCGCGAATTCGGCGCCCGGGTCACGGGCGTGACGCTGTCGCGCGAGCAGTTGACCTGGGGACAACAGCGCATGCGGCAGTCCGGCCTGGGCGATGCCGTGGAGCTGCGCTACCAGGACTACCGCGACCTGCCTGCCCTGCATGCCCGCCAGCCCTTCGATGCCATCGTATCCATCGAGATGTTCGAGGCCGTGGGCCGCGAATACTGGCGCGGTTACTTCCAGACACTGCGCGACTGTCTCAAGCCCGGAGGCCTGGCCTGCATACAGACCATTACGCTGCGCGAAGACCTGTTCGCGCGCTATCTTCGCTCCACCGACTTCATACAGCAGTACATCTTCCCGGGCGGGCTGCTGCCCAGCATTTCCGCCTTCGAGCAGGAAGCACGGCGTGCAGGCCTGGTGGTCGAGCGTCACCTGGCCTTCGGCCGCGACTATGCAGAAACGCTGCGCCGCTGGCGCCAGTCCTTCGAGCACCAGCTCGACGCCGTGCGCTCCCAGGGCTTTGACGAGCGCTTTGTGCGCATCTGGCGCTTCTACCTTGCCTATTGCGAAGCGGCCTTCGACACCGGCAACACCGATGTCGTCCAGTTCACTCTACGCAGGCCACTGCCATGACTGCCCCTCAACCCCGCGCGCACCGCCGCCAGGCCTTGGCCTGGGGCGCAGCCTGCGCTCTTGCCCCCTCACTGACCGCCATGTCCAACCTGACCCACGCCATCACCCCGACAGCAGATCTCCCCATCGAACTGCGCAGCACCATGCCTGCCGGTCGCCTGGTCGGCAAAGGCGTGCTGCGCTTTTTCGGTCTGCGTGTCTACGAGGCAAGGCTGTGGGCCGGCCCCGGTTTCCCAGCCGAAGACTACGCCCGACATCCGTTTGCACTGGAGCTGGTCTACGACCGCAAGCTCGAAGGCATGGCCATTGCCGAGCGCTCCATCGCTGAAATGCGCAGGGTGGGCAGCTTCACCGAGGAGCAGGCCCGGCAATGGCTGGAGCTGATGAAACAGGCCTTCCCAGACGTGCAGGCCCAGGACAGGCTGCTGGGCCTGAACGACGGCCACGGCGAAGTGCGCTTCTTCCACAACGGCCGCCAGACCGCGCAGCTGCGCGATGCAGAGTATGCACGCCTGTTCTTCGGCATCTGGCTGTCACCGCAGACGTCGGCCCCTGCCATGCGCAGTTCACTGCTCGGCCTGGGCTGAGCGCCAGCGGAGCATCTCATGGCTTCACATACGGCCACCGCCCCCCTTCTGCCTTGGCGCACAGGCATGGCCTATGGCGCTCTGGCCGCACCGCTGGCCTTCGCCTCCCTGCCGCTGTATGTGAACCTGCCCTACCACTACGCCAGCGTGGCAGGCGCTCCGCTGGCGGGACTGGGCGCCGTGCTGCTGGCCACACGGGCCTTCGACGCCCTGCTCGACCCGGCCGTAGGCCGCTGGGTCGACCGCCTTCTGCGCCAAGGCGTGGTTTGGACCGCCAGTGCGGCGACCCTGGCCAGTCTGCTGATGGTGCTGGGCTTCGGTGCCCTCTGGCATCCGCCTTTCGATGCGCAGGACACGACGGGCCTGCTGGGCTGGCTTGCCGGCAGCCTGCTGGTGTGCACGCTGGCCTATAGCGTGCTCGCCATCCTCCACCAGGCCTGGGGCACGCGCTGGGGCGGTGAGCCCGCCTGGCGTGCGCGTGTCACGGCCTGGCGCGAAGGAGCCAGCCTGACGGGCGTGCTGCTGGCCAGCATGCTGCCGACCTGGCTGGGACTGGATGCGACCACAGGCTTTCTCGCCCTGAGTCTGGCACTGGGCCTGACCGGCCTGTTGCGGCTCAAGATCCCGGTTCCACCGCAACAACAGCCGCAATCCGTGACCAGGCCTGCCAACTCGCCATGGGCCAATGCAGGCTTCAGGCGGCTGCTGGCTATCTTCATGGTCAATGGGGTGGCTGCCGCCATTCCCGCCACCCTGCTGCCTTTCTTCGTGGCAGACCGGCTGCAGGCCTCGGAACTGCTGCCGATGCTGCTGCTTTGCTTCTTCGGCGCTGCAGCCCTGGGCCTGCCGCTGTGGGTGAAAGCCGTTGCACGCTGGGGGCTGGCACCCAGCTGGCGGGCCGGAATGCTGGCCAGCGTGCTGGCCTTCGGCTTCACGCCCTTGCTAGGCGAAGGCGACGGCATGGCTTTTGTCGTGATCTGCCTGGCCAGCGGTCTGGCCCTGGGCGCGGATCTGGCCCTGCCAGGTGCGTTGCTCACAGGCGTGATTCACGAATCCGGCGAAGGCGGCCGCAGCGAAGGCCGCTACCTGGGCTGGTGGACCTGCGCCACCAAGCTCAACCTGGCCCTGGCGGCGGGCCTGGCCCTGCCCCTGCTGTCGGCAGCCGGCTATCGCAGCGGTGCCAGCGAGCCCACAGGACTACAGGCGCTGGCCTGGGCCTATGGCGGCCTGCCCTGCATGCTCAAGCTCGCAGCAGCGACCTTGCTCTGGCGCGCCGAGCGTCTGCATTCTTCCTGGAGGCACACATGAGCCACATCATCCGCTCCACCTCGTTTTCGCCACTGCGGCGTGCCTGCCTGGGCGCGGCATTGGCGCTGAGCCTTGCGGGCTGCGCCGGGCCTTCGGTGCAGGACTACGCCAAGGAGCAGCCGCAACTGGACCTGCGCCAGTACTTCAACGGGCCGCTGACGGCGCACGGCATGTTCACGGACCGCTCGGGCAAGGTGGTCAAGCGCTTCACCGTGCGAATGACAGGGAGCTGGCAGGGCGACGAGGGCACGCTGGACGAGCACTTTGTCTACAGCGACGGCAGCACGCAGCAACGCGTCTGGCATATCCGCCATCTCGGCGGCGGGCGCTACAGCGGTCGCGCCGACGACGTGGTGGGTGAAGCCCAGGGCGAGAGCGCAGGCAATGCCATCCGCTGGAGCTATGTGCTGGCCCTGCCCGTAAATGGAAGAGTCTGGAATGTCAGCATGGATGACTGGATGTACCTGATCGACGGACGCACCCTGCTCAACCGCACCGCCATGAGCAAGCTGGGCCTGCATCTGGGCGATGTGACGCTTGCCATCGTCAAGGAGTGAAGATCATGTCGCTGCTCTGTGCACGGCTGAACCCGCCACTGCGCGACTGGCAGGGTCGTTCGGCCTGGATTCTGGGAGCCTCCTCAGGCATAGGTCGCGCCACGGCCGACGCGCTGCACAAGCAGGGAGCCAGGGTGATTGTTTCTGCGCGCCAAGGCGACGCGCTGCAGGATTTCGTGCGCAGCCACGACGGCTGTCTGGCCCTGCAGCTGGACGTGACCGATGCCGCAGCCCTGTCTGCAGCAGCCCGGACGGTGCAGGCTCATTGCGGCAAGGCTCCCGACCTGATTCTCTATTGCGCAGGCCGCTACAAGCCCCAGCGCGCCACGGAGTTCGACCTGTCCGAGATGCAGCGCCACCTGGCCGTGAACTATGGTGGCGCCCTGCATTTGCTCGATGCCGTACTTCCGATGCTGCTTGCGGCGGGGCAAGGCCATCTGGCACTGGTCGGCTCGGTGGCCGGCTATCGCGGGCTGCCGATGTCCCTGGCCTACGGCCCGACCAAGGCGGCACTCAACAATCTGGCCGAAAACCTCTATCTGGACCTGCACGACCAGGGCCTGGGGGTGTCCATCATCAACCCCGGCTTTGTCGATACGCCGCTGACGGCGCAGAACCACTTCAGCATGCCGGCCCTGATCGATGCCGACGAAGCCGCCCGGCATATGCTGCAAGGCTGGGCCGAGGGGCGTTTCGAGATGAATTTTCCACGCCGCTTCACGCGCTGGATGCGTCTGCTGCGCTGCCTGCCCGATGCCTGGTATTTCTCGGCCGTGCGCCGCGTCACAGGCAACTGAATGCCCGGCCCCGCGACGATGCCATGCTCTTGAGCACATCAGGCCCAGCATGACCTCAAGCGCACGCCGAACACCACAGGCTTGCAGCAGCTCGGAATGCAACGACAGATGAGACTGCTGACCGGAGCTCAAAACAAAAAACCCTCTTGAATCAATGACTCAAGAGGGTTTGATATCTGGTGGGTGATACATGGATCGAACATGTGACCCCTGCCGTGTGAAGGCAGTGCTCTACCGCTGAGCTAATCACCCGATGAACGTTATTGTATCAGGGATTGGCGCTCACATTTTCAAAGTTGCGCCAGGCGGTCTTGCCACCACTGGATTTATCCATCTGCTTGAGCACATCGTCGTGAGCCGACTGCTCCTGCTCGTTGGCACGCAACACCGGCAACCTGAAGCTGCTCAGATCCACCGAGGGAATGACGATCGCTCCAGCCGACGGGGCATCTGCCGGCTCCTCTGTCATGAGCAAGGCATCCTGCCCGCGCGTCAGATTGATGTAGACATCCGCCAGCAACTCCGCATCCAGCAAGGCGCCGTGCAGTGTGCGGTTGGAATTGTCGACTCCCAGGCGATCGCACAGCGAGTCCAGCGAGTTGCGCTTGCCCGGGTACATCTCCTTGGCCATGACCAGGGTGTCGAGGACTCCGCCCACGCACTGCTTGAGCGGCGGGCGCTTGGCCAGCTTGAGCTCGTTGTTCAGAAAGCCCAGGTCGAACGGCGCATTGTGGATGATGAGTTCTGCGCCTTGCAGATACTCCCAGATCTCGTCGATCTTCTCCTCGAAGCGCGGCTTGTCCTTGAGGAACTCCGTGGTGATGCCGTGCACGCGCAAGGCATCGGGGTGGCTGTCGCGACCCGCATTGAAGTACAGGTGCAGATTGTTGCCGGTGAGCTTGCGGTTGACCAGCTCCACGCAGCCCAGTTCGATCAGGCGGTCGCCGTCAATGGGAGACAGACCCGTGGTTTCCGTATCCAGAACAATTTGACGCGACATTCAATTTCTCCCAATTACCTGCGGCGCTCACATCGCCCAACAATTTCTAAAACAAGCGCGCACCAAAGCCAGGACACCGAGGAAGCGCCGCCGCGCACCGAGGGTGTCGTCCCCTCCCC
>Ga0209370_1001307_pt1 | contig 22680 bp, 16 predicted proteins | sample AgamicAtPrz_FD_187164 | JGI IMG/M metagenome (GOLD analysis project Ga0209370, IMG submission 187164) | Agave microbial communities from Guanajuato, Mexico - At.P.rz (SPAdes) (version 2) | ecosystem: Host-associated > Plants > Phyllosphere > Phylloplane/Leaf | place: Guanajuato, Mexico... | reverse complement strand
CTTTTGGTCAGCCTCGACGAAATGGTGAACCTCTTTAAGCTGAATAATACGCAAGCAAGAACAGCGAACTACGAACAGATTTTACGGATCCTGAACGACTGCCTGCAAGGCTCAGCCGAGAACATTGGTTTTATCCTCGGGGGAACGCCAGAGTTTCTTTTCGATCCGCGTAAAGGTCTTTACAGCTATGAGGCGCTCCAATCGCGTCTGGCGGAAAATCGGTTCGCGCAGAAAGCAGGAGTGATTGACTACTCGTCTCCCACTTTGCATCTTGCCAGCCTCACCCCTGAAGAACTGTATATTTTACTGAAAAATCTTCGCCATGTTTATGCAGGCGGAGAGCCAGCGAATTATCTGGTACCAGATGATGCACTGACTGGATTTCTGCATCATTGTAGTAAAACTATTGGAGACGCTTACTTCCGTACTCCCCGTAATACCATAAAAGGTTTCCTGGATATGCTGGCCGTGCTGGAACAAAACAGAACGATGAACTGGCAAGCACTAATTGAGGGTGTGGCGATTGAAGAGGACAGACCCAGCGATATGGATGACGCCATTGTGGAGGAAAGCGATGACGACGGCCTGGCGAACTTTAAGCTATGAGCAGTGCCTACGATAGTCTCGATCCCCGCGTCCGTAAGTGGGTTTATAAGCAGGGCTGGTCTACATTAAGGCCCTTGCAGGAGAGTGCCATCCCGGCAATTTTAGCCCGTGATCGAGACGTGCTAATTAGTGCAGGTACAGCGGCGGGTAAAACAGAGGCTTTCTTTCTTCCTGCCTGTTCGGCGATTGCAGATCTCACCAATGGATTTGGTATCGTCTATATCAGCCCGTTGAAGGCATTGATTAACGATCAGCACCGTCGTCTTGAGAGCCTTGGAGATGCATTGGAAATGCCAGTGACTCCCTGGCACGGAGATGTACCACAAAGCAAAAAAAAGAAGGTACGGACGAACCCGGCTGGCATTTTACTTATTACACCTGAGTCACTTGAGTCTTTGCTCATAAACTCAATGGGCTGGCTCAAACAGGCGTTTTCTTCAGTTGCATACATTGTTATTGATGAGTTTCATGCTTTTATTGGCTCAGAGCGTGGCGTACAACTGCTTTCTCTACTCAATAGAATTGACCATGTGCTAGGACGCCAGGTAAATCCAATTCCCCGCGTCGCGTTGAGTGCCACGCTGGGGGAACTGGAGAAAGTGCCCGAACTGTTGCGCCCGGACAAACGACTATCCTGCGTAACTGTTACAGATAGTAATAGCACAGCCACTCTTCAGGTACAGGTCAAAGGTTATCTGGAGCAAGTACTCCAAAAAGAGGAAGAACTTCAGAGCCCAGCTGAACATGACGTTTGTGCTGACATTTTTAGACTTTGCCGTGGCGATTCTCATTTGGTCTTTGCAAACAGTCGAAAGCGTACTGAAAGTATTGCGGCAACGCTGAGCGACATGTGTGAAGAACATATTGTTCCCAATGAATTCTTTCCCCACCATGGTTCCCTTGCCAGGGAATTACGTGAGGCGCTTGAAGCTCGTCTTCAGAAAGGAAATTTGCCCACAACAGCTATTTGTACAATGACGCTTGAGTTGGGTATTGATATCGGTAAGGTTAAGTCGGTTATACAAGTTACGCCTCCGCATTCTGTTTCCAGTTTGCGTCAGCGTATGGGGCGTTCTGGGCGACGCGACTCCCCATCAGTGCTGAGAATGCTAATTACAGAAAATGAGCTTACTGTAACTAGCAGTATCGTTGACCACCTACGGCTGCAGTTGGTCCAGTCGATGGCCATGATCAGACTGATGATCTCTAAACAATGGTTTGAACCAGCTGATGCTCGACAGATGCATTACTCCACGCTGCTACACCAGATTCTTGCTATTACCGCACAATGGGGCGGAGTTCGTGCCGATCAGCTCTGGTCACAACTATGCCAGACAGGGCCGTTTAGAAATGTAGATTTAAGCGATTTCAAAAGCCTGCTTAAGCATATGGGAACATGTGGCCTGCTCACTCAACTTGCTAGCGGCGAAATGGTTGTTGGGGCAGAGGGGGAAAAACTGACTAACCATTACACATTTTATGCCGTGTTCAATACACCAGAAGAATTCCGCATTGTCACAGGAAACAGAACCCTTGGGACAGTGCCTGTGGACTCACCACTGCTACCAGACCAACACATAATCTTCGGTGGGCGGCGCTGGAAAGTTACAGAGATCGATACAGAGAAAAAAGTTATCTATGTAGAGGCAACCAAAGGCGGTCAGCCACCACAATTTAGTGGGGGAGGAATGTCTGTTCATGATGCCGTTCGTCAGGAGATGCTCGCTATCTATAGGGAAAATGATTACCGCATAGCGATAGGTAGCAAGAGAGTAGATTATGCCGACGCTACCGCCAGAGGCCTCTTTGCAGAAGGCTGTAGTAACTTCCAGCGTTATAACCTGCAAAATGAGTATTTTATTACGAGTGGGCAACACTGTTACGTAATCCCCTGGATGGGGGATAAAGTTGTGAATACGATTACAGCCTTGCTCATACGTTGTGGCTTTAACGCCAATTCATTTGCTGGTGTTATAGAGATCGACGATTCAAGTGTATCTACCGTTCAACAGGCGCTTAAAGAAATGCTGTTGTCAGGTTTGCCATCTGCATTTGATCTTGCCACAGATGTTCCAGAAAAGTACTTGGATAAATATGACGAATATTTACCAGAGTCCTTGCTTACGAAAGGGTATGGGGCAAAAGCGTATGATATTGACGGTGCGAATCTCTGGTTACAGAAAAATCTTCAATAATCCAATTTATTAAATAGGGTATAAATAAAGTATTTATACCCTGTTAATTTTATTTACCAGTTGATTTGCTAGGCTTTAATCCCGGAGTATTACCCGGAGTGTCTTTATTATCACGTCGACGTTGGTCTGGTTTTCCGGTTGATTTTGCAATTGGTTTAGGACCAGGTTTAAGACCCATGATAGTTATCCTTTAGAGGTTTAAGAGGGAAGCCCTCTATACCGATATATTGGATACGGTGGAAATTTTCAATGTGGGCGATCAATGTTTAAATGATTATTTCGATATTGTTGTAAGCACACCCGTTTTAGTTACTCGCACTTTTTGAGATCCCGCTAAATACGGCTTCTGTCGATATTCCTCCGGTGTCAGATAGCAGGTAAGGCACTGAAAAAGAGATCTGCTGTTGATAAAAGGGTGAAACCGGAGAAGAAATCTATGCTTTCAAACCCGCATCGACTGCTGGTGAAGATACCAGCAGTCGCGCTTTGCCTATTTCCGGAGTCAGGCCGTGCAGAAGCCGGGAACGGCGACCTTCTGGAACAGGTGCGGGCTGGCCACGACGGATGAAGGATAAGCCGGAAGTTTCGCGAGGAACCCGGGATCAGCGAAGGCGGCGCGGACTGCTTCGGTGGATTCCCACACTACATAGTTCAGGTAAGTCGGACTATCGCCGATCGCCCGATGTAGTTGCATGGAAATGAAGCCCGATGCCTTCGTTATGACTTCTGCAGCTGCCCGGAAAGCCTCCAGAAAGCCCGCTTCATCGGCAGGATCGACGACCGTGAAGAGGTTGATGAGCACGAGAGGTGCGGCCGCGATACCGAGTTGGCGGTCAAACGGAAACTTTTCGTCTAAAGGTTTGAATGGTTTTATGGCGGCCATGGTGGCGCTCCTGTCTATGGTGAAATTGAACCGGGGTGAGCGATGCTGCCTGCACTCAGACGAGCATCGACTGCTGGGCGAAAATACCTGCCATCACGCCCTGCCATGTTGCCGTGGTAACCGAGGGTATTCCGGGGTTGGCAAGGTCACCGGCGGCGTAGATGCCTGGCATACTGGTTTCGCGACGCTCGTCGGTCCTGAGGGCGATGCCGGTTGGCGTATTGACCGTGGCGAGGCCCAGTGCGTCATGAAGGTTTGCGGACGGACTGGTACGCGGATGCGCGAACAGGACATCGACTACGACATCGGGGCCGGTATCGATCCTGATGATGGCACTATGGCTCCCGTGACGTGCGATTTCGGTGATCCGGCCATCAACGAGAGGTACCTGGCGGGCCGCCAGATCGGCCCGTATATCGGAGGTGATGTCGTGACCATTGCTGAAGACCGTCAACCTGTCGGTCCAGTCGTGAAACAGCCGGACCTGATTCATCGACTGCGGGCCAGACCAGACGAGGCCCCAATGCTGGTCAGCAACTTCGAAGCCATCACAATAGGGGCATGGGATGACGGATGTGCCCCAGCCTTCAGCAAAGCCAGGAATATCAGGCATCTGGTCAACAACGCCATAGCTGAGGATCAGGCGGCGCGCACTCAGGGTTTCACCATCGCCAGTGAGGACGGAGAAATTGTCGATGGTACCGGAGATGCTGTCCGCGCGGGCATTAACCATCCTGATAGCAGGGTAGCGCGCGAGTTGCTGTCGCGCCGCGGCCAGGATGTCGGACGGTGGCTTGTCATCGTGGCCGAGTACACCATGCGAGCGGCCAGCGAAGCGGTTGCGCTGAAGTCCGGTATCGATAACGGTGACCGTGCGACGGGCACGGCCAAGCTGCAGGGCGGCGGCGAGGCCTGCAAAGCTGCCGCCGATGATAATGACGTCATTCATGGTGATGGGCTCCGGGTTCTGGATGGAGGTAGAGGGGGCTGCGTCTGGCGCACCTTGTATATTTATGAAACTATGTGGTATCTTAATTACGTAATTAAGATACTGTCAAGGACTATATTTAGTGACCAATAAAAACAGCCAGACCCGGCGGGGCCGGCCCGTCAACGAGGCGCTTGGCCAGACAATCATCGACGCCGCGTCCGAACTCTTTGTGGAACTGGGATTTCAGGCGACGACACTGGACAAAATCGCCCAGCGAGCGAAAATATCCAAACTCAGTATCTATAGGCACTTCGATAACAAGGAGGCGCTGTTCAGTGCGGCCATCGTGGCCGGCTGCCATCAGTTGTTTGCACCACAGGCCCTTCTTGAAGGCGTCGATGGTTCGGTTGAAGATCAGCTGATGGCGGTGGGATCATTACTGCTTCGCACGCTGTTGAGATCAGACGTCAGTAGTGTCGAAGCTATGGTCATGGCTGACAAGACGAATCAAAAGTCGTTAAGCAAACTCCATTACGAAGCCGGGCCCGCTCATGTTATCGCCCAAATAGAGGCCCTTCTGCGTCAGTTGCACGCGAAGCAGCTTCTGAATGTTCCCGATCCTCTTCAGTCCGCTCGCTTGTTTGCCGCGCTTTTCAAAGGCTCCGACCTTCGGATGATCGCGCGCTTTGATGAGACCAGAGCAGAGGATGACAACGAAATCGAAGCCTATTGTCGGTCAGCCGTCGCCATGTTTATCGCTGCACACGGTGGCATCCAGGATACGCTATCGCGGATGTGATCCTGCTACATATTGCCTGTTCCATCCTGTTCGCAACGTAACGACCGGGCGTCTTAGCTGGCGCCTGCAAAGATTGCTGTCAAGATAGGGCTCATTCAGATGACGATCTGAAATTGACATCAAGCGTATGCACGGGTTTCATTGCCACTAACAGGACCTTAAGAATAAAAAGATAATCATCAATCTGCACTTCTGTTAAATGAATGAATGGTGAAATGTTAGCCAGCGCCACATGTCTGGTTGTAAAGTTTATTTTTTTATTCGTCTGGGGTGAAATTAACTGACTGTTTATTGATGGCCATGCTTCCAAAAAAAAGACTAATTGTGATTTTCGGTACTCGAGTCTTTCCTGCGGGTTTTCAGAGGAAGATGTTCCTGTCGTAATGATAACGGTATCTGCTTCGTTAATTACCGCCTGAACGTCATCCTGAATCCAGCACGGAAACCTCCTTGCCAGCAGGTTTGCGCGCTCATGATCCCCGGATGTAAGAAAAACATAAGCGTGAGGGTCAAGGCGAAATAACTCAGACAGAAAGGTTTCAGTCAGATCATTTATTCCAACAATGCCAATTCGCGTCATCATATAGCCACCGTTTTTCTGTTACGCTCATTTGAATAAACAATTTTTTGCTCGTACTGATAAAACCAGCGGGCTCCATTAACCGGGTTTATTTGTTATTTCGTCAGGTAATGACGTTTGCCACCCACCGCCCAGCGCCCTGAATGTCGCCACTGCTGCACGGGCCGATTCTGTCTGCGCCTGGGCTCTGGCATCGGAAGCCTGGAGAAGCGTTTCATCGTTGTGCAGCACGTCAATCAGGCTGGCTGTTCCCTGCTGAAAAGCGATAAAAGAAGACTGTCGGGCGCTGGACAGGGCGGTTTCACCGCGGGTCAGTGTGGCTGCCTGTGTCTGGCGGTTGACCAGTGCCGAGAAGGCATTCTCAACATCTTCCGTGGCACGCAAGACTGACAGACGATAAGCGGCAAGCGCTTCTGCTTCCTGGCCTTTAGCCTGCTCTATCTGGGCGTTAATACGACCAAAGTCAAAAAGCCGCCAGCGTAATCCCAGCACACCCGACGACTGGCTGGCACCGGCAGTGAAAAGATTATCGCCTGACACTGCCGTTGCGCTGCCTAACAGCGCGTTAAGGGAAAACTTTGGATAATACTCGCTGACCGCCACGCCGATACGGGCGCTTGATGCGGCAAGATGACGCTCGGCCACAATAATATCGGGTCTGCGGCGAAGCAGGTCTGCAGGTGTACCCATTGCGGTGATTTCGGGTGTCTGCGGAATAGCGCCCGGCGAAGAGAGCTGAGCCCTGTGGCTCCCGGGCGGGGTGCCGAGCATAACATCCAGCGCATTCATGGCGGCATCAAGTCCGTTGTTCAGAACCGGTACTGTTGCCTGCACCTGTGCCAGCGCGCCTTCAGCCTGGCGGATCTGATATGCCGGCGCCAGCCCTTTGCTGTATAAACGCTGAATTTTTTCCAGAAGTTGCTGTTCTGTGATGACCTGTTTATTCGCAATATCCAGACGGGTCTGTAATCCACGCAGGGTGATATAGATATCCGCAGTCTGCGCGGCGACGGCAAGACGTGTCGCCGCGACACCGGCCTCAGAAGCCTGATAATCGGCCTGGGCCGCCTGGCGGCTGCGCCGCAGGCCACCGAACAGGTCTATCTCCCAGCTGGCATTGAGATCGGTTTCATAGGAATTGCCGTAGCGATTATAATCCGGCGTTGAACTGACCACCTGACCCAGTGGTGTTTCAACCGACTGATAAGCACGGGCAGCTTGCCCACTGACACTTCCGGAAGGTAGTAGTGCCGCTGTCGCGGCTCCCAGCCCGGCCCGGGCCTGAGCCATTCTGGCGGAAGCCTGTGCAAGGTCGAGATTTTGCGCAAGTGCATCTGAAATGAGCCTGCTCAACAGGGGGTCTCTGAAACCCTCCCACCAGGCAGATAAACTGGCAGGCAGGGACGTACTGCGTTGCTGTAAGGCCGGTTGAGCCTGATAACGTTCCGCAAGCGGAGCCGCAGGGCGATGGTAATCTGGCCCAACGGTACAGCCTGCCAGAGTGAAGGCACCTACAATTAGTGCAAGTGTATTTAGGGAAAACATGAAGAACCCTTGAGTCGAATTTGAATTGTGACTACATTACCAAATGGTCACTCGTTGTCAATCAGGCTTCATTGAGCTAAGATGGAAAAATGACTAAACAAATGAATGAAACCCCTTCCAGGGGACCTTCCGACCATAATGTCCGCGATCAGGTCGTTGACGCGGCCACTGAGCATTTCGGTCACTTTGGTTACGAAAAAACAACTGTCTCCGACCTCGCCAAAGCAATTGGTTTTTCAAAGGCTTATATCTACAAGTTTTTCGATTCCAAACAGGCGATCGGAGAAGTGATCTGCGCTAACCGGCTGGCGATCATAAGGGACATTGTCAACGCAGCGATTGTGGATGCGCCCACAGCCGCAGAGAAAATAAGGCGGTTATTCAGGGCATTATCTGAATCCGGATGCGATTTATTTTTTCATGACCGTAAGTTGCACGACATCGCGGCCGTTGCTGTGCGTGATAAATGGCCCTCAGCACAGACTCATGAGCAGCAGCTGCGGCAGCTCATTGAACAGATCATTGTTGAAGGGCGCCAGGCGGGTGAGTTCGAAAGAAAAACGCCACTGGACGAAGCAGCGGATGCGATTTTTATGGTCATGCGTCCCTATATCAGCCCGGTTCAGCTGCAATATAATCTGGAAACTGCCCAGGCAGCGGCGGTGTTGCTGCCATCACTGATCCTGAGAAGTTTGTCACCCTGATGCTGTGACTATTGACAAAAATGGTCACAAGTATAAGTATGGGCTCCTGTTCTGTTTAATTCATTAAGGGAACCCATGCTCGGGCTTAAACCTGTCACCTTTGCTGTCTGCCTGTTGCCGTTTGCCCTTGTGGCCTGCGGTGATGCTTCCGATAACAGCGATCCACGCAGCCTGCCGCCTCTTGTCAGGTCTGCCGCAGCGATCAATGCAACCGACATTTCCCGTGCTTTCACGGGGGTAGTTGTTGCACGAATTCAGAGCGACCTTGGTTTCAGGGTACAGGGCAAAATCCTGGAACGTCTCGTTGATACCGGTCAGGCCGTGAAACGTGGTCAGCCATTAATGCGTCTGGACCCGGTTGATCTGAGCCTGCAGGCTCAGGCTCAGCAGCAGGCTGTCGCCGCAGCAAAAGCGCGTGCCCGACAGACAGCAGATGACGAATCGCGTTATCGCGGTCTGGTCACCGCAGGTGCTGTATCGGCATCCGCTTACGATCAGATTAAGGCTGCCGCAGAGACGGCCAGGGCTGACCTCAGTGCCGCCCAGGCGCAGGCGAATGTGGCGCAAAACGCCATGAGCTACGCGGTCCTGGTGGCCGATGCCGACGGGGTGGTGATGGATACGCTTGCCGAACCAGGTCAGGTGGTCAGTGCCGGACAACCGGTTATCAGACTTGCCAGAGCCGGGCAGCGCGAAGCGGTCGTCCAGCTGCCTGAGACGCTGCGCCCGGTAGTTGGAAGTGCGGCACAGGCCTCACTTTACGGCAGTGATACACAATCTGTTTCCGCGACACTGCGGTTACTCTCTGATGCAGCCGACCCGCTGACGCGCACGTTTGAGGCAAGGTACGTGCTCGATGGTCCATTGTCTGGTGCTCCCCTGGGATCCACTGTCACCATCCATATTGCGCAGAGCAGGGCATCGCAGCCGTTGCTGCAGGTGCCTTTAGCTGCCGTTTTTGACGCGGGTAAAGGTCCGGGGGTCTGGCGCATTTCAGGCAATCCCGCCAGAGTGACATGGCGGCCCGTGCAGGTCGTCAGCCTCGGGGATGATGCGGCAAGCGTGACCGGCAGCCTCAAGCCTGGCGAACAGGTCGTGGCGCTGGGGGCTCATTTGCTCCATGACGGTGAGACTGTCCGACTGGCGAAGCAGAGCGATGTCAGTGTCGCCGGGAGTCGTCCATGAGCCACGGGCGTTTCAATCTTTCCGCGCTCGCGGTGCGCGAGCGTTCCATCACACTGTTTCTCATTCTGCTGATTACGGTTGCCGGTATTCTCTCGTTCCTTGGACTGGGGCGCGCAGAAGACCCTCCTTTTACCGTCAAGCAGATGACCATCATTACGGCCTGGCCCGGCGCGACGGCTCAGGAAATGCAGGATCAGGTGGCCGAACCGCTGGAGAAGCGTCTCCAGGAACTCAGGTGGTATGACCGCACAGAGACCTACACGCGTCCCGGTCTGGCTTTTACCATGCTCTCATTGCTGGACAGTACTCCCCCCTCTGAGGTCCAGGAAGAGTTCTATCAGGCACGCAAAAAACTCAGCGATGAGGCTAAAAACCTGCCGGCAGGGGTATCCGGACCGATGGTCAACGATGAGTTCTCGGATGTCACGTTTGCGCTCTTTTCGCTGAAGGCAAAAGGAGAACCACAGCGGCTACTGGTGCGTGATGCCGAGTCATTACGCCAGCGCTTATTGCATGTTCCCGGGGTGAAAAAGGTCAATATTATCGGTGAGCAGGCCGAGCGGATATTTGTCTCCTTTTCCCATGACCGTCTGGCAACTCTGGGGGTCTCTGCGCAGGATATCTTTGCGGCCCTGAACAACCAGAACGTGCTGACGCCTGCCGGTTCGATAGACACCCGGGGGCCGCAGGTTTTTATCCGTCTGGATGGGGCGTTTGACAAGCTGGAGAAAATTCGTGAAACGCCGGTTGTGGCGCAGGGAAGGACGCTGAAGCTTTCTGATGTGGCAACGGTCGAGCGCGGCTACGAAGATCCGGCCACCTTTATGGTGCGTAACCAGGGCGAACCTGCACTTCTGCTGGGTATCGTGATGCGTGAGGGCTGGAACGGTCTGGAGCTGGGTAAAACGCTGGATAAGGAAGCCGCCAGTATCAATGCGGGTATGCCACTCGGCATGACATTCGCGAAAGTCACCGATCAGTCAGTTAACATCAGCTCCGCCGTAGACGAGTTCATGATCAAGTTTTTTGTGGCGCTGCTGGTCGTCATGGTGGTCTGCTTCCTCAGTATGGGCTGGCGCGTCGGTGTCGTGGTTGCCGCTGCGGTACCTTTAACATTGGCTGCCGTTTTTGTGGTGATGGAAGCCACGGGCAAGAATTTTGACCGAATAACCCTGGGATCGCTTATCCTGGCGCTGGGGCTGCTGGTGGATGATGCCATCATTGCCATCGAAATGATGGTGGTGAAAATGGAGGAGGGATACGACCGGATCAAAGCCTCGGCCTATGCCTGGAGCCACACCGCAGCGCCAATGCTGGCTGGTACGCTGGTCACGGCCGTCGGCTTTATGCCCAACGGTTTTGCGCAATCCACAGCGGGTGAATATACCAGCAACATGTTCTGGATTGTGGGAATTGCCTTAATCGCCTCCTGGGTTGTGGCAGTGGTGTTTACGCCGTATCTCGGGGTGAAAATGCTGCCAGACATCAAAACGGTTGAAGGGGGGCATGATGCTATCTACAACACCCGCCGCTACAACCGTTTTCGTCAGTTGCTGACGCGGGTCATCGCGCGAAAATGGCTGGTCGCAGGTTCTGTCATCGCGGTATTTACCGTTGCCGTTCTCGGTATGGCACTGGTGAAAAAACAGTTTTTCCCGACGTCTGACCGGCCTGAGGTCCTCGTGGAAGTACAGATGCCGTATGGCACGTCCATTGAACAAACCAGCGCCGCCGTGACGAAAATTGAGGACTGGCTGAAGCGCCAGAAAGAAGCCAAAATCGTGACCTCGTATATCGGGCAAGGGTCACCCCGCTTTTATCTCGCCATGGCGCCGGAACTGCCCGATCCCTCTTTTGCGAAAATTGTTATCCTGACGGACAGCCAGGAATCCCGTGAGGCGCTCAAGTTCCGTCTTCGCCAGGCTGCGGCTGACGGACTGGCTCCTGAGGCGCGGGTTCGCGTGACCCAGCTGGTGTTTGGCCCCTATTCACCCTATCCGGTTGCCTTCCGTGTGACAGGGCCGGATCCGACTGTATTACGCGACATCGCAGATAAGGTGAAAACGCTGATGCAGGCCAGCCCGTTAATGAGAACGGTCAACACGGACTGGGGCTCACGCGTGCCGACACTGCATTTCACCCTGAATCAGGATCGCCTGCAGGCAGTGGGGCTGACGTCAAACGCGGTGGCTCAGCAGCTTCAGTTCCTGCTTTCAGGTGTTCCGGTCACCGCAGTGCGTGAAGATATCCGTTCAGTGCAGGTCATGGGACGTGCTGCCGGCGATATCAGGCTTGATCCTGCGAAAATAGCTGACTTTACCCTGGTCGGCTCCGCAGGGCAGCGTATCCCGTTATCGCAGGTTGGCGAGGTCGACGTGCGCATGGAAGACCCGGTTCTGAGACGTCGTGACCGGATGCCAACCATTACCGTTCGGGGTGATATCGCTGAATCCTGGCAGCCGCCGGATGTCTCCACTGCAATTATGAAGCAGTTGCAGCCCATCATCACAACGCTTCCGGATGGATACCGTATTGATGAAGCTGGCTCGATTGAGGAGTCAGGGAAAGCCACCCAGGCGATGGTACCGTTATTCCCTGTCATGATAGCCATGACACTGCTGATCATTATCCTCCAGGTGCGCTCAATGTCGGCAATGGTGATGGTGTTTATGACTGCACCGCTGGGTCTGGTGGGGGTGGTGCCAACCTTACTGCTCTTCAACCAGCCCTTTGGCATCAATGCGCTGGTTGGTCTGATTGCTCTGTCAGGGATTTTGATGCGTAACACGCTGATCCTGATCGGCCAGATTCACCATAACGAGCAGGAAGGGCTTGAACCCTTTCATGCGGTTATTGAGGCAACGGTACAACGTTCCAGACCCGTACTGCTCACGGCGATGGCGGCCATTCTGGCCTTTATCCCGTTAACACATTCAGTGTTCTGGGGAACCCTTGCCTACACCCTGATAGGCGGGACACTGGGTGGGACCATTATTACGCTGGTGTTCCTGCCTGCTATGTATGCCATCTGGTTCCGGATAAAGAGCCCGGCTTCAACCTCATCAACCGAAAACCAATCCACTTCTGAAGGATTAAAAAATGTCTGAACATAAAGTCGTTCTGATTACCGGCGTTTCGTCAGGTATTGGCAGGGCGGCAGCCCTGGCTTTTAAAGCCAGAGGTTGTCAGGTATTTGGTACCGTCAGGGATATCAATAGCGCTTCCCCGTTGAATGGTGTTGCGCTGACAGAAATGGATGTACGCGATGAACATTCGGTGCAACAGGCAATTGAAAGAGTGGTAGCCAAAGCTGGACGCATTGATGTTCTGGTTAACAGTGCGGGTGTGTCCCTGATTGGTGCGGTGGAAGAAACATCAGTGGAGGAGGCTACCCGGCTGTTTGATACCAATTTTTTCGGGGCATTACGTACGACAAGAGCCGTACTGCCACACATGCGAAACCAGAAAAGCGGGCACATCGTGAATGTCAGCTCCGTGCTGGGCTTTCTGCCTGCGCCCTTTATGGGCATCTACGCTGCGTCCAAACATGCTCTGGAAGGCATGTCTGAAACCCTGGATCACGAGCTCCGTGGAAGCGGTGTTCGCGTCACGCTGGTTGAGCCTTCTTTTACAAAAACAAAACTTGATGTGAATTCCGCTGAAACGGCAGAAAAAATAGCCTTTTATGAGGATGCGCGAGGCCAGACTCTGGGGACCATACTGAAACAAGTCAGTACGGCTTCCTTACCCGAGAGCGTTGCAGGGGTAATTGTTACTGCAGCATTAGGGCCATGGAAAATGCGACACACACCGGGCGGTGAAGCCACGCTGCTTGCCAGGTTACGCCGTTTTGCGCCAGCCAGTGTGGTCAGTAAGGGATTGAGAAAAGCCTTTGGAATGAAAGATTAATCACTTGAGAATCACGCCTAAGCTGGAATAAATGCAAGCTGATGGATATGCCAGTTACGCAGTACTGCGCAACTGGCATGACTTTTTGTGTCAAGACATTCTGTATTTATCCCACCAAAGCGGGCCAATGCGTTGATCTGAAAGTCTGGTATTAGCACAGCGACCTGCTCAGTATAAATTAACATAACACAATGTTATCAACATCTGCTTTTGGCACACAGCGGTCGGCCCGTTACTGAGGTAAGTTGAAGATTAGTCGCGATGCGACCTCAACAGCGAGGGCCGCCTCGGAGATTGTCAGGTTGATTGCGCCAATTGCCGATGCAGAACCTGCAGGCTAGTTCCCGCCCCTACCCATGCAGCAGCAGAGCCGACCACATACAGGTTTTGCTTGGCGCGCGAGACGGCTACATTGATTATGTTTGGCGGGCTCGCTGCCCACTGACGCGCCCTTTGTTGGCTAGCTTTCGGTGCACCCAGCAACAGGATGACCGTATCCGCCTCTCGGCCCTGAAACGTGTGGATCGTGCCTACACGATCGCGGCACCACTCATCCAACCTTACGCCGAACGCCCGCAGCAGATCAGTCTCACTGTCGAGACGCCGACGCATGTTCTGCTCCACGATCTTGAATGGTGTGATGATAAAGACGTCCGGATTTGTAATGCCCGATGCAGCCAAATCTTTGAGCAACCGCACAACCGTGTCGCCCTCGTCGGGGCACCACTTTGTTTCGGCATCGCCATTGACGTCGATCCAGCGAGATCGCCCCAACACCGAGCCGATAGGTCCAGGCCTTTTGGGCCCGACAGCATGGACCATCTGCCCGGCATAGGCGATGGAGTTAGAGACATCGAACATTGGGTTCTGGCAACGCCTGTGAACGAGGAGTGGCAGCCCGACTTCTCGATCACCTACATCCATGGCGAAGGTGGATTTGAAGCGTGATGCCTGATCAGCAAGGGTCTGCGTAGATGCTGCGGGAGCAGACCATTCGATTTGATCAATGTCGAAGAACTTGCAGATTTCGGCATTCAGCTTTTCAGGAAGTGAAACCACAGGTGGGATTTGCAATGGGTCGCCTACCACGATGGAGCGCTTTGCCCGCATGATAGCTCCAACTGCTGCCTGAGGAACGGCCTGGCCCGCTTCATCGACCAGAAGCCAGCCAATACTCTCTGGTGGCAGATCCCCGAACATCGTCCGAACAGAGGCGAACGTCGTGGACACAGTCGGCACTACCATGAAAAGGCTCGACCAAAGATCGGGGAGAAGTTCACGGTGAGCGGGGGATTTGAAGGCACCAGCCACCATGCCCGACATCAATAGCCCAAGATTGTGTTGCAAGCGGCTGGCAGAAGCATCAATGAACGTTTTATGGACAGCGAGGGCGGCGGCGAACAAATCCTCACGCAGGCGATGAACCTCATCGGGAAGCCATGGCGCAGCCAGGTGGATATCCTCGTGCTCGCGTTCGAAAAATAGCTCATCAACGACTCTGTCCCCCATGCGGTTTCGTGCCAGTGCCTCGGTTGCCTTCAATTCCGAGACATCCTGACATCTGCTGGAAATTTCATGGTCGAGTTGTTGCAACTGGGACTGAGCATTGCTCCACTCAGTCCTTGCAATCTCCAGGGCGTCGTCCGTATCCTTCGCTCGTAAGACTGATTGCTGCAAGGTTGCCGAGAGCTTCTGCAGTGTCGATCTCCACGATTTCCAGGTCGCAGTCCCGAACACGCGGGAGAAGAACCCCGGGCGGCCAGCAAGATGGCTATCGAGCAAGGTCTTGTCCTGCTCGAGCTGCGACTTTGCCTTCTCATGCTCCCGATGGCAGGATTCAGCAATCTGGTGTACCTGTTCGACGGCTTCGTTCAGGCTCGGACGACGCTGTTTCAGCCTTTGAAGTTCGGTGGTTGCTCCCTTGAGCGCCCGGATATCACGGCGCATCCCTTCGATGCTGGCGATTTCGGCGTCTACCGTTTCCTTGAGTTTAAGGAATGCGGTTCGCGCTTTCCGCCAGGCCGCAGCAGCGTCCGCTTCGTTGGTGCTGGGCCGCTCATTGACGACCACGCTGGGCATCACGCGATCAATGATTGCGCCAGTTCTTTCGTCCTTGATTTCACGCATGACGTTTATGCCGCGAGCTGCTTTCAGGTAGGTAAGGAAACCGCCGTCCTCATTCCACCAGAAACCTTGCTGGAACGCGCCTCGGTTGCTGCTTTTACCGAGTGCAGCGGCGATCAATCCCCAGGTTTCGATAGGATCGGAGAGGACGTCGCCTTCGGCTTCGAAATAGCCAGCGCGTTTAGGGTTTGCGATCAGGTCGCTGATGGACCGGAAGTAGGCGATCTGTTCATGGCGACCATTGGCTTCCTTGAGGGGAAGTTCTTTGCTGACGTTTTCGACCGCTTTGTTATTGGAAGACGCTACGACGATCTCATGGCCCTTCAAGGATGCATGTAACCTGTAGAAGTGCAGGAAGGCATTGGAGCCGAATGCAAGCTTCTCGCCTGTTGTGGAAAAGGCATCCTGCGGTTTGTTGAAGCCGGACATCGTCGTAGCCCGATCGAGAATGCAACCAACGACGATATCCCGGAGAAGAGTGGTCTTTCCGGTTCCCGGCGGCCCATTGACGCCGATGATACCCGGAGCATCAATCAGCTCAGCACGCGCTGCATTCACGGCGGCCTGTTGAAGCAGCACCAATGGATGACCGCCTTGCGAAGGCCAACGAGCCTGTGGCATGAGCGATGGTGCTATGAACGGCTCGACTGCGGAAACGGGCGACAGCACATCGATTTTCTCGTCAGGCCTGCCGATTCCCATGTAACGCCGCAAACCGGTTCCGGCCTTGCCCGTCTCGATCAATTTGGCTGCTTCACCGAGATCTTCAAGATAGAAGGAATTCAGTAACGAAGGCTCAGGCGGTGCCTTAGCCTTGAAATGATGAAAGACCTTAATCACGAATGTGGGTGGTTCAACCAAATGATCAGGCACACCGAACTGCGATACAAGCCATTTATAAGCGTTAAGAACGACATTCAGATCGATCGGTATAGGTTCTCCATCCTCGTTGTGGCGGCGAACCATTCGATCCAGATGCTCGATAATGCGCGGCTCAACATTCGGCCAATTCCCTAAGCTCCCAAGCTTCAGATCGAGAGCCGGCTTGAGTGCCCAGGCAAAACTGGAAACGGCGACGCCTTTGTCCTCAAGCACATAGCCTTCCTTGTCGATCAGGATCGAGCCAATGGCCGCTTTCTTGCCGTCCGGGCGTGAACGCTCCTCATCCTCGCCAAAAACCTTGACCAGTTCGTCCGTCGCCTTGTCGAGAGCGATAGCACCGAGGACAACCTCGAAATAAAGCTTATGGTTGGGCTTGCTGCGGGCATTTGGTCCCCACGGAATGCCTCGCTCCAATAGGGCAACTCTGGAGCGGTCGCCGGTTGCCATATCTTCTGGGCGCTTATAGCTTTGAGGCGACAGTGCTTCGATGGCTGTCCATGCTGCCAGTATTGCTCGCGCATCATTCGCCTTACCTGATGGAGAGAAAGACTGGAGCGGATCCAGGTCGATTTTGTCGTTGCCGAATGGCTGTCGCATGGCAGAGTCTGGGCTAGTCTTCGGTTGCAGTTGCAATACCGCTGCAGGCGCATCGCGGGGCACAACCTGGTACGATTGCGTGGACGGTGAATCGGGATGACGCGCTGATGGACTGGAACCTGACATGGAGACCATGCTGCGACCGCTAAGTGCGGTTAGGGCTTGCTCGATTTTTGTCGTCAGCGTCCGCGCTTTGGCAGTGTTGCGGAAGGTCAGCTCGTTCAACAGCCGTTCAAGTTCACTGGCATTGTTGCGCGACCGCTCAAAGATTGCTTCGAGATCGAAGATTGATTTTTGCGCATACTGCCTTGTCGTCATTTCTTTCTGCTGCTCCATAATCTCATCAGTGGATGGGATTTTATGCTAATTAGTTTGATTTCTTAAACTGTTAACTTCCGCTCTTGGCACGGAGTGGGCAGAAAGTCAGAGCACAAGGTCCTTTGTAAGTGTGATGAGGAAGCTTGCAGTTGCTCTTACAACTGAAAAGCATTGCTTACATCTTGGCTTCTTAAATCAAAGGGGTACGTGTCAGAGTGGCTGTAAGAGGTAAAAACTAGTGTCGTTATTAAGACCGTGATTGTGCAATCCGTTCCTGTAACCAGTCTTCCACTTCGCTTTGCAGCCATCTGGAACTACGCCCCAGCTTAATGGGTTTCGGAAACTCCCCGTCCTTGATGAGCTTATAAAACCATTTATCCGTTAATCCCGTCAGGCGGGTAATGAAAAACATGTCGACAAATTGGTCTTCGAGCAAGGTTGGTTTGGTCGTCATCATGAATGTCTCCGGTTGCGTTGTGGGAACCGGAGCTGTGTTGATGGTTGTTGCTGTCCTCTCCGGCATAGCAACGGGTCGTCATGTAAAAAATATAAGGGTTGCCTCTGTAGTCGATCTCGTCCGGGCTATAGCTTCTCTAGTATGCGGGTTTAGGCCAGCCTTTATGCGGGCTGGCCCTGTCTGTTTTCATCTCGTCTCTTTGCTGTAGATGCCTGTTTTACATAAAGGGCAGAATTTTGTTCCTTCGTAGTGCCGCCCGCACATCGTGCAGTGCCAGTGGGTTGTCGTGTGTACTGTTGGTAACTGGTTTAACAGCCTTTTAAACCTTCCCACTCTGTCAATATGGTCTGATTCCGGGGCAAGGTAAGGGCAGTGCAGGAAACTGACCGGATCTCCGTGCGTGATGTCATGCTCGAACCACGGCGGTGAGGTTCGGGTAGGTAAATGATATATCAGTGGGCAGTTGCAGTGGTGACACGACCAGTGTTGGTTCATGGTGGAATGGACATCCCGGGCAGCGACTATCGCGCCTTTTTCATCCAGCGCCATATAACATTTTGAAACTGACATGGTGCCCCCCTCAGTACGGTTTGATGGCGTGGAGATACGCACCTGTTATCCTGCTTAGCCCAGAGTGTTTTTCCTGACTGTCGCTGAGCCACTGTTGCAACCCCTCAGGTTGCAGACAGGGAATACACCATTCAGAGGCAGCACTGTTTTTCGCCAGTTCGCACCAGCACAACAGGGTAAGGGACTCCCGCATACCGAAAGCAGTATTTAGCCAGAATGCAGATTTCAGTTGTTTAGCCAGACTTAGCAATCCCAGACGGGCACATTCACTGAGTAATACCCCGGGAAGGAGGGGGTAATCGGCGTATTTTGTAATTTGGGTCTGCTCAGTTGGGTTATCCGTAACGGGGGTTTGCGTCACACTCAGCAGAAAGCGGGGAATCACCAGAGATGACTGCAGGCCGCTTAATGGCCTGCAGGTTGTCATCGTCAGTTTATGCCAGCGCTTTATCTCCGGCTGACACAAACCATGGGCAAGATTCGCCCAGGTAAAATCGTCAAGCCAGGCCTGATAACAGTTGAGTAGGAGATTATTTTTCATTGTTGAATACTCTTATGCTGGGCAGTCAAAAGTCTCCGATTTAGACGGATTGGGTTGACTGCCTTGATTGTGTGATTCGGGAAGCGTGATGAAGTAGGCGTCACCAAATGTGCGCTACCTCTGCTATATAAACAGGCGGTGACGTAAAAAACGGATTAAGTTAGAAGGGGGGTCTCGGTTTACCTAGCCCCGATGGTTCAGGAACCTCGTTACATCCCCAGAGAAGAAAACCATCTTTTTGCTCTTCTTTCGCCAGATAGCTGATAATGCGCCGCAGGCTATGGACACTCTCTTTGTCGCGGTGATCGACCAGATTGTTTATATCATCACGGTAATATTTCTCAATGTGGGACCATTTATGTCTACCTTGTTGATCGGTAATACATGTCCACAAGTCTCCCGCCTGTTCAATAAAACGGAATGACTTTTGGTGCTTTTGTCCGTTCAGATAGAACACACAGTGGGAATGAATCCTTCCGGTGTTTGTCCATTCAATTACCCAGAAATGGCCAATAACACCCGGAATACACATCATTTTTTCAGTCAGTTCTCGCATATCCTTCTGTAGGCGGTCTGGTGCGTTTTCTTTGTATCTGCTTGTCTCTGGTAAGTAATTAAAATCGATTCGAAATGCCTGTATCTTCGAATAGCGCTTGAGTAATTGATTAAGGTGCCAGTTAATCATGTTTAAGAGGAAACCGTTGGGAGTTATTTTTTTAAAGCAAGGGTATGGCGTATTCATTTTTATTTCCTTTGGGAAGAGTGGTGTCCAAAGGAATGTTCTGAAACGTATTTTTTAGAAGGAGTGATGATCGAGCATGCCAGTTTGAACAATCACTAATATGTTCAATAGGAAGGCGAGGGGTTTGGATAGCCCCCAGGAGAGAGCTCAGTCTGGATTAGAATCCTATGATATCAATTAACCTTAATTATTAAAAATGACGTCCAGGTCTCATGTGTCTGAGTGAATCAGTCCACATGTGAAGCCCTCGCTCTGTTTATTTTTTATTCATTGCTGACGATGTCTTTTCAGACTAAACCAGAAGCTCGTTGCAATCATAAGATGTAAGGTGTAAATCTAATTCCATGAAAATATGGGTTAAAAATAGTAAAATTAAGCATTTTGTCCAAAATGCATAAGCAGAGGGTAGGATGTCAATTCGCATAACATTCAATGTTAAGTCGCCAATAACCATGCAAACTCTGGACGAGTATTGCCAGAGAACAGGCATGTCTCGATCGCAACTAATTTCAACTCTTTTGGATGCAACCACTCCGATTCTTAATGATATAAACGTTCACTATCAGCTTGCTCATGAGATGGAATCTCGCCTTATGGCTGGTGTTTACAGGCGAGATTTGCAACGGCAAAGGAATGTTGTCTCAGCAGAAAAGTATTGTCGAGAGATCTGGGAAAGTAAATTAGTGACTCTCATATATTATGATTTTGATAGCTCAAATGGTAGGGTTTATGCACGTGAACATAAACGACATAATCGGGCAGGTAAAAATCTTGGAAAGATTGAAAGTAATCATATTAAAGAACTCTGTGAACGTCTGTTTCCTATGGCTAAAGAGGGAGCTAAGTATGCATTCTTTATTTATACCAGCAGGCATATTTTATCTGATAAAGACGATGAGAATTCAAATCCTGTGAGATTTGCTGCCGGTGACGCAAAAATTTTGCTTGTCAGAGATGTAATTTTTGACGATCTCTTTTTTGATATATCAAAAGCATTTTATACAAAAACGATTGATTTAATGCCGTCAGGAGTAAATGGGATACCGCAGGTCAGGAATGTCGTCGACAATGTTTACTGCTGGGTACCGATATTGTTCAGCGGTGATAATGTCCTTTTGACTCCTGTATATCGCATTGAGCCTTTAGCCCAAAGTACCAGAAGAAAACCGGATCGGGTCACTATAGTTTTTCCTGTAAATGGCAATTAATGTCTGTTAGTAACTGTTCATTAGGGCGGTGATACGTAAACATATTTTTATGTAAGCTCATTTACATCTTGTCTTTATGGATACAGGCTATACCTGTAACCCAAATAATTTCAGACAGATGTTATCTGCATGACCTTTCCTGAACGCTGGCTCATCAGAGCCGGTTTTCTTTTCCCATCAAGGAAGTAATCATGCAAGAGAACAATGGTTTTACCGTTATTGAACATTCCCTGTCTGCTCTTCCTGACACCATACGCAGACATATCCTGAACCACATCCGCAAGCTCACCGATTACGAATCCGTTATTGGCATCATCGGTAAAACCGGTGCGGGGAAGAGCAGCCTGTGCAATGCCCTTTTTAAAGGGGAAGTGTCGGCGGTCAGCGATGTCTCGGCCTGTACCCGCGAACCACTGCGACTCCGGATTTCGGTCGGACGGCACAGCCTGACGCTGGTGGATTTACCCGGTGTCGGGGAAAGTCTTGCCCGTGACCGGGAATACCGGCAACTCTATCAGGAGTGGCTCCCCCGGCTGGACCTGGTCCTCTGGGTGATAAAAGCCGATGACCGGGCACTCTCCATTGATGAGCAATTCTACCGGCAGGTGATTGGCGAAGCACACCGGCACAAGGTGCTGTTTGTGGTGAACCAGGCCGATAAAATAGAACCCTGTCATGAATGGGATGTGCTCACGGGCAGTCCGTCCGCGATGCAGCATCTCAATATCCAGAGCAAACTTATCGATATCGGTAAGCTGTTTTCCCCCGCCGCCCCGGTGGTGGCCATCTCCGCCCGGACTGGATGGGGACTTCCCGCGATGGCCGAAGCCATGATGAAACATTTACCGGCACAGGCGGGCAGTCCGGTGTCCACACAGTTGCGTGAGGAGGTTCGTACTGAGCAGGTAAAGTCCCGGGCCCGGTACGGGTTCGGTGAGGCAGTGGGGCGCTCACTGGACACGGTAGCCGAAGGCCCCTTTATTCCTGCCCCTGTCTGCACACTGATACGCTGTGTCCGCGACGCGGTCGTGTCCGTTGCCCGCGCCGTGTGGGATTTTTTCTTCTGAGCCGTTAATCCGCTACTTCTCCCTGAGCCCTGTCGCCATCGCGATAGGGCTTTTTTATTTTCACGCTATCTCAAGGAGTTCACCATGACCCGTCTGGCCTCGCGCTTTGGCGCAACACACCTTATCCGTCGTGACCGCCCGCTGACCCGGGAAGAGCTGTTCCGCACAGTACCGAGTGTGTTCAGCGAAGACAAACATGCTTCACGCAGTGACCGTTACACCTATATCCCGACCATCACCCTGCTGGATAACCTGCAGCGGGAAGGTTTTCGCCCGTTCTTTGCCTGCCAGGCGCGGGTACGGGATGAGAGCAAACGCGAGCACACAAAACATATGCTGCGCCTGCGCCGTGAAGGGCACATCACCGGCCATCAGGTGCCGGAAATTATCCTGCTCAACAGCCATGACGGCTCCAGCTCGTATCAGATGCTGCCGGGACTGTTCCGGGCTGTCTGCCAGAACGGCCTTATCTGCGGCGAGTCATTCGGGGAAGTGCGTGTTCCGCACAAGGGGGATGTGGTGGGCAAAGTGATTGAAGGGGCGTATGAGGTGCTGGGTATTTTTGACCGGGTGGAAGAAAAGCGCGAGGCGATGCAGTCGCTGTTGCTGCCGCCTCCGGCACAGGAAGCCCTTGCCCGGGCAGCCATCACCTACCGCTTTGGTGAAGACCACCAGCCGGTGACCGAAGCGCAGGTGCTGTCCCCCCGTCGCTGGCAGGATGAAAGCAGCGACCTGTGGACGACGTACCAGCGTGTGCAGGAGAACCTGATTAAGGGTGGATTGTATGGACGCAACGCAAAAGGGAACCGCATGCACACCCGGGCCGTGAAGGGTATC
>Ga0209370_1001306_pt1 | contig 22684 bp, 17 predicted proteins | sample AgamicAtPrz_FD_187164 | JGI IMG/M metagenome (GOLD analysis project Ga0209370, IMG submission 187164) | Agave microbial communities from Guanajuato, Mexico - At.P.rz (SPAdes) (version 2) | ecosystem: Host-associated > Plants > Phyllosphere > Phylloplane/Leaf | place: Guanajuato, Mexico... | reverse complement strand
TTCCAAACGCGCGTTCATGCTGCAAGACAGCATCGCAATCGTTTGCGTCTCGCCCCTTTTTCACACAAAACATATTCAAGAAGCCGCCTCATCAGCCGTTACCCAATGCATGGCGCGTCGCAGCAGCCCTGCGGGCGCCCGACAAAAACAAGGTCCGGTGTGCGCCGGACCATGCACCACCGCCGGCACGACGGTTATCTACGAGGATCGACTTTCAACATGAAAGCCAAACGCTTCAATTTCGCGCTGGCCCATTCGGCCCATGCGCGCATGCTGGCCGGCATGCTGTCCGCCGCCGCCCTCCTGCCCCTCGCCGGTTGCGGCGGAGGTGGCGGCGACGGCAGCAACCCGTCTCCGTCCAATGCGGCCCCTGCACCGACACCGACACCGGCACCCGCACCGACGCCGACGCCCGCTCCCGCGCCCACCCCGACCGCCCCGCCCGCATCGTCCGGCGGCAATGCGTGCACGTCGCAGCAGGCCGCCGTGCAGATGGCCGCGCAGACCGCACCGGTCGAGGCGCCGGTCGATCACCTCATCGTCAAGCTGAAAACGCTGACGGCCACGCGCGCGATGGCGACCATCGACAACGGCTCGCGACTCGATGCGGTGATCCAGCGCGCGATGACGCGCTGGACGGCGCCCGTGGCCGGCAGCGCACGCGCGTACGCGAGCACGGTCGGGCAAACGCCGGTGAACGTGCAGGTCGAGCGGACGATCTCGAACGGCGCGGCCGTGCTGTCGCTCGGCCAGCGCATGGCCGCCACCGATGCGGCCGCGCTCGCGCAGGCGTTCGCGGCCGACAGCGATGTCGACTACGCGGAGCCGGATCACCCGATGCAGATTCGCGACACGCCGAGCGACCCGCTCTACAACCAGCAGTGGTACCTGTCCGACCCGTCCGCCGGCATCGACCTGCCGCCCGCATGGAACGTGACCAAGGGTTCGCCGACCGTCGTCACGGCCGTGCTCGACACCGGCTACCAGCCGCACGGCGACCTCGTCGGCAACCTGCTGTCCGGCTACAGCTTCATCAGCAACATCAACACCAGCAACAACGGTTTGACGCGCGGCCCGGACGCAACCGATCCGGGCGACTGGGTCACGCAGCAGGAAATCGACAACACCACCGGCCCCTTCTATCACTGCGCGAGCCAGCCGAGCAACAGCAGCTGGCACGGCACGCGCGTGATGGGCGTGATCGGCGCGACCGCCAACAATGGCACCGGCGTCGCCGGCGTGTCGTGGCTCGGCCAGATCCTGCCCGTGCGCGTACTCGGCAAGTGCGGCGGCGTGACGAGCGACATTGCGGACGGCATGCGCTGGGCAGCCGGCATTCCGGTCACCGGCGTACCGACGAACCCGCGGCCGGCGAAGATCATCAACCTGAGCCTCGGCGGGGTCGGCGCATGCAGCACGACGTTCCAGCAGGCGATCGACGACGTGACCGCGAAGGGCGTGACCGTGGTCGTCGCGGCCGGCAACGACGGCCTGTCGACCGGGCTCGACCAGCCCGCGAACTGCCGCGGCGTGATCACCGTCGCCGCGACCGACGCGACGGGCCGACGCGCATCGTTCAGCAACTTCGGCGCCGATGTCGCGTTGAGCGCACCGGGCGTCAACATCCTGTCGACATCGAACACCGGCACGACGACGCCGGGCTCGGACACCTATGGCCTCGCGAACGGCACCAGCCTCGCGACGCCGCAGGTGTCGGGGGTCGCCGCGCTGATGCTGTCGGTGAACGGCAACCTCACGCCCGCGCAAATCCTGCAGAAGCTGCAAGGCGGTACGCGTGCGGCGAAGCTGGCAGCCGGCACGTCGTGCACCGCGATGCCGGCAGGCTCGGGCATCCTCGATGCCGGCGCCGCCGTCGCGACGGCGAACCAGTAACCCGCACATCGTTCGACGCAGCCGCGCGCATGCCGATGTGGCATGTGCGCGGCCGCTTGATGCGCGGCTATCGGGCACGCGTGCGAACACGCATCAACCCGCTCGCGCATCTCGAAATAACGCCTGACAAAAGGGTTGACGCTTCGCACGGCGAGCCATTACCATCGCCCCCGTCTAGTTACATGGAGTGTTCTGTGAACACCGATGCGAGTTGTAGTTGGTGCGTCACCAACTTGACTGCTGCCTGAGGAACACGCGCAGAGCCTCGTCTTCTGCCGCATCCCGGGAAGCAGGATGCGGCGCCCTTCCGGCCTGACTACCGGCCAGATCCCCCGCCGAATTTTCGATGTTGTCGAATGCACGCGACGCGCCGTCGCGCGTGTGCGTTCGTGTTGCGCGCGGCGCCAGCCGCGTGCGCTCTCCGTTCGCGTGCCGTCCGGCCGCGCGCCCCGTTGCGCGCGCCGCTGCCGATCGCCCGTGCCGACCATTCGCAACCGACAGGAGTGCAGATGAACTCAGACGACAGTAGTCGATTACCGCTCGCCGGTGCGACGCCGCGCATCGACACGCCGTGCGCATCCTGCGCGCCGGCGAGCGTTCCCGCCTTTACCGATCCACAGCCGATCGCGCCTGACGCGACGCGGCGGGGAGCGCTCGTGCGTCGATAACGTCACGGCCGCTCCCCGCCCGCCGCCTCGTGCGCAAGGAGCGACTCATGACGACACGACACAGCAACACCTCGCACAAGAAACAGCGCGGCTTCATCAAGGCCGGCCCAGGCCAGCAGAACGACCCGCGCATCATGCGCGCCGCGCAGGAAGCGGCCCGCCCGCTCGAAGACACGCTGAAGTCGCTGCGCACCAGCACGCGCGGCCTCACCTACGACCAGGCCGCCGACCGCCTGCAGCATGACGGCCCGAACGAAATCGCGCACGACAAGCCGCCGCACTGGACCCGCCAGTTGCTGCTCTCGTTCCACAACCCGTTCGTCTACGTGCTGCTGGTGCTGGCCGCCATCAGCTTCTGCACCGACGTCTATTTCGCGGCGCCCGACGATCGCGATTACGTCGGCATGACGATCCTGCTGACGATGGTCACGATCAGCGCGCTGCTGCGCTTCGTGCAGGAATTCCGTTCGCTGCGCGCGGCCGAGAAGCTCAAGGCGATGGTCCGCACGACGGCGACCGTGCAGCGCGCGGTGACCGACACGTCGGAGCCGGCGCGCCGCGAGGTGGCGATGCGCGAAGTGGTGGTCGGCGACATCGTGCATCTTTCCGCCGGCGACATGATCCCCGCCGACGTGCGGCTGCTCGCGTCGCGCGACCTGTTCATCAGCCAGGCCGTGCTGACCGGCGAGGCGCTGCCGGTCGAGAAGTACGACACGCTGGGCGCGGTGGCCGGCAAATCCGCGGGCACGCAGGTGGCCGGCGCGGCCAACGACGCACCGGCGTCGCTGCTCGATCTCGAGAACGTCTGCTTCATGGGCACCAACGTCGTCAGCGGCACGGCGACGGCCGTCGTCGTCGCCACCGGCGAAGACACGTACTTCGGCTCGCTCGCGCGCAACGTCGTGAGCCACAAGCGCATCGAAACGAGCTTCGACCGCGGTGTCTCGAGCGTGAGCTGGCTGCTGATCAAGTTCATGTTCGTGATGGTGCCGATCGTGTTCATGATCAACGGCCTGACCAAGGGCGACTGGCTGAGCGCACTCACGTTCGCCCTCGCGGTGGCCGTGGGCCTCACGCCCGAGATGCTGCCGATGATCGTCAGCGCGAACCTCGCGCGCGGCGCGGTCGCGATGGCGCGCCGCAAGGTCGTCGTCAAGCGGCTGAATTCGGTGCAGAACTTCGGCGCGATGGACGTGCTGTGCACCGACAAGACCGGCACGCTCACGCAGGACAAGATCATCCTCGAACACCACCTCGACCTGTCCGGTCACAAGAACGAGGACATCCTGCGGCTCGGCTGGCTGAACAGCTTCCACCAGAGCGGCCAGAAGAACCTGATCGACATCGCGGTCGTCGCGCGCGCCGACGAGATCGGCGAACGCGTGAAGCCGCAGGGCTACAAGAAGATCGACGAACTGCCGTTCGACTTCGTGCGGCGCCGCCTGTCGGTCGTCGTCGAGGATACGCACGGCACGCACCTGCTGATCTGCAAGGGCGCGGTCGAGGAAATGCTGGCGGTGTCCACGCACGTGCAGGATGAACACGGCGTGCGCCCGCTCGACTTCGTGGCCCGCAAGCGGCTGCTCGAACAGGCCACCGCGTACAACGAGGACGGCTTCCGCGTGCTCGTGCTCGCGACGCGCACGATCGCACGTGGCGACGAACGCGCGCAATACCGCACCGCCGACGAACACGATCTCGTCGTGCGCGGCTTCCTGACTTTCCTCGATCCGCCGAAGGAATCGGCCGCGCCGGCGCTCGCCGCGCTGCGCGAGAACGGCGTCGCGGTGAAGGTGCTGACGGGCGACAACCCGACCGTCACGATGAAGGTGTGCCGCCAGGTCGGCCTCCAACCCGGCAAACCGATGCTCGGCACGGAAATCGATGCGCTCGACGATGCGACGCTCGCGCAGGTGGTCGAACGCACGACCGTATTCGCGAAGCTCACGCCGCTGCAGAAGGCGCGCATCGTCAAGGCGCTGCAGGCGAACGGCCACACGGTCGGCTTCCTCGGCGACGGCATCAACGATGCGCCCGCGCTGCGCGACGCGGACGTCGGCATCTCGGTCGACAGCGGCGCCGACATCGCGAAGGAAACCGCCGACATCATCCTGCTCGAAAAGAGCCTGATGGTGCTCGAGGAAGGCGTGATCAAGGGCCGCGAGACGTTCGGCAACATCCTGAAGTACCTGAACATGACCGCCAGCTCGAACTTCGGCAACGTGTTCTCGGTGCTCGTCGCCAGCGCGTTCCTGCCGTGGGAGCCGATGCTCGCGACGCAACTGCTCGTGCTGAACCTGATCTACGACACGTCGCAGATGCTGCTGCCGTGGGACAAGATGGACCGCGAGTTCCTGAAGAAGCCGCGCAAGTGGGAAGCCGGCAACATCGGTCGCTTCATGCTGTGGGTCGGGCCGACGTCGTCGGTATTCGACATCACGACGTACATCCTGATGTGGACCGTGTTCGGTGCGGGCGCGCTGTATCACCTGAACGGCGGCGCGAGCGGCCAGATCGTGATGAATTCCGGCTGGTTCATCGAGAGCCTCGTCTCGCAGACGCTCGTCGTGCACCTGCTGCGCACGCAGAAGATCCCGTTCCTGCAGAGCACGGCGTCGCTGCCGGTGCTGCTGTCGACCTTCACCGCGATCGCGATCGGCTGCTGGCTGCCGTTCTCGCCGTTCGCGCAAGCGCTCGGCTTCATGCACCTGCCAAGCACCTACTGGCTGTGGCTCGCCGCGACGATGGTCGGCTATATCGTGCTCGCGCAGATCGTCAAGACGATCTACGTGCGCCGCTACAAGCAGTGGTTCTGATGTCGCGCCGATGACGACGTGCCGGCCCGCGCTCGCGCGCGACGAACGGGCCGGCGCGATGTGCGCGTCGAGCCACCCGCATGCAACGGGCCGCATCTGCGGCCCGTTTTTTCATTCATTGGGCGGCGTTCCCGCCGAACAGCTGCGCGCACACCGCGCGCCCTTCGTCGGTCAGCGCAGCGCTGCCGGTACCGTCCTCGTTCAGCGTCGTCGCGCTCAGGCCCGCGGCGTCGAGCTGCGTCAGTACACGACGCAGCGTGCTCATCGGCAGTTGCGTGCGTTTTGCAATCTTCGGCAACGACCAGGTCTTGCCGGCCGGATCGCTCGCGGCTTCGTACAGCGTCGCGAGCGTGGCGACGAGTGCGGGATCGAGCGGGGATGCGTCGGTGTCGGAAGTCATCGGTTCGGGTTCGTCGGCCGGCGTCGCACCGGCATGCATGGAGAAAACGATCGCGGACACTATACGCCGCGTCACGCGCCCTTGAGCGCGGCGCGCATGAACGACACGAAACGCGTGGTGACGGGATCGTCGCGATCGGACCGCCACGCGAGCCCCACGCGCCACTTCGCGTCCCGGCCGTCGAGCGGCAGCACCGTCGCATCGCGCAGCAGGTACTGTGCGCTCGACGGGATGAACGCGACGCCGACGCCGGCGGCGACCGACGTCAGCACCGACTGCACGTCCTCCGCCTGCTGCATCACGTGCGGCACGAAGCGGCGCTCGACGCACCACCGGTCGATCTGCGCGGCCAGCCCCGGGCCGCGCGCACGCTGCAGCGCGATAAAGCCTATCTCGTTGAGCACGTCGAGGTTGGCCGGCACGCGCTTGAAGCCGAGATGCGGCGGCACCGCAAGCGCGAGCGCTTCGTCGATCACCTTGAACGACGACAAGCCTTCGTCGGCAGGCAAACGCAGGAAGCCCGCATCGAGCTTGCCGGCGCGCAGCCGACGCGTCTGTTCGGACGACGACAGGTCGCTCAGCGTCACCGCGATACCCGGATTGCGACGACGGAATTCGGCGATCAGTTTCGGCACGAGCGTCAGCACGGACAGGCAGATGCCGAGCCGCAAATGCCCGCGCTGCCCGCTAGTCGCCTCCCGCGCACGCGCCAGGATTTCGTCGGCATCGCGTACGAGCGCCTGCGCGTCGGGCAGGAAGCGTTCACCGAACGGCGTCAGTTCCGCGCCATGCCGGCCGCGCTCGAACAGCTTGCCGCCGAGGCTCGCCTCGAGCGCGCCGATCTGCTTGCTGAGCGCCGGCTGGCTCATGTGCAGCGTATCGGCCGCGCGGCTGAAATGGCACAGCTCGGTGACCGTCAGGAACGTGCGCAGCAGTTTGAGTTCCATTCTTTAGTGGAATCTTAATGATCGAAATATTCATTTTACCGATCGAATGCAATGGCGTTCAATACGGACATGCCCTTTCCGGAATTCACGTTCATGTCTCTCGATCCAGCGGCCGACTGCGTGGCCGAGCCATCATCCGATATCGCGGATGCAAGCGAATGCACGGTTGGCACCGATGCCCGCGCACCGAAGCGTCGCGCCGAACGCACGGACGGGCGCAGCCGCCGCTTTCGCTTCGGCGATGCGCTGGACGACGCGCCGCCGCGCGCGGTGACGGGTTCGATCGCGATCAGTTTTGCGGTCGTGTCGCGGCGGAACTGGCCGCGCTGACCCGCACACCCGCTCGCCCTGTCGTCCCACGCGCACCGCTGCCCGACAATTCGAAGACGACAGAAATCCTCCCGTATCACACGTCATCGCGCGTCATCCAATCGTCATCGCTCCGCGATCGACCGTATAATTTCCCGCACCCGCTGACCGCCCATGCATTTCGCGCCGCCGCATCGCGCGTGAAAAGGAGACTTTCGCTTGACCGGCCTCATCGCGCGCCTGCCTCGCGCCCGGACCACCCTGATCCTCGCCCTGTCGTTCCTGCTGCTCGCATTCGCCGCGCATGCGTCCGCGCAACGCGTGCCGCCGCATCGCACCGCCCATGCGCAGCCGCATGCACACGCGAAGGCCGTCAAGAAGAAACCCCATCGCAAGAAAAAGGCCGTCAAGCATCGCCGCTCGCGCGTGACGCATCAAGCGGCCAAACGCCACGCGGCACCCGCGCCGCAGCAGCGGCGCGCGAAACGCACGACCGCCGTGCGACCGCGCTCGCCCGCGAAGCCGAAATTGCTCGCCAGTTGCGGCTACACCCCGCGCGCGGTCGGATCGCTGCATTCACGCGCGGCCTACGTGCTCGACGTCGATTCCGGCACTCCGCTGCTGGCGCGCAACGCACGCACCGTGCGGCCAATCGCGTCGATCTCGAAACTGATGACGGCCGTCGTCGCGCGCGGTGCCGATCGTTCGCTGAACGGCGTGCTGCGCGTGACCGCGCGCGACCGCGACACGATCAAGTTCACCGGTTCGCGCCTGCGGGTCGGCTCGGAACTGTCGCGCCGCGACATGTTCCATATCGCGCTGATGTCGTCGGAGAACCGCGCGGCCGCCGCGCTGAGCCGCGACTATCCGGGCGGGCGCGCGGCGTTCGTGAAGGCGATGAACCGCGAAGCGCGCCGGCTCGGCATGCGGCATACGCACTTCCGCGAGCCGACCGGCCTGTCGCCGCACAACGTGTCGACGGCGGAAGATCTCGCGCGGCTCGTCGGCGCGGCCGCGCAGGATCCGCTGATCCGCTATTTCTCGACCGATCTGTCGGCCACCGTGCGCCCCGGCGACGGCGAACTCGTGTACGTGAATTCCGACCCGCTCGTGCGCTACCGCCGCCTGCCGATCCGGCTGCAGAAAACCGGCTTCATCAATGAATCGGGGCACGGCGTCGTGATGCGCATGCGCGTGAAAGGCCGCCGCGAAACGGTCGTGCTGCTCGGTGCACCGACGCGTGCCGGCGTTTCGAGCGACGCAATCAAGATCCATCGCTGGCTGTCCTGTTCGATCCAGTAAACGCGTACGGGCAGCCGGCGCGTTCACGCTACGGGAGCGACGCGATGCAGGACGAATACCGCTTCAACGCATTCGGCCGGCTGCTCGCCGTCGTGCGCACGGACGGCCGCTGGGCCGTGTTCGATCTCGGCGCCGAAGGCAAACGGCGCCCGGCCAATCTGCAGATTCCGTCCGCGCTCGCCGCGGACGAACTCGGCCAGTACCTCGGCGATCTGCTGCACGAAAACGCGACCCCGCGATACAGCGAAGTCGTACCGGTCGTGCATCGGCGCACGTAATCGCGCGCTGGGCGATGCCGCCAGACGGCGATCAATTCGACAGTTAAACTTGCAAGTTTTGCTGTCGTGTTCTAAGATTCGCCGCATGAACCCGCCACGCAAACCCGGCGTTTCCGCCGAAACCGTCGCCGCCGACCTGACCCTCGCGCTCGGCCAGCTCATCCGCCGGCTGCGCTCCGAGGTCGATTCCGGAGGGCTCGGCATGTCCCAGACGAGCGCGCTCGCGCGGCTCGATCGGCACGGGCCGATGACGACCGCCGATCTCGCGCGCGCCGAAGCCATGAAGCCGCAGTCGATGAAGGCGATCCTCGCGAGCCTCGAGGAAGACGCGCTCGTCGAGCGCGAGCCGCATCCGACCGACGGACGCCAGATCCTGTTCAAACTCACCGCCGCCGGCGTCGACGCGCGGCGCAAGCGCAATGCCGCGAAACACAGGTGGCTCGGCGCGGCGATCGAACAACTCGATCCGGAAGACATCGACACGCTTGCCGCGGCAATCCCGCTGATCCGCCGCATCGGCGAGCAATGAACCCGGCCGGTGCGCCGCGCGGCATGCGCGCGCCCGGCTTTCTTCGCCCTTTCCCCGGAGCCCCATCATGAGCGCAACCCGTCTCGACACGAACACGGCGCTGGTCGTCATCGACCTGCAGAAAGGCATCGTCGCCCTCCCCACCGCGCACCCGGTCGCACCGGTGATCGCACACGCCCGCGAACTGCTCGACGCATTCCGCAGCCGCGGCCTGCCGGTCGTGCTGGTCAACGTCGCCGGCGGCGCGCCGGGCCGCACCGAGCAACCGCCGCGCACGGCGCAACTCCCCGCCGACTGGACCGAACTCGTCCCCGAACTGAACCGTCAGCCAGGTGACCACGTCGTGACGAAGCAAACCTGGGGCGCCTTCACCGGCACCGGTCTCGACGCGCATCTGAAAGCAGCCGGCGTCACGCAGATCGTGCTGGCCGGCGTCGCGACGAGCATCGGCGTCGAATCGACCGCGCGGCAGGCGCACGAACTCGGCTACCACGTGACGCTCGCCGTCGACGCGATGACCGACCTCAATGCCGACGCGCACGTCAACAGCGTCGAGCGGCTGTTCCCGCGCCTCGGCGAAACGGGCACGACGCAGGACATCGTCGCGCTGCTCGACCGGCGCGGCGCGTGAGCGCCCCACGCATCCAGCCGACGCCGGGCCATGCGGCCGGCCGGCTCGATCCGTCGATCTGGAAAGTCAGCGCGGTCGCGACGCTCGGTTCGCTGCTGTCGCAGCTCGATGCGACGATCGTCAACGTGTCGCTGTCGAGCCTCGCGACCGACCTGCATGCGAGCCTGTCGACGATCCAGTGGGTGACGAGCGGCTACCTGCTCGCGCTGACGCTGGTGCTGCCGCTGAGCGGCTGGCTCGTCGACCGCATCGGCGCGAAGGCGCTGTACCTGTGGTGTTTCTCGGCATTCACGCTCACGTCGGCGCTGTGCGGGCTCGCGTGGTCCGCGCCGTCGCTGATCGCGTTTCGCGTGCTGCAAGGCGTCAGCGGCGGCTTGCTCGCGCCGATGGCGCAGATGATGATCGCGCGCGTCGCCGGCCAGCAGATGGCGCGCGTGATCGGCTACGCGGCGGTGCCGGTGCTGCTCGCGCCGATCCTCGGCCCGGTCGTGGCCGGCGCGATCCTGCAACACACGTCGTGGCGCTGGCTGTTTCTGGTGAACCTGCCCGTCGGCGCGCTCGCGCTCGCACTGGCAGTACGGTTCCTGCCCGGCGACCGGGACCATGCGCCGCGGCGCGAACTCGACTGGATCGGCCTCGCGTTGCTGTCGCCGGGCCTCGTGCTGTTCCTGTACGGCGTCGAGCGGATCGGCTCGATGCCCGGCATCGCGGCGGTCGCAGGCTCGGCGCTCTTGCTCGTCGCGTTCGTGCGCTTCGCGCGCCGCCAGGGCGAGCGTGCGCTGATCGATCTCGCGCTGTTTCGCTCGCGCGTGTTCGGCGCGGCAGCCGGCACGCAGTTCCTGTCCAACGGCGCGCTGTATGCAGGCCAGATGCTGATCCCCGTGTTCCTGATCCAGGCGTGCGGGCGCTCGCCGGGCGAGATGGGCTGGCTGCTCGCGCCGCTCGGGCTCGGCATGCTCGTCACCTATCCGTCGATGGGCGCGCTGACGAGCCGGTTCGGCGTACGCCGGCTCGCCGCCGGCGGCGCCTTGCTCGCACTCGTCGCCACGCTGCCGCTCGTGTTCCTCGCGCTGACCGGCTACGATCCGCTCGTGCTCGTACCGGCGCTGTTTCTGCGCGGCATGGGCCAGAGTGCGATCGGCGCACCGTCGATCGCCGCCGCGTATGCGTCGGTCGAGCGCCGCAACCTGCCGATGGCGACCACGTCGCTCAATATCGTGCAGCGGCTCGGCGGCCCGACGTTCACGACGCTATGCACGCTGTTTCTCGCGTGGCGGCTGCAGGCCGAATCGGTCGCGGCGGGCGGCACACAGGCCGTCGCGTATGCGTGGGCGTTCGGCCTGCTGTGCGCGCTGCATGCGGCGAGCTTCGTGACGACGCTGCGGCTGCCGTTGCGATCGGCCGGTGAAGGCGCCGGCGACCGACGAGCCGGCAACGCACCGGCCAGTTCGCGCTGAAGGCGGGCCGTGCCGCGTGCGCGGCCTTTCGCTACGGCAGCCACATCGGCACGATCGACGCCACGAGCAGCACGCCGAGCCCTGCATTCAGGCAACGCCACTGCCGCTCCGTGCGCAACACGCGCGCGAACAGCAGCCCGGCGAAACACCACAGCGACAACGACGCCATCGCGGCCACACCGAATGCAAGGCCGAGCAGCACGCCGAGCCGCGCCGGCCCCGACGCGAGCGCCGCGAACGACGCAGCCGCGCCGAGCGTCATCGCCCAGCCTTTCGGGTTGTGCCACAGCATCCACACGCCGCTGACGAACCCTTGCGGCCGGTGCACGTCGGCATCGAGCCGCGGCTTGCCGCCACGTCCGATACGCACGGCGAGCCACATCAGGTACGCCGAACCGGCCGCCCGCATCGCGAGCTGCAACGCCGGCAGCGCGAGCAGCACACTGCCGAGCCCGGCGGCGGCCGCCGCCGCCATCGACGCGAGGCCCGCCGCGATGCCCGCCATCAGCGGCAGCGAACGCCGATAGCCGAAATGCGCGCCCGATGCGGTCGCGAGCGTCGTCGCGCCGCCCGGCGTCACGGTGGACACGATCACGAACAGCACCAGCGGCAGATAGTCGTGAAGCGGCACGAAGGCTCCCGGTCGTCGTTATTGAAGCCCCGTTTTTACCTGTGATTGCGGCATTACGACAGCGAAAGCTTTTTATCCCTTCCATTAGCATTCATAATGCGACGCATGGCACGCAATCTCGACCTCGCGCTGCTGCGCGCATTCGTCTCGGTGGCCGATCATCGCAGCATGACGGCGGCCGGCCACGCGCTGCACCTGACGCAGGGCGCGATCAGCCAGCAGGTCGCGCGGCTCGAAATGCTGTCGGGCCCGCTGTTCGTCCGCGAGCATCGCAATCTGCTGCTGACGGCGGCCGGCGAGCGGCTGCTCGAACAGGCGCGCCGGCTGCTCGCCGTCCACGATGCGCTGCTCGCCGACCTGAGCGCCGGTGCGGTGGAAGGCGCGGTGCGTCTCGGTGCGCCGCAGGATCTGGTCGGCACCTGCCTCGCGCCGATCCTGAGAAGCTATGCCCACGCGCATCCGCAGGTCGCGCTCACGCTCGTGTGCGCGGCATCGCCGGAGCTGCGGCGCGGGCTCACGCACGGTGACCTCGACGTCGCGCTGATCGAGGCACCGGTCGGATCGGCGCGCGGCGAGTGCATCGCCGTCGACCGGCTGGTGTGGGTCGGCGCGAAAGGCGGCACCGCGCACCGGCACTCGCCGCTGCCGGTATCGATGGTCGCGCAGACCTGCGCATTCCGCCCGACGGTGCTCGATGCACTGCGCGGCTGCGATCGCCCGTGGCGCACCGTGTTCGAGAACGGCAGCTTCGATGCCACGGCCGCGACCGTGCGTGCCGATCTGGCCGTGACCGTCTGGCTCGCGTCCACCGTGCCGCCCGATCTCGACATTCTGCCGGCCGGCAGCGGCTTGCCCGCCCTGCCGAATTTCTCGATCAACCTGCACGTGCCGCGCGGCCAGCACACACCGGCCGCGACGGAACTGGCCCGCTGCCTGCGCAACGGTTTCGCACGGCTGCGCGCGCTCGCGTAGCGCCGCGGCGCCAGGGCCTGTTCACGCTAATAACGCACGCTCCCTTGTTTGGAAAAATGCATTCGTGGGGCAGGCCCTACACCGTACCCGGCTCCTGCGGCGCGGGCGTCGTGCCCGCCGCCTCCAGCGCCTGATGCAGCGTGGCGAAGATGCACGACGCGCCGACCACCCCGGTGATCCCGTGACGATCCATGTCCGCGCGCAGATAGCGGTTCACGCGCCCGAACAGCACGCCGATGCCGCGCGCATGCAGCGCCCGGACGAGATCGATCAAGGTCCGCGCGGCCGAATAGTCGACATCGGTGATCGCGCCCGCATCGACGACGAACCAGCGCGGCGGCACCGGCGCCGCATCGACGAGCGCGGTCACTTCGGCAGCGAACAGATGATCGTTCGCGAAGAACAGGTCGGAGCCGAACCGGTAGACGATCAGCCCGGGCGCCGTCATCGCGCCGCGCCGGGTGGGCACCGGCTGCCACCGCCCGTTGCCGGCGACAGGTTCGAGCACCATCGTGTGCGGCTGGTAGCTGTGGCGCACGTGCCGCATCAGCGACAGCGCGACGGCCAGCAGGATGCCCTGCTCGACGCCGACGGTCACGACGGCCGCGGCCGTGACCAGCGCGAGCGTGAATTCTCCGGGGCTTTCCCGGCGGATCGCCGCGAGGCTGCGCACGTTGATCAGCCCGAGCGCGATCGTAAACACGATGCCGGCCAGCACCGCATGCGGCAGATACTGCAGGTACGGGCTGAAAAACAGCAGCACGACGGCCACGACGGCGGCGAACGCGAGATGCCCGATCTGGCTGCGCACGCCCGCGCCGTCGGCCATCGCCGTCTGCGTCGGGCTGCCGTTGACGACGAACGCACCGCCGAGCGCCGCCGCCGCGTTCGCGGCCGCGAGGCCGAGGATGTCGGCATTGGTGTCGACGTCCTCGCCATACTGCTGCGCGAACACGCGCGCGGCGGCCGCGCTCTGCGCGATGATCATCACGAAGCACGAAGCGGCGACCGGCACGAGATCGAGGCACTGCTGCCACGTGACGGACGGCCAGCGCAGCGGCGGCAGCCCGCCCGCCACGGGCCCGAGCACCGCGATGCCGTGCGCGGCGAAGCCGAACGCGGCGCTCGCGGCGATGCTGCCCGCGACCGCGATCATCGGCATCGGCACGCGCGGCAGGAACCGCTTGCACGCGAGAATCGCGGCGACGACGAGCGCCGCGAGCGCGAGCGTCGGCCGGTGCGCGTGAACGAGATGCGTGACGACGTAGTCGAGTTGCGCGAGGCTGCGCGACGCCGGGTACGGCACGGACAGGCCGAGCATGTCGCCGAGCATCGCGATCGACACCTGCACGCCGACGCCGGCAAGAAAGCCGACCAGCACCGTGCGCGACAGGAAATCGGCGAGAAAACCGAGCTTGAAGATGCGCGCGAGCAGCAGCATCGCGGCAGTCAGCAACGCGACCATGCCGGCGAGCGCCGCATAGTCGGCGCTGCCGGCCGGCGCCATCGACGACAGCCGGCTCGCGAAAATCGTCGCGGTCGCGGAATCGGCGGCGACCACGAGATGGCGCGACGCGCCGAAGCACGCGAACGCAACGAGCGGCAGGAACACCGTGTAGAGCCCCGTGACGGCCGGCATGCCGGCGATGCGCGCGTAGCCGAGCACCTGCGGGATGTCCATCGACGCGAGCGACATGCCCGCGAAGATGTCGCGGACGGCGCCCGCGCGACGGATCGGGAGGACGCCTTTCAGCAGCCGCACGCGCGACGGACGGCTTTCGTTGGAATCTTGCATGCGTGAAATGCGTGAAGTCGAAGTGACGGGCCACGAACGGGTGCGCGACGAGGTCGCGTGTCGCTCACCGTCGCCGGACGAGCAACACGCCAACGCGCGCGGCACGCCGACGACGCCTGCGACGTCCGCATGATTGCATGGATCGCCGATCGCGCGCATCGAAATGCGAAGGCCTGCCGTCATGGCTTCGGGCCGATCAAGTCGCTGTGTACGCCGCATCCGGCAACCGGCTCGCACGCCGGCTTGCGGTGATACGGATTCACCGCCCGACTTCACCTCGATGCAGAGGACACCTGCACAAAGGTGAGCCGATTCGGGAGCCGATCGACCCGCCTTCACGGCACGCATTCCGCTCGAACTGTGCTGCTTCACCGATACGACGACGTGGGTCGACGACGAGACGATCCAGACCGACCTGTTCAACCACCCGATCGCGGTGCTGCCGGAGTTCACGCGGCGCGTGTACGCGCATCCGCCGCGCGGCAACGCTCAGCGCGCCGCGCACTCCGATGCGAGCCGCCCCAGCACTTTCAGCGCGTCCTCGATCTGCCGCGACCACGGGTAGCTGTAGTTGAGCCGGATGAAATGCCGGTAATCGGTGCCGGCCGAGAACATGTGCCCGGGCCCGACCGTGATCCGTTGCGCGAGCGCCAGCGTATACAGCTTCATCGCATCGACGCGCCGCGGCAGCTCGACCCACAGCACATACCCGCCCTGCGGCTGCGACAGCCGCGTGCCCTCCGGGAAGAAACGCCGCACCATCGCGCTCATCAGGCTCGCCTGCTGCGCATACAGCTTGCGCATGCGCCGCAGGTGAAAATCGTAGCCGTCGTGTTTCAGATACTCGGCGATCGCGAGTTGCTCGATCGCGGGCGTCGCGAGCGTGTTCAGGAATTTCAGCTTCTCGACCTGGTCGCGGTAACGGCCCGGCATCGCCCAGCCGATCCGGTAGCGCGGCGACAGGCTCTTCGTGAACGACGCGCAATGCAGCACCAGCCCGTCGCGATCGAACGACTTCAGCGCGCCCGGCGCCGTGTCGCCGAAGTGCAGCTCGTGATAGACGTCGCTCTCGATCGCCGGCACGCCGTGCTTCGCGAGCAGTTCGACGAGCGCGCGCTTGCGCGCATCGGGCATCTGGAAGCCGAGCGGATTCTGGAAATTCGGCATCACCATGCATGCGGCGATGCGCTCGCGCACGAGAATCCGCTCAAGGGCGTCGAGATCGATGCCGTCGCCCGGGTGCGTCGCGACTTCCAGCGCGCGCATGCCCATCCGCTCGATCGCGTGCAGCATCGCGTAGAAGGTCGGCGACTCCACCGCGATCGTGTCGCCCGGCTTCGCGACGGCCTGCAGGCACAGGTTGATCGCCTCGGTCGCGCCGATCGTCACCACGATCTCGCCCGGCTCGACCGCGACCCCGCGCTCCGCATAGCGTCGCGCGATCTGGCGGATCAGCTCCTGGTTGCCGGGCGGCAGGTCGTCGATCACGCCCCAGCGCGTGCGCCGTCGCCCGATCGCCTGCGCATAGCGCGCGAGGCGCTGCACCGGAAACTGCGATGCGTCGGGGTACGGCGAGCCGAGCGGCACCGCGTCGTCGCGCGCGATCGAGCGCAGCGTCGACAGCACGAGCCGGCTCACGTCCACGGCCGACGGCTCGGCGGCCGGCGCGGAGACATGCAGCTCGGCCTCGGCCGGCGCCGCCGTGCGCGCCCGCACGAAGTAGCCCGACTGCGGCCGGCTTTCGATCAGGCCGCGGCTTTCCAGCACGAGGTACGCGCGCAGCACCGTCGTGACGCTCAGCTGCTGCTGCCGGCTCGCGTGCCGTACCGACGGAATCCGCTCGCCGGGCCGGTACACGCCCCGCTCGATCTGCGCCTGGAGATCGTCGGCCAGTTGTTCGTAACGCTTCACGCGCCTCCCTTTCAACTTCCCTTCAGCAACACAGTTGCGATCCGCACGGGATGAATGGCCGAAACTGTACTCTTTTTTGAAGTGAACAGGTGTACACACAGCCGCACGGGCGCCGCGCGTACTCTGCACGCATCGACCCCGACACCCGGCATCATGAAAAAGAAATCCGCCACCGCGCGCATCGAACCGTACACCCACCCGGCCGCCGGCTGGGGCGCGCTGAAAGCCGTCACGATCAACCTGATCAAGGAAAAGGTCGCCGGCGGCAACTACCGGACGCTGCTGCGCCAGAACCAGCCGGACGGCTTCGACTGCCCCGGCTGCGCGTGGCCCGACCGCCAGCACGCCTCGACGTTCGAATTCTGCGAGAACGGCGTGAAGGCCGTGGCCGCGGAAGCGACGAGCAAGCGCGTGACGCCCGAATTCTTCGCCGCGCACACGGTGACCGAACTGCTCGAACAGTCGGATTTCGAGCTCGAACAGCACGGCCGGCTCACCGACCCGATGGTGTACGACGCGCGGACCGACCGCTACGTGCCGATCGCGTGGGACGACGCGTTCGCGCTGATCGCGCGCCACCTGCGCGCGCTGCCCGACCCGAACCAGGCCGCGTTCTACACGTCCGGCCGCGCCAGCAACGAGGCCGCGTTCCTCTATCAGTTGTTCGTGCGCCTGTACGGCACCAACAACTTCCCCGACTGCTCGAACATGTGCCACGAGGCGACGAGCCGCGGGCTGCCGGCGTCGGTCGGCGTCGGCAAGGGCACGGTCACGCTCGACGATTTCGAGCATGCGGACATGCTGCTGATCTTCGGCCAGAACCCCGCGACCAACCACCCGCGGATGATGGGCGAGCTGCGCGAGTGCGCGAAGCGCGGTGCGACGATCGTGTCGATCAACCCGCTGAAGGAGCGCGGGCTCGAACGCTTCGCCGATCCGCAAAGCCCGCTGGAGATGCTGACGATGTCGGGCACGAAGATCGCATCGACATTCATCCAGCCGACGATCGGCGGCGATTTCGCGCTGATCAAGGGGATGGCCAAGCGCGTGCTCGAACTCGACGACGCCGCGCGCGCGGCCGGTGCGCCGCGCGTCATCGACACCGCATTCATCGACGAGCACACGGCCGGTTTCGAGGCGTTCGCCGACGATCTGCGCAATGAAAGCTGGTCCACGCTGACCGCCGAAAGCGGCGTGCCGTACGAGCAGATCGACGCGCTCGCGCAACGCTATGCGCGCAGCGAACGCGTGATCGCGACGTGGGGGATGGGCATCACGCAGCACAAGCATTCGGTCGCGACCGTGCAGATGCTGACCAACCTGATGCTGATGCGCGGCAACATCGGCCGCCCCGGCGCGGGCCTGTGCCCGGTGCGCGGCCACTCGAACGTGCAGGGCAACCGCACGGTCGGCATCGAGGAAAAGCCGTCGCAGGCGTTCCTCGACCGGCTCGGCCACGTGTTCGATTTCGAACCGCCGCGCCACCACGGCTACGACGTCGTCGAGACGATCGAAGGGATGCTCGACGGCCGCGTGAAGGTGCTGATCGGTCTCGGCGGCAACTTCGCGATGGCGACGCCCGACACGCCGCGCACGTGGGAAGGCATGCGCCGCTGCGAACTGTCCGTGCACATCACGACGAAGCTGAACCGCAGCCACCTGATCCACGGCCGCGACGCGCTGATCCTGCCGACGCTCGGCCGCACCGAGATCGACCTGCAGGACAACGTCGCGCAAGGCGTGACGGTCGAGGATTCGATGAGCATGGTCCACGTGTCGTACGGGATGAACAAGCCGGCGTCGCCGAACCTGATGTCGGAGCCCGCGATCGTCGCGCACATGGCGCACGCGCTGTTCGGCAGCGGCAAGATCGACTGGCTCGCGTACAAGGACGACTACGCGAAGATCCGCGATGCGATCGAGGCGACGCTCGACGGCTTCTACGACTACAACACGCGCATCGCACGGCCGGGCGGCTTCCACCTGCGTGTGGCGTCGCGCGATCGCGAATGGCTGACGCCGACGGGCAAGGCGAACTTCATCGCGCATGCGCTGCCGACCGACACGCCGATCCAGCGCGCCCGCGCGCTGCACGGCGAGCGGCTGATGACGCTGATGACGACGCGCTCGCACGACCAGTACAACACGACCGTGTACGGGCTCGACGACCGCTATCGCGGCGTGTTCGGCCAGCGCCGCGTGGTGTTCGTCAACCGCGACGATCTCGCGATGCTGGGCCTTGCGGCCGGCGACTGGGTCGACATGGAAACCGTGTGGCACGACGGCATCGAGCGGCGCGCGGCGGGCTTCCTGCTCGTCGAATACGACATCCCGCGCGGCTGCATCGGCGCGTACTACCCGGAAACCAACCCGCTCGTGCCGCTCGACAGCGTCGGCGACGTATGCAACACGCCGACGTCGAAGTCGGTGCCCGTGCTGCTGCATCGCGCGGCCGCGCCGGCCTCGATCGTCGCCTGACGGAGCGCGACGATGATCGTTCGTCCGCGCGAGCACTGGCTGCGGATGCTGCTCGTCTGGAACGGCTCGGTGCTGCCGACCATCCTGCCGCAGCTCGTGCTGACGCTCGCGATCAGCCTCGTCGCCGTGTGGGGCGGCGGCCGCGTGCTCGGCGAGAAGGTGCCGCTGAACCCGACGCCGTTCACGCTGATCGGCCTGACGCTCGCGATCTTCGCCGGGTTTCGCAACAATGCCAGCTACGAACGCTATCGCGAGGGTCGGCAGTTGTGGGGCGGCGTGCTGACCGCCACGCGCACGCTGGTGTCGCAGGCGCTCTGCTACGGCGCGCTCGACCGTGACGACGCATCGCGCCGCGCGTTCGTGCGCACGGTCGTCGCGTTCGTCTACGCGCTCAAGCATCAACTGCGCGGCACCGATCCGGCCGCGGACCTGCGCGGGCTGCTCGACGGCGCCACCCATGCGCGCATCGAAGCTTCCCGGTTTCGTCCGGTCGTCATCGTGCATGCGCTGCGCGAAGCGTTCGCCGCGCGCGCCGATGCGGGCCAGCTCGCCGACACGCGGCTGTGGATGCTCGATGCGCGCCTCGACGAGCTCGTCGCGATGGTGAGCGGCTGCGAGCGCATCGCGTCGACGCCGATTCCGTTTTCATACGACGTGCTGCTGCACCGGACCATCTACGCGTATTGCGTGCTGCTGCCGTTCGGTCTCGTCGATTCGATCGGCGCGGCGACACCCTTCGTCACGGTTTTCGTCGCCTATACGCTGATCGCGCTCGACGCCATTGCGCATGCGATCGCCGAGCCGTTCGGCGACGGGCCGAACCATCTCGCGCTCGATGCGATGACGCGGCAGATCGAGCGCACGCTGCTCGAACTGAACCGCGAGCCGCTGCCGGCCGAAGTGACGCCCGGCCCGTCGTACCGCCTCACCTGACCCGCCTCGCCTGATTCGCGCCGCTCAATCGCGGCGGCCACGCAGGAAGCCGCCGTGCTCGGCGGCTGCGTCCGCGATCCGTCGCAGCAGGACCACGCCGTTCAGCAACGCATGCGCGGTGTCGCCGTCGCGCGCGGCCACGCGACGGCGCAACAGGCGGGCCGCGGCGTCGCAGGTCTGTTCGAGCCGCGCGAAATCCGCCCGTGCGACGCGAGCGCGCACCGCCGCCGCCGCGCGGCGCACGGCCGGTTCGCGCGTGGCCAGTTCGGCGAGCGACAGCAGGCTGTCGCCGAGCCCCCAGATCGCGAGCAAGTCGCGCATGTCGCGCTCGATCAGCGTCTGCGGCAGGCTGCCCGCGAAACCGAGCTCGCGCGCGAGACGGTCGGCCGTGCGGCTCAGCCATGCGCTCGCGGGCCACGCACGCGGATCGCGCGCGATGGCGGCCAGATCGCGGCGTACCGCGCGGTGCAGACGCCGTCGGCTCGTGCCCGGATCGCCGGGAAACACCAGCGCGAAGATCAGCGCGCCGAACGCGATGCCGAGCAGCGTCGCGAGCGCGCTGTTCAGGAACGCGGCGTCGCCGATGCGCGTCGTGTTGTCCGGCGACGTGAAATTCCAGAAGAAGATCGAGAACGCGCTGCCCATCGCAGCCGTGCGCGGATGACGCATTACGATCCCGGTGCCGATCAGGAACACGCCGAGGATGTAGGCGAGCATTTCGAAGCCCGATACCGCCGGCAGCAGAATGAAGTTGCAGACGACGCCCGCGATCGCCGCGCACGCGGTGCCTTTCAGGAAGCCGACGGCCGCGCGCACCGAGTTCGGACGGGTCGAGAACAGCGCGCCGACCACGGCCGTGATCGCGACGAAGCCGCCGCCTGACGGCCACGCCGTGAAAATCCAGATCGCCGACGCGGCCAGCACCGCGATGAACGCCCGGATGCCGTTGTGCCACGCGAGCACCGGATCGCGGTGGAACGCGTAGCGCACCCGCGAAGGCGGCAGCTCGGGCTGGTCGAGCAGCGCCCGGCTCGCAAAGGCGCGCTCGAACCCGCCGAGCAGCGCCGCCAGCCGGTCGAGCGTGAGCAGGCGCGACGTGTCCGGCGCAGCCGGCGCGGCGGCCTCGGCGCGCAGCGCGTGGTCCACGCGTGCGCGCAGTGCGGCCATCCGCGGCTCCGCGTCGCCCGATGCGGCGATACCATCGAGCACGCGCGCGGCCTCGTCGACCAGCGGCTCCGGCGCATCGTGCGCGCGCGCCGCGTGCTCGCGGATCGCCTGCGCGGCCGCCTGCGCCGTCAGCACCCCGAGCGCCGCCGCGCGCAAATGGCCGATCGCGCCGCGCACCGGCGGTGCGCCGGCCGCCGCATATTCCGCCGCGGTGTCGAGTTCGAGCGCGTCCGCGAACAGCCGGTGCACGGCCGCGCCGTTCGGCTCGCGGCGCAGCGCGCCCGCGCCGACCGCCACCGCGCGCTCGAGATAGCGCGCGAGCCGCGTCCGGACATCCTGCAGCGGCGCGCCCGGCGCGAACACCGTGTCGAACAGCGCAGCGCACAGGATGCCGACCACCACGTACAGGAACCGCGCGACCGCGATATCGAATGCGTGCAGCGGCGCCGATACCGCGTCCATCGCGATGATCGCGGCCGTATAGCCGGCGAGCACTGCCGCATACGCGCGAAAATTCCGCTGGAACGTCGCGACGCCCGCGCACAGGCCGATCCACGCGGCAAGCGCCGGCAGGAACAGCTCGGGGGTCTGCGCGAACGCGCCGGTCAGCGCGAGCGCGACGGCCGCCCCGATCGCGGTGCCGAGAATCCGGTACTGACTCTTCGACAGCCCCATCCCGCGGCTGCCCTGCGCGACGATCCACACGGTCGACGCGGCCCATTTCGGATCGTCGAGATTCATCCGGAACGCGATATAGAGCGCGAGCAGCGACGCGGCCGTATTGCGGAGTGCGAAGGCAAGCGCGCCGGGCGGCAGCGTCGGCCGCGCGTCGCGCAGCGCGGCCCGGACGGCCGCGAGCGGCGGCATGCTGGGGAAGGCGAATTTCATGCGGCGAGCATACGGTCGCGCGCCGGCCGCCACTACGGGGCAGCGGCGGGATGCGTTATTGCGCCGGGCGGGATAATCGGCTCGACCTGCAGCGATCCGGCCCGCGACGGTAAGATGCGCGCAGGCCGAACACTGAAACGAATCGCATGGACCTCGAGAGCATCCGGATATTCCTGCGCGTGGTGGAACGCGGCAGCTTCACCGCCGCCGCCACGCAACTCGACATGCCGCTCAGCCGCGTGAGCCGCAAGGTCAGGCAGCTCGAGGACGACCTCGGCGTCCAGCTGCTGTACCGCACGACGCGCCGCGTGTCCGTCACCGAAGCCGGGCGCGACTATTACGAACGCTGCCTGCGCGCCGAGGAGATCCTGCTCGACGCGGACCGTCAGGTGCGCGCGCTGCGCACGGAACCCGAAGGCACGCTACGCGTGCTGGTGCCCTACGCGATCGGCCTGTTCGAACTGGAACCGGCGCTCGCCGAGTTTCGCCGGCGCTACCCGCTGGTCCAGCTCGTGCTGATCTACGACAACAGCGCGCTCGATCTCGTCGAACACGGCTTCGACGTCGCGCTGCGCACCGGCGTGCTGACGGATTCAGGCTATGTCGCGCGCTCGCTCGGCTGGTCGCACGCGAAGTTCGCGGCCAGCCCGCACTATCTCGACCGCGCCGGCCGGCCGCA